>WNGB01000835.1_pt1 | contig 49465 bp, 54 predicted proteins | sample 5400681 | NCBI WGS metagenome assembly WNGB01 (sample SAMN13153367, study PRJNA577476) | soil metagenome | isolation source: 115 cm soil or saprolite under grassland replicate 2 | place: USA:California | collected 2016-06-15
GCGGGGCGCAGACGAACGCACCCGCCGAGACGGGCTTCTCCTCGTCCCGGACAAGCACGGCGAGCTCGCCCTCGAGCACGTAGAACGAGTCCGCGTGCCGGCGGTGGAAGTGCGGTTCCGCTCCGTCTCGCGCATCCGGAAAGAGGGATTCCGTGATGCAGAGCTGCTCAAAGGTCGCCTTCAGCACGATCCGCCCGCTGAAGAGAGACTCACCTTTGCCCGGTCTGAGCACGACTTCGTCCATGGCCGGCGAGTATGACGATCGAGCTTCAGCCTGAGTTTCCGCATCGGACGCGGAAGAAGGAGCAGTTCAGGGGGTTCGGGGGAACCGGGAGGTTCCCCCGGGGTGTCCCGTACGTCGAACTGCATGCGCACTCCTCGTACTCGTTCCTCGACGGCGCGTCGCTGCCCGAGGAGCTCGCGGTCCAGGCGGCCGAGCTTGGCTATCCGGCGTTCGCGTTGACCGACCACGACGGCGTCTACGGCTCGCTCGAGTTCGCGCACGCCGCGAAGTACTTCGGGGTGCGTCCAATCACGGGCGCGGAGGTGACGCTCGCGGACCGGTCGCACGTGACGCTGCTCGTCGAGACGCAGCAGGGCTACGCCAACCTCTGCCGGCTCATCACCGCCGCGCATGCGCACACCCGCCCGCAGGCAAAGGAAAGCCAACCGGCGGCGAAGCCGCCTGTCCGCGACAGCGGACCAGTGGAGGGGGTCTGGGGGAACCGGGAGGTTCCCCCAGCGGTGAGACCGCAGCGATACCTCCCTGCACTTCCGCCGGCGCTCGACCAGAAGCTGCTGGAGGAGCTGAACGAAGGGCTCGTCTGCCTGTCCGGCTGCGCGCGCCACGGGCTCGCCGTGCGCAATCCGAACGCCGCTGCCCGGCTCGCACATGCGTTCGGCCGCGACCGCTTCTTCGTCGAGCTGCAGCGTCCGTACGAGCGAGGCGACGGGCGCCGGAACGCGCTCCTGCGCGATCTCGCCGCGTCGCTCGGCCTGCCGACGATCGCCACCGGCGACGTCCATGCCCATCATCGGCGCCGCGCGCCGCTGCAGGACGTCCTCGTCGCCGTCCGGCACCGCAGCTCTCTGGACGGCTGCGAGGCGGAGCGGCGCGGAAACCACGAGTGCGTCCTGCTTTCCCCGGCCGAGATGGTGGAGCGCTTCCCGGAGGATCGCGAGGCGGTCGCGCGCACCGTCGAGCTCGCCGATCGGCTGCAGTTCGACCTCACGGAGGAGCTCGGCTACCACTATCCGGATTTCTCCGACAGCCCGGAGCCGGCGATCGTCCAGCTCGCACAAGTCTGCAACCGGACCTTCGAGGATCGCTACCCCGCAGGGCACACGTTCCGCAGCGCCGCTCGCAATCGCCTCGAGGAGGAGCTGAAGCTCATCCACGAGCTCGGCCTCGCGGGATTCTTCCTGCTCCATTGGGACGTTCTCGAGCTCGCACGCGAGTGCGCGCTCGAGGTGCGCGGGCGCGATTCCCCACGGCACGTCTTGCCGCCGGGTCGCGGGCGCGGATCGTCGGTCGGCTCGCTCGTCTGCTACCTGACCGGCCTTTCACACGTCGACCCGGTGGGCGCGGATCTTTCGCTCGGCCGTTTCCTCAACCGTGAGCTCGACGCCGTGCCGGACATCGACCTCGATTTCCCACGCGACATCCGGGAGAAGCTGATCGTCGCCGTCACAGAGCGCTACGGCCGCGAGCACGCGGCGCTCGTCGCGTCGTTCGCGACGTATCGCTCGCGGGGCGCCATCCGAGACGTCGGAAAGGCACTGGGCCTCCCCTACGCAGAGCTCGAGCGGATCGCCCGCGTCTCGGAAGGATGGAACGCCAGGCGGGTCGCCGAAGAGCTGGCGCTGCTTCCGGACGTGGATCGCAAGCTGCTCTCGCCGCGCTGGCGCGCATTCTCCGAGCTGTGCCACGAGATCGCCGGCCTGCCGCGCCACATCTCGCAGCATCCGGGCGGGATGGTGATCTCGTCGCGACCGCTCGTCGAGCTCGTCCCGGTGCAGCCGGCCGCGATGGCGGGCCGGCAGATGTGCCAGTGGGACAAGGACTCGTGCGCGGACGCCGGCTTCCTGAAGATCGACCTGCTCGGCCTCGGGATGCTGTCGGCGGTCGAGGACTGTGTGGAGCAGATCGCCAACCTCCGCGGAAAGCCGATCGACCTCTCCCGGATCCCGCTCGACGACAGAGCGGTGTATGACGATATCCAGCGCGCGGATACCGTCGGCGACTTCCAGATCGAGAGCCGCGCCCAGATGCAGAGCCTGCTGCGCACGCGACCGGAGAACCTCGACGACCTCACGGTCCAGGTGGCGCTCGTCCGTCCGGGCCCGATCCAGGGCAAGGCCGTCCATCCGTACATCGAGCACCGCCAGCGCCTGCGCGAGGACCCGTCCTTCGTCCCGCCGGTCGACCATCCGCTGCTCGCCGAGTGCCTGAGCTCGACACTCGGCGTCGTCGTCTTTCAGGACCAGGTGTTGGAGGTGGCGATCGCGCTCGCCGGATTCAGCGTGGGCGAGGCGGAGGGATTGCGCCGCGCGATGAGCCGGAAGCGGTCGCACGACGCACTCGAGGCGTATCGGGGTCGCTTCGTCCAAGGTGCGTTGCGGAAAGGAGTCGACACCGAGACTGCGGACCTCGTCTACGACAAGCTCGTCGGCTTCTCCGGCTTCGGCTTTCCGAAGTCGCACGCGGCTGCGTTCGGGCTCCTCGCCTACCAGTCCGCCTGGTTACGGCATCACTACCCGGCGGAGTTCCTCTGCGCGCTCCTGAACGAGCAGCCGATGGGCTTCTATCCGCCGGCAACGCTCGTCCGTGACGGGCAGCGGCGCGGGGTCGAGACGCGTCCGCCCGACGTCAACGTCAGCGGGGCGAAGTGCACCGTCGAGGAGGGCGCCGTGCGGATCGGCGTCGACTACGTCAACGGAATCGGCGAGGACGACGCGAAGGCGGTCGTGGCGGAGCGCGAGCGAGGTGGGCCTTTCAGGAGCGTGCGCGAACTGGCACAGCGCACGCAGCTCTCGGAGCACGGCGTCGAGACGCTGATCGTGGCCGGCGCCTGTGACTGCTTCGGGTCCCCTCGCCGGCAGCTCCTGTGGCAGCTCGGCCTCGTTCCGCGCTCACAGAGCGTCCCGGGCTCGGGTGGCGAAGAGAAGCAGCTCGCACTGCCGCTCGATCCCACTGCCGCGACACCCGAGCTGCCCGAGCCGACTGTCTGGGAGCGGATGCTCGCCGACTATCGAACGACGAGCCTCTCGGTCGGCGTCCATCCGATGGAGCTGCTGCGAGCCCATCTCCCGGCGGGGGTGATCTCGTCCCGCGACCTCGACGGCGCACCGGATCGCAAGCAGGTTGCGATCGCGGGGATGGCCGTCGCACGACAACGGCCGGCGACCGCGAACGGCGTCATTTTCATGCTGATCGAGGACGAGTTCGGAGCGGTCAATCTCATCGTCCCGCCCTCCGTGTACGACCGTCACCGGGCGATCGTCCGCGGTGAGCCGCTGATCCTCGCGCGCGGTCGCTTCGAGCGGATCGAGCGGAATCAGAACGTCCTCGTCCGCTCCCTCGAGACCCTCGGGCCGCTCGCACGGAAGATCTCACAGGAGACCGAGGTGGGCGCCAGCCTTCCCGGCGCCCACCATTTCGGTCATCGCTGAAGCACACTTCCTCCATGGACCGCTGGCTGCTCGGCCTCGACGCCTGGGTGATTCAGGACGGGAACTACGCCGACCTCGAGGTCGGCGACGAGCTCGAGTTCGCCGTTGACTTCTATCCCCACGATCTCGTGCCCACCGACGCGCGCGAGATCAGCGCACGCAGCAAGCGGGATTACCTCTACGAGGCGGTCGGCCTCGTCACGCATCGCGACGAAGACGCCTGGACGATCGACATCGGCATCGGGGCGTACGAAGAAGGGCCGCCTCCGCCCGGGGTCGAAGCGGGCACATTCGTCGAGGGAACCGTCTCGATCGGGGTCGACCCGTTCATGTACCTCGAGGATCTCGCCCGCCGAGAGACGATGCCCGCTCTCGTGTATACGTGGCGACTCGAGCGGCTCGCGCTGCAGACCGCGCCGCTGGTCGAGACGGCCCCGCGGTACTTCGAGCGGGACGAGTCGAAGTGGGCCTGGAAGGACCTCGAGCGCACCGACGCGTGGAACGACGACGGCGGCCACGCCGTCTATCTCCTGGAGTGCGCTCGTCTTCCCGTCGAGGCCAAGCGGAAGAGTGAGAGGAGAGGCGGGCCCGCGTAGCGAGCCCGCCTCGTGCGGTCGCTAGAAGCCCCCGACGTACTCGCGTGTGATCAAGTGCCCATCGGTCATCGCTAAATCAGTGGAAGGTGCCCGGAATCGCCCAGGTGATGTGGGTGACCCGGCGAGAGCCGTCCGCGAACGTCTCGACGATCGTCGAGTCGCTGATCCGATCGCTCCGCTCGACCGCGATCGGTGCGGCGTTCTCCGACTGCGCTTGACTCGCTGACGCGACCGCACCAACCGTCGTCGTCGAGTCGAGGTGCGAGTAGATCGTGACGAGCTCGTCGTAGTCGTGCTTGTTGGGATGTTGGTTCGTGCTCGGATCGTTCGTGTAGTCCATGCACGTCCCGAGGTTCGCGTTGTTGAAGTTCTCGTCCTGGTGGTCGAGACCAAACGTGTGCCCGACCTCCTGGCACATGACGAGGTTCCGCCACGCGGTGCTGTTGTAGGTCGCGGTGTTGAAGTACGTGTCGTTCACCTTCACCGTGCCCTGCGTGATGTGTTTCGTCCCGCTCGCGAGCCAGATCGTCGCAACACCGAGCCAGCCGTTGTTGCCGTAGGTGTTGTTGCAGATCTCGTCCTGGCCGGAGGTCGGCTTGCAGCGCCTCTGCGCCGACTGGCCGGCCACAATGGCCGTGTCCAGTACCGTCGATTGCGACCAGTCCAACGAGCTGGTGCCGAGAATGCTGGTCCATCCCCCCGTGAGGTTGTTGCCAAGCTTGACGGTAAACGGGTTCGAGGTGCGGGCCCAGTGGTAGCCGCCCCAGGAATGATTCGCCGCGGCCGTCGAGACGAACACCGACCCTGTCAAGACGACGGCCACGAGCGCCAGCATGATGCGCCTACCCATGAATTGCCCCTCCCTCGAAGATAAATGACGACCAACAAATCCTAGGATGCTGTGAGGACGGATACAAGCCCCGGGACCGATAGTCCCAACGGATACAAGATCAGTAGGCCGTGGGTTGCTCCTCCGGCGCCCGTTGCTCCATGGGGGATCGATGTTCCTCGCGGTCGAGATTGAACGCGGTGTTCACGAGCGCTACGTGCGTGAAGGCCTGCGGAAAGTTCCCGAGCTGACGTCGGGTGGCGGGGTCCCACTCTTCCGCGAGAAGACCGAGGTCGCTGCGTAGATCGAGCAGCGCTTTGAAGATCGCCTCGGCCTCGTCGAGGCGGCCCTGGAGCGCGAGGTTGTCGACGAGCCAAAACGTGCACGGTAGAAATGCGCCCTCGCCGGGCGGCAACCCGTCGACGCTCTGCCCCTCCTCATCGTCGGCATAGCGGTAGACGAGCCCGTCGCGCACGAGCTGGCGCTCGACGGCTGCGACGGTGCCGACCATCCGCTCGTCGTCTGGAGGGAGGAAGCCGACGAGGGGGATCACCAGAAGACTGGCATCGAGCCGCTTCGAGCCGTACGACTGCGTGAATGAGTTCAGCTCCGCATCGAAGCCGCGCTCGCACACTTCCCGGTGAATCTCGGCGCGGATCTCGCGCCAGCGCTCGACAGGGCCGGCGCGGCCGAACCGTTCGACCGCCTGAACCCCGCGGTCGAACGCAACCCAGGCCATCACCTTCGAGTGTGTGAAGTGACGCCGAGGCCCGCGCACTTCCCAGATCCCCTCATCGGGTTCCTTCCAGGCGTGCTCGAGGTAGCCAAGCAGGCGACGCTGCAACGACCACGCCTCCTTGGAGGCCTCGAGCTCGTGGATGCGACCCTGGTGGAACACGTCGAGCACCTCCCCGTAGACATCCAGCTGGAATTGCTCGGTTGCCGCGTTCCCGACGCGGACGGGCCGTGACCCCTCGTAGCCGGGGAGCCAATCGAGCGTGAGCTCTGACAACCGCCGCTCACCGGCGACGCCGTACATGATCTGGACGGCAGAGGGGTCGCCGGCAGCTGCGCGGAGAAGCCAGACTCGCCATGCGCGTGCTTCCTCCAGATAGCCGGCATTGAGAAAGGCCAGCAGCGTGAGCGTCGCGTCCCGGAGCCAGCAGAACCGATAATCCCAATTGCGCTCGCCGCCGATCTTCTCCGGCAGGGACGTTGTCGGCGCAGCGACGATCCCTCCGGTCGGGGCATACGTGAGGGCCTTGAGCACCACGAGAGACTGGTGGACCTCGTCCCTCCACCTGCCGTGGTAGCCGCACTGGTCGGCCCACGCGTCCCAGTACTCCATCGTCTCCTGGAGAGCAACCTCCGGGTCGATCGCCGCCGGCGGCTGCTCGTTCGATGGGTACCACGTCAGCACGAACGGGACCCGGTCGCCCTTCCGAACCGTGAATTCGCCGACCGTGCGCATGTTCTCGCCCCGGTTCTCGACGGGGGTCCTGAAGCAGAGGCCGTCAGGACCGGCGACGGCTATACGTCCATCGTCGATTCGCCTGACCCACGGGATGGTCACGCCGTAGTCGAAGCGGATCACCAGCTCCGAGCTCATCTCTACCTCGCCACGGAGGCCTTCGACGATGCGGACGATGTCCGGGGCCTTTCCACGCGGCGGCATGAAGTCGATCACCCGAACCGCGCCGCCCTCCGTCTCCCAATCCGTCTCCAGGACGAGTGTGCGCGGACGGTAGCGGCGGCCGGCCTCCCAGCTGTCGTCGCGAGGCGCGACGATCCAGCGCCCCTGTTCCGAAGTGCCGAGCAGGGCCGCGAAGCAAGCACCGGAGTCGAAGCGAGGAAAGCACGCCCAGTCGATCGAGCCGTCTGGGCCGACGAGGGCGGCGGTCTGAAGGTCGCCGATCAGCCCGTAGTCTTCGATGCGCGCCATCAGCGGTCCTCGATCTCGAGCGCGAAACGGCGGAACCGCTTGAGGACGGCTCGGTTGAACGCTCCCTGGTACTCCTCGGCCGCCTCCTCGTCCAGCGTGAGGGCGAAGTTGTCCCGTAGGTCGGCAAGGAGCTCGGTTCCGGTCTCCACCAGGTCGACGTAGTCGCCGTAGCGCTCCTCGGCCTCGTCGCGATCCGCGCGGTTGTACGACCGCTCGGCGGTGAGGCAGTCGTCGATCAGACCGCGATGGTCATGCTCGAACAGATCGAGCTGTCGCTCGATCACGTCTGCGAACCGCGCGCGCCTCAGCCTCACGTCAGCTCCCGGTAGAGCTCGAGGTGTGCCTCCGCCGCGGCATCCCAGGTCAGCGCCTTCCGCGCACGGCGAGCGCCTTCGCGCGCCGCCTCGAGCGCGCCGGCGTCGTCGAGCAGCTCGCGTGCGGCCGCCGCCAGTGCGTCCACGTCGCCGGCCGGGACGACTCGGCCCGCACCGAATCGCTTCACGGGCTCCGCGATGCCGCCCACGTCGTACGCGACGGCCGGGACGCCGGCGCCGAGCGCCTGTAGGAGTGCACCGCTCTGGTCGAGCTCGGGTCGGTACGGAAACAGCGCGACGGTCGTTTCGCCGAGTGCGCGTTCGAGCTCGTGCCGGGGGAGATAGCCGAGCCGCCATTCCGCGAGCTCGCCTGCCTGAGCGCGGTAGCCGTTCATGGGCTCGAGTGGGTCTCCGGCGACGAGCAGTCGTACACCCTCGATCTTCTTCGCCGCCTCGATCGCATCTCCCAGCCCCTTGTACGGACGAATCGTGCCGAGGCAGAGCAGCGTGCGGCCCTCGTCTCTTCGCGTTGGATCGCTCGGAAAAACCGGGTGTGAAATGACCCTCGCCTCGACCCCGAGCGACGCGAGTGTCTTGCGCCCGTGCTCGCTGTGGACGACGACCCGCTCGAAGCGAGAGAGGAGCGCGCGCCAGAGCGCCACCTTTCGCGCCGTCCGGCGGGGCAGCAAATCGTGCGCCGTGAAGACGGTCGGGACCCGCGGCCGCAACAGGAGGCGGTCGAGCTCCGGTACGGCAAGCCATTGCAGATGGAGAACGTCGGGCCGGCGGCCGAGCAGCGCCGCAGTCCCCGGAACGTGCTCGACGATCTTCAGCGGGAGTCGTAGCGGCGACCGTCGGAACAGGCGAGCCGACACTGGATAGAACGGCTCGCTGCGTCGATACCCGTCGGGTTCCGGCGTCTCACCGAACCGGAAGCGCGACGTGACCAGCTCGACCTCGGCGCCGTGTCGTGCAAGCGCCGTGGCAAGCTCGTGGTCATAAGCAGGCGTGAAGGCGGGAGGATCCGCGAGCACGACGCGCATGGGCAGTACAGTAGAGCGCCTGCTTGTCCGGACCTGGAATCTCTTCCACGGGAACGCGCAGCCGCCCGGCCGGAAGGCGTTTCTGGAGGAGATGGTGCGGCTTGCGAGTGCCGACCGGCCGGATGTGCTCTGCCTCCAGGAGCTGCCCGTGTGGGCGCTGGCCCGGCTCGAGGCTTGGAGCGGGATGACAGCCGTCGCCGACGTCGCGCAGCGTCCCAGGCTCGGTCCATTGCCTTCGACGCCCGAAGTCGGCCGGATCCTCACCGCGATCCACCACGGGATCCTTCGATCGGCGTTCACCGGCCAGGCGAACGCGATCCTGCTGGGTTCCGGGCTGGATGTTGTCGAGCACCGGCGTGTCGTGCTCAACCCTCGGCGCTTCCGTCGCGCTCAAGGGCGTCGCCTCGGGCTCGGAATCGTTCCGCGTCTTGCCTGGGGCAAGGAGCGGCGCGTCTGCCAGGCGGTTCGGCTCCGGCAGCCGAGTGCCACGTTCGTGGTCGCGAACCTGCATGCGACGAGCTACCCCGACAAGCGTCTGGCCGACGCGGAGCTGCTACGCGCCGCCGTCTTCGTCGACGGAATGGCCGGGCCGAGCGAACCTGTGCTCCTCTGCGGCGACTTCAACCTGAGCGTCCGCCGTTCCCGCACCCTCGCCGACCTGGGCGGTCCCGACTGGGGCTTCGCAGGACCGACCCCGACGGGGATCGACCACGTCCTCGTGCGCGGGCTCCGCCCAGGCGAGCCTGAGCGCTGGGCCGACGCTCGGCGGCAGCACGAAGGGCGGCTGCTGTCGGACCACGCGCCGGTCGACGTGGAGGTGGGATGACCTTCGAGGAGGCGAGGGCCCGCTTCCCGGTCCTCGAGCGGTTCGCCTATCTGAACGCGGGATCGTTCGGCCCGTTGGCGCGGCCGACCCTCGAGGCGATGGAGGCGCGTGCGCGCGCCGACCAGGAGCATGGGCGTGCTGGGCGCGCCTGGTTCGAAGACGTGGTGGCGCTGCGCAGCAGGATTCGTGAGCGGCTCGCACGGCTCATCGAAGCGCCGGCGGAACGCATCGCGCTCACCAGCTCGACGACGGACGGCTGCAACATCGTCGTTTCCGGGCTCGACCTCGGGCCGGACGACGAGGTCGTGACGACGGACTCCGAGCATCCGGGCCTGCTTCTCCCGCTGCACGTTTCCGGAGCTCGCGTCCGCGTGGCGGAGGTTGCGGCGCGTCCGACCGCGCGTGCCCTCGATGCGATTCTCTCGTGTGTGACTCCGCGCACGCGCCTGCTCGCGCTTTCGCACGTGCTCTGGACGACCGGACAGATCATGCCCGTGCACGAGCTGAAGCGTGAGAGCGGCTTGCCGGTCCTCGTTGACGGCGCTCAGTCCGTGGGCGCGATTCCGGCCACGGTCGGCGAGCTCGATTACTACACGGTGTCGTGCCAGAAGTGGCTCTGCGGACCCGACCCTCTCGGCGCGCTCTACGTCCGGGATCCGGAGCAGCTTCGAATCGCGCTCCCGTCCTACTTCGCGCAGAAGTCGATCGAACTTGACGGGGCGTTCGTCCCCGTGGAGGGTGCGGCGCGCTTCGACTCGGGCTGGCGGGCGCCGCCCGCACTCGCCGGGCTCGAGGCGGCGCTCGACGACCTCCCGGGGTGGCGCTTCGAGCGCGCGGCCGAGATCACCGACCGATGTCGGAGTGCGCTCGCCGCCGAGCACGAGTTGATCGGCGAGCCAGGCCAGGGGACGCTCGTATCGTTCGTCCCGCCCGGCGAACCCGCGGACACGGCGGGGAGGCTGTATGACGCCGGCGTGATCGTGCGCGAGCTGCCGGGAACGGGCTGGCTCCGCGCATCGTGCGGCTGGTGGACGAGCGAGTGGGATATCGAGCGCCTCGTCACCGGGCTCGGTCGCTAACTGCTACTGCTCGGGGAGCGGCGCGTACAGGTCGATCACGGTTCCGTCTGGATCCTTCAGCTGCGCGTAGCGCTGGCCCCAGAACGCGTCCCACGGTTCCTTGTGCGTTGTCGCGCCCGCCTCGAGGAGTTCGCGGAAGACGCGGTCGACCTCCTCCGCTGACTCGCAGCGGAACGCCCCGCCCGTCGCGTGACCATTCGATGGTCGCTTCCACTCCGGATCGAAGGCCCGCATGACCTCTTCCGTGTCGAGCGCGTACCGCATGCCGCCCGGCAGCGGCGCCTCGACGTGCTGCTCGTTCTCGGCGCCCTCCGGGAATTCGAGTCCGAGCCGTCGGTAGAACGCGACCGAGCGTGCCATGTCGCTGACGACGATCCCGAAGAAGTCAAGCCGTGGAGTCATGTCGCCTCCGCCGTCTCCGCAGTCCGTAGTCCGAGCTCGGACGCAATCGGCTGGAGTGCGGCGATGACGTTGCGGATGTGCTCGTCGAGCTCGAGACCGAGACCTTCGGCTCCTGCGTAGACCTCGTCACGGTGCACGCCCGCTGCGAAGGACGGCTGCTTCAACTTCTTCTTCACGGACTTCGGCTCGAGCCCGTCCAGACCGGTCGGTCGTACCAGTCCGACAGCGTGCACGAAGCCCGACAGCTCGTCGCATGCAAACAGCGTCTTCTTCAAGAGCGTGTCGCGGGGGAGAGCGAGATGCTCGGCATGGGAGAGCACCGCCTCGATCACCTCTTCCGGGTAGCCCTCCTCGCGCAGGATCGGCACGCCGTCCTGTGGGTGCTTGTCGAGCGTCGGATGGATCTCGTAGTCGAAGTCGTGCAGCAACCCGACTGCGCGCCACACTTCCTCGTCCTCATCGAAATGTCCCGCGTACCACCCCATCGACGCCTCGACGGCGAGCGCATGGCGACGGAGCGCCTCGTTCTGGGTGTATTTCGTCAGCGTCTCCCAGGCCCGTTCACGTGTGGTCTCCACGGCGGTGGGTAGGCTACCGCGATGTCCCAGACGGCCGTGATCGGGCACCTGGCCGAGTCGTTCGTCATCGAAGGCGGACGGCCGCTCTACGGGCGGATCCAGGTGGCCGGGAACAAGAACGGCGCCCTTCCGATCTTGGCCGCGTGCCTGCTGACGAGCGAGCCTGTGGCTTTGCGGAACGTGCCTCGGATCGCGGATGTCGAGACGATGATCGAGCTGCTGAGCGACATCGGCGTAGATGTGGATTGGACCGGCCCGAACGAGCTTCAGGTTCACGCCGCCGATATCGCGAAGCACGACCTCGACGAGGAGCTGTGCAGCCGGATGCGTGCCTCCTTCCTGCTCGCCGGGCCGCTGCTCGCACGCTTCGGGAGCGTCAGCGCAGCGCCGCCGGGCGGCGACGTGATCGGGCGCCGCAGGCTCGATCCGCACATCCATGCCTTTGCGGAGCTCGGCGCCCACATCGAGATCGGCCGCCGGTACGAGATCCGTGGCGGTGCTCTGCGGGGAAAGCACATCTTCCTCGACGAGGCGAGTGTCATGGCAACGGAAAACGCGGTCATGGCGGCCACGCTCACGCCGGGGGAGACGGTGCTAGGGAATGCGGCATGCGAGCCCCACGTACAGGACCTGTGTCGCTTCCTCGTCTCGCTCGGTGCCCGCATCGAGGGCATCGAGTCGAACGTCCTGCGCATCGACGGTGTCGAATCGCTCCGGGGCGGCGAGTGGGAGATCGGGCCCGATCACATCGAGGTGGGCAGCTTCATCGGGCTGGCGGCAATCACCGGCGGCGACGTCACGATCGACGGCGTCAAGGAGGCCGACCTGGTCTCGATCCTGCATGCGTTCGGGAAGCTGGGCGTCGAGGTCGAGGTTGGCGAGGGCTTCGTCCGTGTGCCGCCGCGGCAGGAGCTCGTGATCCAGGACGACCTGGGCGGTCACGTTCCGAAGATCGAGGACGGTCCGTGGCCCGCGTTTCCCTCCGACTTGACCTCGGTAGCGCTGACGGTCTCGACGCAGGCCGACGGGACGATTCTGATGTTCGAGAAGATGTTCGAGAACCGGCTGTTCTTCACTGACAAGCTCGTGAGCATGGGCGCGCGCATCATCCTCTGCGATCCGCACCGCGCGGTCGTGACCGGGCCGGCCAAACTCCGTGGGCAGCGAATGGAGAGTCCGGACATTCGCGCGGGCATGGCAATGCTGCTCGCGAGCCTTTGCGCGGAGGGCGCGTCGACGATCGGCGCCGTCTACCAGATCGACAAGGGCTACGAACGGATCGACGAGCGCCTGCGCGCGCTCGGCGCGCAGATCGAACGCGTCGAGGGTTGATGGCTGCGACAGGACAAGGACGCGCAAGCGTACGCGTGAACGTCGCCGGACGCGGCGAGACGAATGTCGGCACCGGAGTCCCGGTTCTCGACCACCTCCTCTCGCTGCTGGCCGGCTATGCGTCCTTCGACCTCGCGCTGGAGGTCGAGCCGGGCAACCCCGAGATCGAGATCATGGCGGCGGCGCGTTCACTCGGCGAGGCGCTTGCAGAGCCCCTGCGCGCCGAGAATGTGCGAGGCCATGGATCGGCCGTCATTCCGGTGGACGAGGCCCTCGCACACGTCACGCTCGAAGCCACCGGGCGGCCGTTGCTCGTTTCGAACGCGGATCTGTCCCAGGCTCGGATCGCCGGTCTCGCGGGCGACCTGGCTGCCCGCTTCCTCGACGAGTTCGTCCAGACTGCAGGGCTCACGTTGCACGTGCGCCTGGTCGAAGGCAGCGACACGCAGCACGTGCTCGAGGCGATCTTCAAGGCGCTGGGCGTCGCGTTGGCTCAGGCCTGTCGGCCGCGGAGGAGGGAGGACGAATGAAAGAGGTCGTGCGCACCGAGGCAGCACCCGCGCCCTTCCAGGGCGCGCCGTACTCACAGGCGATCAAGGGGGCGGGTCTCGTCTTCGTCGCGGGCCAGGTCTCCCTCGAGCCGGATCACGCAGACATCGTCGGCGAAACCATCCAGGAGCAAACCGAGCAGATCATGGCGAACCTGCGCGCGATCCTGGAAGCGGCCGGCAGCAGTCTCGATCGCCTCGTGAAGACGACCGTCTTCCTACAGAGCCTCGACGACTTTCCCGGCATGAACGAGATCTACAAGAAGCACGTCGGCGATCAGCCTCCCGCCCGCTCGACCGTCGAAGTCGCCAAGCTCCCGTCTGGCGCGCTCGTCGAGATCGAAGCCGTCGCGCTGGCCTAGTGCACCGCACAATCGAGGACTTCGTGCGCGGTCTAGACCTCGACGCGTACCTCGTCGGCGGTGCGGTTCGGGACGAGCTCCTCGGACTGGAATCGAAGGACGCAGACTTCGTCGTCCCCGGCGTCGACCACGAGGGTCTCCACGCAGCGCTCGAGTCGCACGGGCGGGTGGAAGATCTCGAGGTCGCAGGACGGCGCGTGGGCGTTCGCCTCTACCCGCGCGACGCCACGCTTCGGCGTCTCGCGCCAGCCGGAATCGAGTTCGCGCCTCCTCGCGCCGAGCGCAGCACGGGGCCCGGGCGGCACGACTTCGAGATCGTCGCCGACCCGGAACTGTCCATCGAGGACGACATGGCCCGGCGCGACTTCACCGTGAACGCGATGGCGCGAAGGTTGGAGACGGGCGACCTGGTCGATCCGTTCGGAGGCGCCGACGACCTGAAGCACGGTGTGCTCCGGACCGTTGGCCCTCGCAGCTTCGCCGAGGACCCGCTCCGACTTGTCCGCGGACTGCGGCTCGTGTCCCAGCTCGGGCTGGATCCCGACGCCGCCACGGTCCAGCAGATGCGCGACGAGGCGGCCAGCGTGAGCCTCGTGTCCGGCGAGCGAGTCGGCGGAGGTCTCCGCTCGGACGGCATGGGGGAGCTCTCGAAGCTGTTGCTCGGCCGAGAGCCCGCGAAGGCGCTTCGACTCGCACGCGGTACCGGCGTCCTCACTGCTTTGCTGCCCGAGCTCGAGGAATCGATCGGATTCGACCAGCGGAGCGAGCGCCAGCAGCTCCCGCTCGACGAGCACATCTTCGCCGTCGTACAAGCGGCCTCCGACGCCGATGCGCCGCTCGCCGTCCGGCTGGCGGCCCTCTTCCACGATGCCGGCAAACCCGGCGCGGACGGCGAGCACGCTGAGCGCGCGACAGAGCTGGCGGGGACCGCACTGCGCAGGCTGCGGTACCCGAGCCGCTTGCGGACAGACGTCATGCGGATCGTGAGATCGCACGCGTTCCGCCTCGACGAGGTCGATGAGCTATTCGCGCGACGCTTTCTGCGCGAGCACGGCGACGAGCTTGCGTTCGACCTCGTGGCACACAAGGAAGCCGACCTGCGCGGCAAGCAGGTATCCCAAGGGGAGCTCGACGCGGCAGCGAAGCTTCGCGCTCTCCTCGAGCAGGAACGCGCGAAGCCGCACCGGCTCACCGACCTCGCAGTCGACGGCGCCGATCTGATGGAGCTGGGCTACCCGGAGGGGCCCGCGCTCGGGCAAGCGCTGAACGCGCTTCTCGACGCGGTTGTGGACGACCCGAACCTGAACACGCGCGACGAGCTCCTTGAGCGCGCGCGCCAGCTGCTCACGTGAGCCTTCCCCTCATCCGTTGGGACACGGCCGGCCCGTTCGAGGTCGCATTCTCCATGCGCCTGGGCGGTGTGAGCAAAGGCTCCTTCGAGTCGCTCAACCTCGGCCTGCTCACCGACGACGAGGCGGCAAACGTGGGGGAGAACCGGCGCCGCCTCTGTGAGGCGGCCGGCGCCGACGTCGAGCGCCTCGCGATGAATCGTCAGGTTCACGCGGGGACGGTCAATCGGGCCGAAGCGGGCGAGCGTGGCAAGGCCGGAGACGGACTGTGGACGGACGAGCCGGGTCTCCCGATGCTGAAGGTGACGGCCGACTGCCTGCCGGTTGCGCTCGCCCGGCAGAACGCGAGACCGGCGCTCGCCCTCCTGCACGCGGGCCGGCTCGGGCTGCTCGAAGGAATTCTGGAGGCCGGAGTCGCGGTGCTCGGCGGCCCGATCAGCGCTGTCATCGGGCCCGGAATCGGGCCGTGCTGTTACGAGGTCGGACACGAGATCGCCGACGCATACCGAGCACGGTTCGGTAGGACCGCGACGAAGGGACGAAACCTCGACCTCTGGTGGGTGAGCGAGCGATTGCTGCGAGACACGGGTGTCACAACCGTCGAGCGCCTTGACCTCTGTACGGCATGCAATCCGGAAAGCTTCTTCTCTCACCGTCGCGACCAAGGCGTGACCGGACGACAGGGAGTGATCGGCTATATCGCCTGAGACGGTCCGTGCGAACTACGCGCGCATCCGCGAGGAAGCGGGGGCAGGCGTGACGGTCGTCGCAGCGACGAAGTATGTGTCGCTTACGGAACTGGCCGTACTGGCGGAAGCGGGCGTCGAAGTCGTGGGCGAGAACCGCGCGCAGGATCTCGAGCGGAAGCATGCGGAGTACGGCGATGCATTCCGCTGGCACTTCATCGGCAAGCTGCAGTCCAACAAGGCGAAGATCGTCAACCGGATCTGCGAGCTCGTGCACTCGCTCGACTCGGAGTCGGCGGCGCGACGCCTCACCGTGCCGGCGTTGCTGGAGGTGAACCTCGCAGGCGAGAAGACGAAGTCCGGCGTTGCGCCGGAGCAGCTGCCGCGCTTCCTCGAGCTCTACGATGACGTCCGCGGTCTCATGACGATGCCGCCCGAGACGGACGATCCCGAGGCGTCGCGTCCCTACTTCCGCCGCCTGCGCGAGCTCGCGGCCGAGCACGGGCTGAAGGAGCTGTCGATGGGAACGAGCCAGGATTACCGTGTCGCCGCGGAAGAAGGAGCGACCCTCGTTCGCGTGGGCTCGGTCCTGTACGGGGAATAGCTCCGACCGAAAGCTGCGCTTTCGCTCGGGATTGGCTACGGCGCTTCGCGCGGAACGTGCGCGGGCAAAGCCCGCGCACTTCTACTGCTTCGGTCAGCGGAGGTTTGCGTCCGCGGGCGGTGGCGCTTGCAGCGTCCCCGCCCGCGTTAATCCGCCTACAGCTAGTGCGGCTGCGCTCGCACTAGCTTCCGGCCTTGGTGGACCTGGTGGTCGTGCGGCTTGCAGCGGCTTCCACGAAGAATCGCTGGAGCCCGGCCGATCCGGCGCGTAACATTCCCGCCAAATGGGCTTCGCTGACGTCTGGAACAAGACCCTCGTCTACTTCGGCATCGCCGAGGAAGAAGACTGGGACGAGGACGGCTACGTCACCGACGAGGACCTCCAGCGAAGCTATGCGGAACGCCCGAACGTCCGTCGCCTGGCCCCGCGCCGGCGCGACCGGGAGTTCGACGACTGGACCGATCCCGAGCAGACCGGAGAGCGCACGGCGGTTCTGCGACCCCGGGTTGCGGCCGTCCCCGGGCCCGCTTCGGTCCGCGTCCACCTGGTCGTTCCCCGCAGCTTCAACGACGCGCAGCAGATCGCGGACAAGTTCAAGGAATCGATCCCGGTGATCCTCAACCTGCAGAGCACGGATCCGGATCTCTCCAAACGGCTGATCGACTTCGCGAGTGGATTGACGTACGCACTCGACGGCGGCATGCAGCGGGTCGCCGACAAGGTCTTCCTGCTGACGCCGCGGAACGTCGAGGTCTCGGCCGAGGAGCGTGCACGGCTGCTCGAGCGCGGCGGCTTCTTCAATCAGGCCTGATCAAGGAAACCTGGTCGTGAGGCCGAACTGAGCCTCATGGCCGGTGGCGCCATGCTCGGCTTGCTCTTCGACGTGGTCGACGGCGTCGAGAGCTTCGTGCTGGTCTTCATCTACGTCTACTCGCTGTTGATCCTCGCGTACATCATCACGTCCTGGGTGCGGCTGCCGTACTCGACCTGGCTGAACAGGATCCAGCGTTTCCTCTACGACGTGTGCGACCCCTACCTGCGCCTGTGGCGCCGCGTTCTGCCGACGTTTGGCCCACTCGACCTCTCACCGGTCATCGGCGTGGCCTTCCTCTTCATCCTGCGCGCAGTCCTCATCAACGTCCTCGATCGCCTGCACTGAAAGGGGAGACTCATGACCCTCACTCCTGTCGAGATCAGGCACATCAAGCCGGCGAAGAGCATCGTCGGCGGTTACCGCAGACCTGCAATCGACGACCTGCTCGACGAGATCGCCGCGAGCTTTGAAGACGTCTGGCGCGAGCGCGCCGACTTCGCCGACAAGATCGAGCAGCTGGAAGCGGATCTCGTCCGCTACCGCGAGCTCGAGGCGCTCCTGCGAACGACGCTCATCTCCGCGGAGAAGGCGGCTGCGACGTTCAAGGAACAGGCCCGCAAGGAGGCTGACCTGATCGTCGAAGAGGCTCGCGCCGAGGCCCGTTCGATCACGCGGCGGGCGCGCGGGGACCACGACCGGCTCCTCGCGGAGGTGCGTCGGATGCGCTCGCTGCTGACCTCGGCGCTCGCACTGGTCGACGACGGGCCGCCCGCCTCGGCAGCTGAGGCCGAGGCCGCGTAGAAGGCTAAACTCCGCTGCATGGAAGCGGTTTCTACGCGCTTGCGCCTGCGGGTCGCCCCAGGTGCCACGCGCGCCGGGGTTGTCGGCCGCCACGGCGACGCGTGGAAGGTGCGCGTTGCCGCGCCGCCCGAGGGCGGCCGGGCAAACGAGGCGGTCGTTCGCTTGCTTGCGGAGACGCTGTCTGTCCCGCGTGAGGCCGTGACGCTCGTTTCGGGGCACGGCGGCCGGGACAAGATCGTTGAGCTGGCGGGACTGGGTCCGTCACAGATCGAGCGTCGCCTGTCGTCCGCCGCGGGAAAGGAGCGCCGCGCGTGAGCGCGACCGGTATCGACCGCTTTCGCGAAGCGCTCGTCGAAGAGCGTCAGCGTGTGGCGGCCGCGATCGAAAATCTTCACGACGAGCACCCGGGGTCGATGGCCGAGGACAGTGGAGAGGACGCGGTTTTCGACAACCATCTCGCGGATACAGCCACGGAGACGTACGACCGGGAGCTCGACTACACGCTCGAGGAGAACTCGGAGCACGTATTGGCGGACATCGACGCAGCGCTGAGGCGGATCGAAGACGGTACCTACGGAATCTGTACGAGCTGCGGCAGGCGAATCGCCGAGGAACGGCTGGAGGCGCGCCCGTGGGCGACCCTCTGCATCGACTGCCAGCGCGAGCGCGAGCGTCGATGACCGAACGTCTCCCGGCGCGGCCGGCGGACGTTCGCGTGGGCTCGACGACGGACGGATTGACACCGATCTCGATGGCAGAGCGACCCTTCGGGGCGAGCTGGCCGCAGTGGGCGAGCCTTGCCGCAGTCGCACTTGCCGCGCTCGGTGCGGATCAGCTCACGAAGGCCGTCGTGACGAGCCGACTCGACTTGAACGACGAGGTGCACATCGTGGGGCCGTTCTCGATTCACCACGTCACGAACTCGGGAATCGCCTTCGGTCTATTTGCGAGCGCGACGTCGCTAGTGATTCTGCTCACCGGTTTCGCGGTTGCGTGGATGCTCTACTTCTTCGCGCGCTCCGGCTCCAGGCACCCCGTGCTTCCAGTTGCCCTCGGACTCGTGATCGGCGGCAGCGTCTCGAATCTCGTCGACCGCGTTCGCCTGGGCCATGTCACCGACTTTCTGGACTTTCGCTACTGGCCGGCATTCAACCTCGCCGACACCTTCATCGTCGTCGGCGTCGCAGCTCTCCTCCTAGCGCTCGTGGCGTCGGACCGCAAGGCCGCCCAGCCGCAGCGCGTGCGTGAAGCAACGCGTTCCTGACACTGCCGCCGGCGAGCGGCTCGACCGTTTCCTCGCCTCGCTACCCGAGGTCGGATCCCGAGGCGTTGCCGAGCGGCTGCTCGAGGCAGGAGGTGTTCTCGTCGACGGCCTGCGGCAGGAAAAGAGTCATCGGCTGGCCGGGGGCGAGCAGGTCGAATTCGCGCCGCCGGATCGCGCGACGACGGAACTCGCCCCGGAGGCGATGGAGCTGCGAATCGCGTACGAGGACGAGTACCTCGTCGTCGTGGACAAGCCGGCCGGGCTCGTCGTTCATCCGGCGCCCGGTCACGCAACCGGGACGCTCGTTCACGGTCTTCTTGCCCACGACGTCGCCGGCGGCGAGACCGAACGCCCCGGGATCGTGCATCGGCTCGATCGCGAGACCTCCGGCTTGATGGTCGTCGCGCGTTCGGAAGAGGCGCATCGGCGCCTTCAGGCTCTCGTCCGCAACCGTGCGCTCGAGCGGCGCTACCTGGCGCTCGTCGTGGGCCGGCCGCGCTCGCGCAGTGGACGTATCGAAGCGCCGATCGGCCGCGACCGCCGCGATCCGTTCCGGCGTTCGCTCGACACTGCGTCCCCGCGCGAGGCGGTGACGCAGTTCGAGCTGCTCGAGCTGTTCCCGCGCCATGCACTCCTCGACGTCAAGCTCGAGACCGGCCGAACACACCAGATCCGCGTCCATCTCGCCGCGATCGACCTCCCTGTTGCGGGCGACGCCGTCTACGGGCGGCCGCGCGAGCTGGGTCTCGAGCGCCAGTTCCTGCATGCCGCCCGCCTTGCCTTCGTGCATCCCTTCACGGACGAGCCGGTCGAACCCGAGTCGCCGCTGCCTCCGGATCTCGCGTCCGCACTCGAACGCGCCCGCACGGACAGCTAGCCGCTAGAATGCAGCGGTTTTTCGCACCCGACCCGGTGGATCAGCCTGGGTGGCGGTGCCGGCGAACGACGGATGCCGGTTCCAGCCAGGCCCGCCGGAACCAACCGCACCACCAACCAGAAAGGGGACCTGATCCCGATGTCCGTCGTCTCTATGCGCGAGCTGCTGGAGGCCGGAGTCCATTTCGGCCACCAGACACGACGCTGGAATCCCAAGATGCGCCGCTTCATCTTCACGGAGCGAGGTGGCATCTACATCATCGACCTGCAGCAGACGTTGCAGCTGCTGGAGGAGGCCCACGCGTTCGCCCGCAACCTCGCCGAGCGCGGTGGCTCGGTGCTCTTCGTGGGAACAAAGAAGCAGAGCCAGACGGCCGTGGAGGAGCAGGCCAAGCGTGTCGGCATGCCTTACGTCAACCACCGCTGGCTCGGTGGACTGCTGACGAACTGGCGCACCATCTCGGACCGGATCGATCGCCTCCACGAGCTCCGGCGGCTGAAGGAGGAGGGGCAGCTCGACCTCCTGCCCGCGAAGGAGCGAATCTCGATGCTGGGCGAGCTGGAGAAGCTCGAGGAGAACCTCGGCGGCGTCGCCGACATGAAGCGCCAGCCCGACGCCCTCTTCATCGTCGACCTGCGCAAGGAGCAGCTCGCCGTGCGCGAGGCGCGCCGGCTGGGGTTGCCGGTGGTGGCGCTCGTCGACACCAACTGCGACCCGGACGAAGCTGACTACGTCATCCCGGGCAACGACGACGCGATCCGCTCGTGCGACCTGATCGTGCGCGTGATCGCCGACGGCATCGCGGCCGGGCAGCAGAAGGCAACGCCTGCCGACTTCGCACCGGCGGCCGCGAACGGAGCGCCGACAGCCGAAGAGCCCACCGTCCCCGAAGGCGACTACGAGCAGGTGGCACCGGGCGAGGAGCCCGTTGCGGAAGAGCCGGCCGCGGAAGGGCCGGTCGCGGAGGAGCCGGTCGCCGAGGAGGTTCGTGCAGATGGCTGAGATCTCCGCCGCACTCGTCAAGGAGCTCCGCGACCAGACGGGCGCGCCGATGATGGACTGCAAGCGCGCGCTCCAGGAGACGAACGGTGACATGGAGGCTGCGATCCGCGTCCTGCGCGAGAAAGGCATGGCAGGGGCCGCCAAGAGGGCGGAGCGCGCAACACCGGAGGGAAAGGTCGGGTACCGCCTGGCGGAGGACGCAAGGCGCGGGACGATGGTGGCCGTCGGCTGCGAGACGGAGCCCGTCTCGAACAACGACCAGTTCCTCGCCTTCGCAAACAAAGTGCTGGAGGCGGTCGAGGCGAAGGGGCCGGGCGCCGAGGCCGAGCTCGAGGAGGAGCGCGCGCAGCTGGCCGGGAAGCTCGGCGAGAACGTCGTTGTGGCCGGGGCGGCGCGATTCGAGGCGCTGAACGGTGCGCGGATCGCGGCCTACGCTCATCCGCCGCGCAACAAGATCGGCGTGCTGTTGCAGATGCGTGGCGGCTCGGAGGATCTGGCCCGAAAGGTCGCGATGCACATCGCGGCGATGAAGCCGGGCTGGATCGGGCGCGACGACGTTCCGGCAGAGACGGTGACGCAGGAGCGTGAGATCTACGCGAGCTCCGAGGAGATTCAGTCCAAGCCCGAGCAGGCGCGCGACAAGATCGTCGAGGGAATGCTGAACAAGCGTTTCTTCGGCGCGAACGTGCTCGTGGATCAGGAGTGGATCCACGACTCGTCGAAGAAGGTCGGCGACGCGCTTGCGGACGAGGGCGCCGAGGTGCTCGAGTTCGAGCGCTTCGAGCTGAGCGGCTAACGGTGCGCGTCCAGCCCGAAGAGACGGTGTCCGCGTCGGTCGAGACGGGGCCGGTGTTCCGGCGAATCCTGCTCAAGCTCTCCGGCGAATCGTTGCTTGGCGATCGCGAATACGGCATGGACCGCGAGACGATCGACGCGGTCGCCGAGGAGATCGTCGAGGTGCAGACATCCGGTGTCGAGACCGCGATCGTCGTCGGCGCGGGGAACATCTACCGCGGCATGGCGGCTGCGGCCGAGGGAATGGACCGCGCCACAGCCGACTACGCGGGGATGCTCGCAACCGTGCTGAACTCGCTCGCGCTGCAGGACGCCCTCGAGGATCGAGGCGCTTACACGCGCGTTCTCTCCGCGCTCGAGCTGAAAGAGGTCGCGGAGCCGTACATCCGGCGGCGTGCGATCCGCCATCTCGAGAAGGGACGCGTCGTCATCTTCGCCGCGGGGACAGGCAACCCCTTCTTCACGACGGATACGGCGGCCGCCCTGCGCGCCCTCGAGATCAATGCCGACGCGATCCTGATGGCGAAGCACGGCACGAAGGGCGTCTACGACGACGATCCCCGCCGGGATCCCGACGCGGAGTTCCTTCCCGAGCTCACGCACCGCGAGGCGATCGAGCGCGGGTTGAAGGTGATGGACACGACGGCACTCTCCCTGTGCATGGACAACAATCTGCCGATCTACGTCTTCGCACTCGCCGACGGGAACATTCGCCGCGTGATCGGCGGCGAGCGGATCGGGACAATCATCTCCACGCCTGCGAAGGAGGAGCGCTGATGGCAACCGTCGACGAGCTGATCCAGGACGCCGAACGGCGGATGGATTCGAGCATCGAGCACACGCGGAACGAGTTCAACACCGTCCGCACGGGCCGTGCGTCGGCTGCGCTCCTCGACCGCGTGCAGATCGAGTACTACGGCCAGCCGACGCCGTTGAAGCAGCTCGCGACGATCAACGTGCCCGAGCCCCGCATGCTCACGATCCAGCCCTTCGATCCGAGCTCGCTGAAATCGATCGAGAAGGCGATTCAGGAATCGGATCTCGGCCTGACACCCTCGAACGACGGCAAGCTCATCCGCCTCCCGATGCCGCAGCCGACCGAGGAGCGCCGCGTCGAGCTCGTGAAGGTCGTGCGCAAGATCGCGGAGGAGGGGAGGGTCGCGGTGCGAAACGTGCGTCGGGACGCCGTGCACCACCTGAAGGAGCTCACAGCGAAGGGCGAGGTCGGCAGCGACGACGAGCGCCGCGCGGAGGAGCGCGTCCAGAAGCTGACCGACGAGCACACGAAGACGATCGACGACCTCCTGAAGCACAAAGAGGCCGAGATCATGGAAGTCTAAGCCGCGGAAAATGCTGCGCATTTTCCGCGGGTGGAGGCTAGTACCTTCGCTTCGCTCGGTAGACAGAGAGAAAGGCAAAGCTTGAGCCTCCTCACGAAGATCCGAACCCTGCGGCAGATCCGCCCGGCGCGTGAGCCCGACCTGCCGGAATCCGCGAGGGCCGTGGCGATCATCATGGACGGAAACGCCCGGTGGGCGCGCAAGCGCGGGCTTCCGATCGCGGCGGGTCATCGCGCGGGAACGAAGGCTCTTCGGCGAACGGTCGAGGCGGCGATCGATCTCGGCGTCGAGTCCCTAGCCGTGTACGCGTTCTCGACCGAGAACTGGAACCGTCCCCCCGACGAAGTGGAGCTCCTGATGGAGATCTTCACCGAGACGATCGAGCGCGAGTTGCCCGATCTCGTCCGCCAGGGCGTCCGGACGCGCTTCATCGGCCGCCGCGACCGCGCGCCCGTCGCACTCCAAGAACGCATGGCGGCGCTCGAGCGGGAGACCGAGGACAACCGGCGCCTCAATCTGTGGATCGCCTTCGACTACGGCGGCCGCGCCGAGCTCGTCGAGGCCGCGAACCGCGCGGTCGCAGGCGGTGTCCCCGTCGACGAGGACACCTTCGCGTCATACCTCAACGCACCCGAGATGCCCGACCCAGACCTCCTGATCCGCACGTCCGGCGAGCTGAGGATCTCGAACTTCCTCCTGTGGCAGCTCGCGTACGCGGAGCTCGTCTTCATCGACACGCTCTGGCCCGACTTCGGCGAGGAGGATCTCCGCGCCGCCCTCGACGACTACGCCAGCCGCAGGCGCCGCTTCGGCGGCAGGTGACCCCTGTGGCCCTCCCGGCCCGACTCGGCCGCGCCGGGCCCGCCATCACGCTGCGCGAGGGGGCGTCCTCAGTCGCGCCCGTAGCTACGGCTAGGGGCGCTCCCTGCGTCCTTCCCTCGCTTGGTGCTGGCGACCCCGGCATCCACCAGCCGAGCCGGAAGGGCCACTAGTGGGTCCGCTCCTCTCGCGCGTCCTGGTCGCGGTGATCGGCGTGCCGGTCGTGCTCGCACTCGTGCATCTGGGCGGCTGGTGGCTCTTCGCGCTCGCCGCCGTCGCCGCCGTTCTCGCGCTGCACGAATACGCGCTCATGATTCGATCGCTGCGTCCGGTCATTCTCGCCGCCTATGCCGGAGCGCTCCTCTCCCTGCTCGGCGCGCGCTTGGGCGGTCTGGAGTGGACCGTTGCCGGTTTCCTGAGCACGATTCTCCTCGCGTTCCTGCTGCATTGGATCGCCGAGACTCGGCAGTCGGCAACGGTGTCGATCGCGTCGACTGTTCTCGGCGCCGGCTGGATCGGTCTCTGTCTGGGCCATCTGCTCCTGCTCCGAGCCATTCCGTCGCACGGTGAGCTTGCTGCGTACACGGTCGTGCTCGCCGTGTGGGCAGGTGACATCGGCGCGTTCTTCGCCGGTCGGATGATCGGTCGCCACAAGCTCGCGCCTGCCCTTTCGCCGGGAAAGACCTGGGAGGGCTTTTTGTTCGGAGCCTTTGCGACGATCTTCGTCACCTTCGTCGCCCTCTATCAGGACCGCGGCCACTTTCTGTCGATCGGCGAGGCGCTCATCCTCGGCCTCGTCATCGCCGTCGTGGGCCCGGTGGGAGATCTGTTCGAGTCGGCGTTGAAAAGGGACATGCAAGTGAAGGACACGGGCCGGCTCCTGGCCGCGCACGGCGGCGTCCTCGACCGCATCGACTCGCTGCTGTTCGCCGCGGTCATGTCGTACTACGTCCTACGAGCGTTCGACGCGGCGTGAGCGGCGGCCGAACCTACACTTCCAGCGTGAAGCGAGTCGCTCTCCTGGGCGCCACGGGCTCGATCGGGCGCCAAGCGCTGGAGATCATCGATGCCCACCCTCAGCTGGAGCTCTGTGCCGCCGCCTCGGGCTCCCGGCGGATCGACGGCCTTGCGCCCCTGACCCAGGTCGGGGGCGATCTGACACAGCTCCTCGGGCGTGCCGAGCCGGACCTCGTCCTCAATGCCGTGGTGGGCTTCGCGGGGCTGCCGGCGACGCTCTGGGCACTGGAGAACGGCGTCGACCTCGCACTCGCGAACAAGGAGAGCCTGGTCGCCGCCGGTGAGCTCGCACTCCAGGCCCGGCGGCGAGGCGGTGGGCGGCTGATCCCCGTCGACAGCGAGCACTCGGCCGCGTTCCAGTGCCTCGAGGGCAGGAGCGTCGACCAGGTGCATTCGCTCGTGCTCACGGCTTCCGGAGGTCCTTTCAGAGGCCGGACGCGCGACGAGCTCGAGGACGTGACCCCGGCGGAAGCGCTGGCGCATCCGACGTGGAGCATGGGCCCGAAGATCACGGTCGACTCGGCGACACTCGCCAACAAGGGTCTCGAGCTGATCGAGGCGCACTTCCTCTTCCAGCTCCCGTACGAGCAGATCGAAGTGGTGGTGCACCCGAGCTCGATCGTGCACGCGCTCCTCCGTCTCCGCGACGGCGGGGCGCTCGCGCATCTCGGCTATCCGGACATGCGCGTCCCCATCTCGTATGCGCTCACGTACCCCGACCGCGCTGCGACACCGATTCCGCCGCTCGACCTCGCGTCGGGCGTGATGCTCGAGTTTCACGCGCCCGACGTCGAGACGTTCCCGCTGCTCGCGCATGCGCGCCGTGCGGGCGAGCAGGGCGGGACGTATCCGTGCGTGTTCAACGCGGCGAACGAGGTCGCGGTCGCCGCCTTTCTCGAGGGGCGGCTGCCGTTCCTCGGCATCGCAGAGGTCGTTGCGGATGCGCTCGCTGGGGCGGACGGTGCACCCGCGCGCGATCTCGACGACCTCGTCGCAGCGGACGCCTCCGCACGCCGCCATGCCGAAGAGGCGCTCAAGGTCGCATGAGAACGCTACGCGTCCCAGTTACGCCGAAGGTACGCGACGTCATGCCAACGCCAAGGCCGCGGCAGCTGCAACGGAGCGCACGCTGAGCATAACGATCGCAATCCTCGGGCTCGCCGTCCTGATCCTCCTCCACGAGGCGGGCCACTTCTTCGTCGCCCGCGCAGTGGGCATGAGCCCGCGCCGCTTCTACCTCGGCTTCCCGCCCGCTCTCGTCAAGTTCCGTCGCAAGGGCATCGAGTACGGCATCGGCGCGATTCCACTCGGTGGCTACGTGAAGATTCCGGGAATGCATCGGCCGGCGCCGTCCGATCTGGACGTGCAGGTCGGGCCGGCGCTCAAGGACGATCCGCGCCTGTTTCCGAAGGTCACGCGCATCAAGCGGGCGCTCGAGGCAGACGATCTCGCCGGCGCCCGCGAGTTATTGCCCGAGCTCGAGCAGGCGGTGAAGCAAACCGAGCTGACGCCGGCGGGCGAGAGGGCGGCGCGGCGGAGCCTCGACGAGCTGCGCGACGGACTCAGCGACGACGCCTACTGGCGCCAGCGCACCTGGAAGCGGATCGCGGTCATCTTCGCGGGGCCCGGGGCGAACATCCTGCTGGCGATCGCGTTGCCGACGATCGCCTTCCTCGTCGGAGTCCCCGGCGCTGCGACCCGCACGGTCAAGAAGGTGGAGACGAGCACGCCGGCGCAAGTGATCGGCCTGCGTCGCGGCGACACGATCGTCGAGGTGAATGGACGGCCGACGCCGGACTTCGACGCCGTCTCCCGACTGATCCGAGCTTCGGGTGGCAAGGCGATCACAGTCACCGTCATCCGGCGAGGCGATGCGAGGATGCTCGGCCCGATCAGGACGAAGAAGATCGGCGACCATTACGCCCTCGGTTTCGAGCCGAGGTTGAACACGACCCAGCACGGGCTCGGCGGTGCCCTCACGCGCAGCCTGGACGACAATTGGGGCGTCACGAAGGCCACCGTGACGTTCCTACCGCGGCTCCTCACCGGCTCGGGCCGAAAGCAGGTCTCGGGCCCGCCCGGCATCGTCGACGTCTCGAGTCGCGCGGTGTCCCTGAGCTTTCCGCTCTTCCTCTGGATCCTTGGGATGATCAGCCTGTCGCTGGCGATCCTCAACCTGCTCCCGCTGCTGCCGCTGGACGGGGGTCACATCCTGTTCTCCGTGATCGAACGCCTCCGTGGCCGCGCCGTCGGGCGGGAGGTCTACGAGCGGGTCTCGGCGGTCGGAATCGCTTTCTTCCTGGTGCTGATGTTCATCGGTCTCTCCAACGACATCAGCCGCTTTGGAGGCGGCTAAAGACCGTGGGGGAGCCGATGGTTCCCCCAATGAGCCCCCTCCTTTTTGGCTCGGCAAGGCCGACGGTGGTTAGCGCTCCCGGCGAGACGCGGTCTCGCCTCCGCGCGCGGCAGCGACCTCGCCCGAGAACGATCTCGGTGGACTGGTCGCGCCGCGCGGGCGGTGGTGCTAAGGCATCCCCGCGTCAGTTCGCCTCCCGCTAAGGCCGCTTCGCATGCCTTAGCGTCCGGCCTTGATGCCGTGCTCGGCTGGGGTCAAGGCGTTCAAAGAGCGGCGATACACTGAGTCGCGGTGGCTTCAGAGCGGCAGATCAGCGTCGGCGGGGTCAAGATCGGGGGCGGCGCGCCCGTCGTCGTCCAGTCGATGACCCTCACGAAGACGCACGACGTCGAGGCGACGACTGCGCAGATCGCCGCTCTCGCATCCGCAGGTTGCGAGATCGTGCGCGTCGCCGTCCCGAAGACGGAGGACGCCGAGGCATTGTCGAAGCTCGTCCGCCTGTCTCCGATCCCCGTCATCGCCGACATCCACTTCAACGCGAGCCTGGCCCTGAAGGCGATCGAGCAAGGGGTGGCCGCGGTGCGCATCAATCCGGGCAACATCGGCGGCTCGGACAAGGTCGCGCAGGTCGTTCGCGCCGCGAAGGCCGCGGGCATCCCGATGCGAATCGGCGCGAACTCCGGCTCTCTCCCGAAGCATCTCGCCGAGCTCGCGCAGCAGGACCAGGCAGAGGCCCTCGTCGAGGCCGCGGTCGAGGAGGTCCGCCTGCTCGAGAGCCTCGACTTCCGCGACGTCAAGATCTCCGTCAAGTCGAGCCACGTTCCGACCATGATCAGGGCGTACCGGATGCTGGCCGCAAAGGTGCCGTATCCGCTGCACCTGGGCGTCACCGAAGCGGGAACGCCCTACTCGGGCTCGATCAAGAGCGCCGTCGGCATGGGCGCGCTGCTCGTGGACGGGATCGGCGACACGATGCGCGTCTCGCTGACGGCCGATCCCGTGGAGGAAGTCCGCGTCGCCTGGGAGATCCTCAAGGCGCTCGGCCTCCGTGAGCGGGGCCCGATCATGATTGCGTGCCCGTCGTGCGGGCGGGACAACGTCGGCGTGCAGACGCTCGCGGAGAAGGTGGAAAAACGGCTCCATGCGTATCCGCAGCACTTCGAGGTCGCGGTGCTCGGTTGCGCGGTGAACGGTCCCGGCGAGGCGGGCGATGCGGACTTCGGCATCGCAGGGGGGCGCGACACCGGCTTCGTCTACGCGCACGGGCGAGTGCTGAAGAAGGTGTCTTCCGACATCCTCATCGACGAGCTGTTCCACGAGATCGACAAGTGGATCGCGGAGGGAATGCACCGGCCGAAGCGTCTGAAGATGGCCAAGCCTGCCGCGCTTGCGATGGCAGAGGCCTCGTTGATTCCACTGGAGTCGGTCCGAGCTGAAGATTGAACGGCCGCGCGGATGAACCGCGCGGCCTCTAAGCGGCATCGCAAGCGACGCCGCAGTGATCCCGCTTGAATAGTCTGCCCGGACAACAGTGATCGTCCGAGCTTCACGGCTTTTCTTGCCGACCCTGCGCGAACCGCCGGCCGACGCGGAGGCGGCGAGTCACAGGCTGCTCGTGCGCGGCGGCTTCATCAGACAGGTCGGCGCGGGCCTGTGGACGTACCTGCCGCTCGGCTGGCGCGTGCACCAGAAGGTCGTGCAGATCATCCGCGAGGAGATGGACGCGATCGGCGCCCAGGAGATGCTCTGCCCCGTCCTGACCCCGGCAGAGCTCTGGGAGACCTCGGGCCGCATCGCGATTCCGATTGTCTTCACGCTGCAGGATCGCAGCGGCCGCCCGTTCGTTCTGCCGTTCTCGCACGAGGAGACGATGACGTTCCACGCGCGCGAGCTGCAGTCGTACAAGCAGCTGCCGCAGGTCTGGTACCACTTCAGCACGAAGGAACGCGACGAGCCGCGCCCGCGCGGCGGCCTTCTGCGCGTACGCGAGTTCATCATGAAGGACTCGTATTCGTTCGACCGCGACGAGGCCGGTCTGGACGAGAGTTTCGACCGGCACGCGCGCGCGTACGACAGGATCTTCGAGCGCTGTGGCTTGAAGGTGTACTTCGTCGAGGCGGAGTCCGGGATCATGGGCGGGAAAGAGTCGATGGGCTACCTCGCGCCGACGGGGTCCGGTGAGAACGAGTTGATGCTGTGCGAGAACGGCGATTACTTCGCCGACATCGAGGCCGCTCGCGGCATTCCGCGGGCGCCGGAATTTCCGGCTTCGCTATCGAAGCCCGAGGAGATCGAGACGCCGGGTGTCGCAACGATCGAGGAGCTCGCGGAGCTGCTCGAGATCGATCCCGCCGCGACCTCGAAGGCGATGCCGGTCGTCGTCGGCGACCGACTCGTGCTTGCGCTCATCCGCGGTGACGACCGCCTCAGCGAGGAGAAGCTGATGACGTACTTCGAGGCCGCGTTCCGACCTGCGACCGAGGACGAGATTCGCCCCGCGTTCGGCGCCGGCGGCGGCTCGATCGGCCCCGTCGGCGTCGACGGGATCGAGGTGATCGCCGACGAGGCGCTCAGGACGGGACAGTTCGTCACGGGCGCAAATCGCGACGGCCGGCATCTGCGAGGGGTGGAGGCGGGCCGCGATTACGAACCGCGCTTCGCCGACATCCGGCAGGCGGTCGAAGGCGACACGTGCCCAGAGTGCGGCGGCCGGCTCAGCGTTCAGAGCGCAGTCGAGGTCGGGCACATCTTCAAGCTCGGCACCTTCCACTCGCAGGCGTTCGGCGCCACGTATCTCGACGAGAGCGGGCAGGAGCGGCTGATCGTGATGGGCAGCTACGGGATCGGACCGGGACGGACGATCGCGGCAATCGTGGAGCAGCACCACGACGATCGCGGGATCACGTGGCCGCGCGCGGTGGCCCCGTACGACGTCCATGTGGTCGCTCTGCCGGGTGTAGATGAACAGGCGAACGCCGCCGCGACCGCGCTCGACGAAGTAGGTCTCGACGTGCTCGTGGACGATCGCGAAGCGCGGGCGGGAGAGAAGTTCGCGGATGCCGATTTGATCGGCTGCCCGCTGCGAGTGACGGTCGGGCGAAAGGCTGCGGAAGACGGTACGGTGGACCTGCGCGAGCGCACGAAGGGGGAGGACAATGCGGTGAGCGTGGGTGAGCTCGGCTCGACGGTCCGCGAGATGCTCGGCTGATGGCGCGGAAGCGGCGTTTCAGCGACGACCCGTTCGGCCCGACGGTCGAGCGGCTCATGGGCGAGGCCGGTTTGACCTACCGGTCGCTGGCGGAGAAGACGCGGCTGTCGGCCGGGTACCTCAACCACCTCGTGCACGGGAATCGTCCCGTCCCGTCCGACGACGTGATCAAGACGCTCGCACGCACGCTCGGGGTGGAGGCGGAACACTTTCGCGAGTACCGGCTCCGAGTCATCACCGACCGCCTCGAACGCATGCCGGACCTCATCGACAAGCTGTACAGGCGTTACGGCAGCTAGCGCCCCGACCCCCGATCTCCCACCGATGCAGCTCGGCTACGCCCGAACGGAGTTGCGCCGAAAGCTCGTCGAGGCTGTGCTGCGCGGCGCGAAAACGGCAACGGCGGGATTGCGGGCGGACTTCGCGCCGCACACAAGCGAACCGCTACCGCAGGCCGGTGACCGTTGCGTGTTGCTCGACTTCGACGATCAAGCGGTGGCTCTCGTCGAGACCACCGAGCTTCGAGTGCTGCGCGCAGCCGATGTCGACCTTGCATTCGCCATCGACGAGGGAGAGGGCTTCGAGACCGTCGCCGACTGGCGCCGCGCGCACGAAGCGTTCTGGAAAGAGCAGGAGATCGGAGACGACACGCTGATCGTCGCCGAGCGGTTCAAGGTCGTCGAACGGCTCTAGTCCGGTCGGGCCGGCTGCGAGGCGACTCATGAGCCCCGTGGCTAGACTGGCTGCCGAAGAACGGGACGTGGCGCAGCCTGGTTAGCGCGCTTGGCTGGGGGCCAAGAGGTCGCGAGTTCGAATCTCGCCGTCCCGACTCCGACTTACCGGTTCGGTTAGCCGAAGAAGGCGATGACCCGGAGGTATGCCGCGGTGATCTGTCCTGAGAGTCCCGCATAAGCGATGATGATCGCGGGCACGATCAAGCCCAGGACGACGGCGTATTCGGCCATCGTCTGGGCCTCTTCGCGGTTGCGGCGGCAGCGAAAACGGTCGATCCAGCTAGAGGGAGCCATACTGGGACATCGGCGGGTTTTCAGGCCCTCCGCATGCCTCGTCCTGGTGATGCGGTGATCCGGCAGCCGTGCGATCCTATGTGGCTTGCTGCGCCCGCTCCTGGCCCTTGCGGTTCTCCTCTGCCTGCCCGCGTCTGCTCGGGCTGCCGAGCCGCGCAGCGCGATCTTCTTCTACCCGTGGTATTCCAACGTCCAGCACGACGGCCAGTACGCCCACTGGACCCAGGGGGGCCACGAGCCTCCCTCTGACCTGGCCTCGCACTTCTTTCCGACCCGCGGGCCGTACTCGAGCGACGACCCCCGGGTGCTGCGCGCGCAGATGCGCGATATCTCCGTCGCGGGGGTCGACGAGGTCGTGAGCTCCTGGTGGGGCCGAGGATCCCCGGAGGACTCGCGGTTACCGGCAGTCATGCACGCGGCCGCGAGGCGCGGCCTCGAGGTGGCTGTCCAGCTCGAGCCCTATCCCGGACGTACGGTGGCCACGGTCGCCGCCGACCTCGCGTACCTGCGCGGGCTGGGCATCCACGACGCGTACGTCTACAGATCGCACGATTTCGAGGCGCAGGACTGGTGGGCCGTGACACGGCAGCCGAACGGCATGCGCCTGCTTGCGCAGACGGATCACGTGGGGTTCGCCGCGCGTGCGGGCTTCGCCGGCTTCTACACGTACGACATCCTGCTCTACGGCGGATCGAAGTTTGCCCGGCTCTGCGATCAGGCGCGCCAGGCCGGGATTCTCTGTGCGCCGTCCGTCGGTCCCGGCTATGAAGCGCAGCGGGCGACGGGCGACGTTCGAGTCAAGCCACGGCGCTTCGGTGCGACGTACGACTCGATGTGGAGAGCCGCGACGAACGCCGGAGCCGATCTCGTAACGATCACCAGCTACAACGAGTGGGGAGAGGGAACCCAGATCGAGCCTGCCGGCCACGGCGGACTCTACGAGAGCTACGACGGCGCGTACGGGCTCCATGGTCGCGCGGCGCAGCGCGCGTACATCATGCGCACCGCGTACTGGACCTCTCGGACCGGGCGTTAGCCCTTCACGACGCCGAGCGGGACGACCCTCGCGACGCGCCGGGCAAGACCCGCACGCGCGACGACGTCCACGACGACCTCCACGTCCTTGTAGGCGAACGGAGCCTCCTCCGCGAGTCCCTTGTTGGATGGTGAGCGAACCACGATCCCCTTCCCCTCCAGCTCGCGGCGAAGCTCTGCGCCGCCGATTTCCTTCTTCGCGGCGGTGCGGCTCAGCCGACGCCCGGCGCCGTGGCACGTCGTGCCGAAGGACCGTTCGACGGATCCTCTTTCTCCGGCGAGGACGTAGCTGACGGTTCCCATGCTGCCGGGGATGAAGACCGGCTGCCCGACCTCCCGGAAAGCAGCCGGGATCTCGGGCGAACCCGCGGGAAACGCGCGAGTCGCGCCCTTGCGATGGACCAGGACGTCGCGACCGCCATAGCGTTCGGGCTTGGCGACGTTGTGGGCGACGTCGTAGACCTGTCGTGTTCCGGCGGCCGCGTCCCGTCCGAGCACACGTTCGATCGCCTGCCGGACCCGATTCGCGATCTCCTGCCGGTTCGCCCAGGCGAAGTTCGCCGCGGCCGCCATCGCCGCGAGATAGGCCTGGCCCTCCGGCGAGGACGCAGGTGCGCATGAGAGTTGCCGGTCAGGGAGCTCGATCCCGTAGCGGTGAAGGACGGCGTCCATCCGTTTCACGTAGTCGGTGCAGACCTGGTGGCCCAAGCCGCGCGAGCCGGAATGGATGAGCACGGTGACCTGCTGCTCACGAAGGCCGAACGCTGCTGCCGCCGGCTCGTCGAAGACGCGATCGACGCGCTGGAGCTCGACGAAGTGATTCCCCGAGCCCATCGTTCCGAGCTGCCCGCCGCCGCGATCGCGGGCCCGGGTGGAGACCGCCTCCGGGTCTGCGCCCGGCAGGCAACCGTTCGACTCCGTGCGGTCGACGTCGTCGTCGGAGCCGAAGACGCGGCTGCCCTCACGAAGCACGCGTTCGAGCTCCGCGGGAGGGAGGGCCTTTCGGTTCGATTTGCCGGCGCCCGCGGGGACGGTCCGCGAGATCTCGTGTACGAGCTGCTCGCGCCGCGTACCCAGCTCTGGCTCTGTCAGCGGGAGCGCGAGCAGGCGGACGCCGCAGTTGACGTCGTAGCCGACGCCCCCCGGCGAGACGACACCGTCCGGGAGCTCGGTGGCGGCCAGCCCTCCGACCGGGAAGCCGTAGCCCTGATGGATGTCGGGCATTGCGATCGCGGCGTCGACGATGCCCGGCAGCGTGGCGACGTTCTGGAGCTGCTCGAGCGAGCGGTCCCGCCGGATCGCCGCCAGGATCTCCTCGTCGGCGAAGATCCGCGCCGGAACGCGCATGTCGGCGCGCGCGTCTGCGGGGATCTCGTACAGGGTCTCGTCGATCCGGCGTGGTTCAGACATCGAGCACCACGCGCGCCTCCCACGCGCCGTCCCGTTCGCGGAACTCGAGCCGATGATAGGTCGCAGCCTTCACGATCGGCTGGATCTCGGTCAGGCGTCCCTCGAGCGTGGCGCTGAGACCGCCCTCGACGAGCTCGGTGCGTGTCTGATCGGGGACGAACGAGTCGGTGTCCGCGAGGTAGATGAGCTCCTCGAGGAATCCGACGAGAAGGCTCGCGTAGTCGCGGCCCTCCACGGCGACACGGCGTTGCACAGCCTCACCCTTGGCCACGAGCTCGACGAGCCGGCCGAAAGCGTGCGCCGCTTCGCCGAAGACGTCCTCCGGCGTCGGTGCGCGCACGAAGAGCTCGAGCTCGGCCGTGTGCTCGCGCCACTCATGCACGACGGAAGACCCCGGCGCTACAGCCTGCGATCAGACCTTCGAACACGTCCTCGACTCCTCGCAGGGAAGGATGCGCGAGATCCACTTCCACCTCATCCCACTCCTCGAGGCCGAGCGAACCTGCCCCCTCGTCGGCGCCGAAGCAGAGCAGCGTCTCCGTGGAGATGACGTTGCGCCGGCCGCCCTGGCGGCGTGCAATGCTCTCGAGCTCGCGCAACTCTTCCAGCGGATCGATGCGGACGTTCGAATCGGAGCCGATGCAGATTCCGATTCCGCGCGTGCAGACGCGCTCGACCGGCAGGAACCCGTCCCCGAGGTTCGCCTCCGTCGTCGGGCAGGCGCAGACGCGGGCGCCGGCGCGCGCGAGCAGGTCGAGCTCGGAGCCGTCCGCGTGTGTCGCGTGCACGACCGTCGTGCGCTCGCTCAGGCAGCCGCTGCGGTCGAGGAGCTCGATCGGCCGGATGCCGTGCTCCGCCAGGCATTCCTCAACCTCACGCGGCTGCTCGTCGGCGTGAACATGCAGCGGCAATCGCTCCGAGTCAGCGTAGCGGCCGATCTCCTCGAGCCAGTCGGCGGGACATGCCCGCACGGAGTGGGGGGCGAGCCCGACAGCGATGTCGCGGGCGCGCAACGCTTCGACCTGCCGCAGATAGTCGGCCGCCGAGTCCTGGCGAAATCGCGGCAGGCCGCCGCGACCGTACGCGGCGAGCAGGAGGACGATCCGAATCCCGGCCTCCTCGGCTGCCTCCACCGCCGCGAGTGCCTCGTCGAAGCCGAGGTAGTGGAACTCGCCGACTGCTGTGTATCCAGACGATCTGAGCTCTCGATAGACCTCGACGTACTCGCGGTGCACGAGCTCCGGCGTCTGCCGTTCCGCCTCCGCGAGCATGATCTCCCGCCAGGCCCAGAAATCGCCGCCTCCCGCCCTCCCGCGCAGGGAGCGCTGGAACGCGTGGCAGTGGGAATCCACGAATCCGGGCAGACTGAGGGTCTCGGCCACGGGCGTATCCTTTCCACACCGATGGCGACCCGCGCCGTTCCCGCGACTTTGCAGCAGCTTCCCAATGCGTTGACGATCGCGCGTCTCGCCCTCATTCCCGTCTTCGTCGCGCTGATGCTCAGCGCGGAGGGAGGGCACAGCTGGCCCGCCGGAATCGTCTTCGGCGTCGCGGGCGTCACCGACCAGATCGACGGCTTCCTTGCGCGCCGCTGGCGGGTCGAATCCGAGTTCGGCCGGATCTTCGACCCGCTGGCCGACCGGCTGATGATCGATGCCGCCGTGATCCTCCTCTTCGTCGCCGACCACATGCCCTGGGCCGGGCTGGTCGTGATCGTCGGCAGAGACCTGATCCTGCTGGCCGGCTACAAGGCAATCGCGCCGCAGGGCTATGAGCTCAACGTCAACCTGCTCGGCAAGACGGCGACCTGGCTCCTCTACGCGGGAACCGCCTTCCTGATCGTCACGCACCGCGCGACGGATTGGCCGTATTGGATCTTCTGGACTGGGCTCGCACTGGCGGTTGCCGCCGGACTGGTGTACGCCGCAGGAGCCTGGAGAGAAGTCAAGCGATGAAGGCCGTCGTCATGGCGGGCGGCGAGGGCACGCGGCTGCGACCGCTGACGTCGAACCAGCCCAAGCCGATGGTGCCGATCGTCGGCAAGCCGTGCATGGAGCACATCCTTGAGCTCCTGCGCGAGCACGGCCTGACCGAGGTGATCGTCACGGTCGCATTTCTCCCGCAGGCCATCCGGAGCTATTTCGGCGAAGGCGAGACGCTCGGGATGCAGATCGGCTACTCGGTGGAGGAATCGCCGCTCGGCACGGCCGGCTCGGTGCGGCTGGCCGCGAGGCAGCTCGACGAGACGTTCCTCGTGATCTCGGGCGACGCGCTCTGCGACCTCGACCTGAGCGCGCTGGTCGCCTTTCACAAGGAGCGCGGCGCCGCCGTGACGATCGGACTCAAGTCCGTCGACAACCCGCTCGAGTTCGGCATCGTCGTCACGGACGAGGAAGGCAGGATCGAGCGCTTCCTCGAGAAGCCGTCGTGGAGCCAGGTCTTCTCGGACACGATCAACACCGGTATCTACGTGCTCGAGCCCGAGGTTCTGAGGCACGTTCCGACCGACAGGCCCTACGACTTCTCGAAAGAGCTCTTCCCGTACCTGCTCGAGATGGGGCGTCCGCTGTACGGCTATGTCATGGACGGGTACTGGCAGGACGTCGGCGACCTCGACCAGTACCGGCAGGCGAACTTCGACGCGCTCGAGCAGAACGTGCGGCTCACGATTCCCGGCATCCGGATTCGCGGGAACGTGTGGCTCGGGGAGGGCGTTGAGATCGGCGACCTCGACCAGGTCGAAGGGCCCGCGTACATCGGCAACTACTGCCGCGTCGCACCGGGCGCAACCGTGGGCTCGCACTCCGTGCTCTCCAACAGTGTCACCCTGCGTGAGCGCACACGCACGACCCGGTCCGTGATCGACGCGTCGACGCACATCGGTCGCAGCTCGCTGATCGAGGGCGCGATCATCGGGCGCTCGTGCGACATCCGTGCGCACGTGCGCATCCACGAGGGAGTGGCGATCGGGGACGAGGTCACGATCGGCTCGGAGACGGTGATCATGCCGGGCGTCCGGATCTACCCGTACAAGGAGGTCGAGTCCGGCTCGCACATCACCGAGAGCCTGATCTGGGAGTCGCGTGCCTCGACCCGCTTGTTCGGCAGGGACGGCGTCTCAGGGCTGGTCAACGTCGACCTCACGCCGGAGGTCGCAGTCCGGATCGCGGCGGCTCTCGGTACGGCGCTCAAGCGGGGTGCGCGCATCGTCGCCAGCCGTGAGTCGGCGCCGGCGTGCCGGATGATCAAGCGGGCGATGATCTCTGGGTTCACGTCTTCGGGCCTGGACGTCGCCGACCTGCGCGTCCTGCCGGCCGCGGTCGCGCGCCACATGCTCAAGAGCGAGAGTTACGAGGCGGGCTTCCACGTTGGGACGGGCCAGGCGGATCCGGAGGTGGTCCAGATTCGGTTCTTCGAACAGCCCGGCATCCAGCTCTCGCCTGCGCTCCAGAAGGAGATCGAGAAGAACTTCACCCGCGGCGAGCTCCGCCGTGTCGGCTTCGGAGACATCGGCACGATCAGCTACCCCGCCCGCGTACGCGAGACCTATGCGCAGGATCTGCTCCAGGAGGTCGACGCGGAGGCGATCCGCACGCGCGGTTACCGGCTGGTCGTCGACTACGGCTTTTCCGCCGCGTCGTTCGTGCTGCCGCTCCTGTTGGGACCCCTGGGAGTGGAAGCCGTCTCCGCACACGGGTTCACGACCGACCGCAGCGACCCGGGCTCGACGCTCCTGCGCCAGGCGATCGGCCAAGTCAAGCAGCTCGTGCCTGCAGTGGGCGCCGATCTCGGCGTCATCCTCGACCGCGCCGCCGAGCGCCTCTACCTCGTGGACGAGCGCGGCCGCGAGATCCCGGTCGAGCAGAGCCTGCTCCTGTTCCTGCGGCTGATCGGCACCGACGGCCGCCGCGGAAAGCTCGCCTTCCCGATCACGGTCACGAGCCAGGTCGATCGCCTGCTCGAGGGGAGCGGGCTCGAGGTCGTCAGGACGCCGGCCTCGCTCGCCGATCTGACCAAGGCCGCGGCGGAGGACGGTGTGATCTTCGCCGGAGCGGTCGGTGGTGGGTACGTCTTCCCGGAATTCTTGCCCGCGTACGACGCCGTCGCGAGCCTCTGCAAGCTGCTCGAGCTGCTGGCGCCGGAGCGGCGCCCGCTCTCCGAGCTGGTCGCCGATCTTCCCGCCCCGACGCTCGTCCACCGGCAGCTTCCGTGTCCCTGGGCGCTGAAGGGCGTCGTCATGCGGGTCCTCACCGAACGCCTGCGCGATCGCGAGCTCGACCTCATGGACGGGATCAAGGTCTTCGAGGAACGCGGCTGGGCCCAGGTGCTCCCCGACCCGGACGAGCCGCTCGTCCACATCTACGCCGAGGGCCGGACCGAGGAGGACTCGAAGGCGCTCGAGGCGGAGTTCCACGAGATGGTCGAGGAGATCATGCAGACGGAGGCCGCTGCGACTCCTGCCTGAACTCTCAAGTTCAGGTTGACCCTTTGGGGCTCCGCTGCTTTACTGCGGAGAGCCCTCGACTCGAAAGGCGGCCAGTTGGAACCTCTACCGGATCTCGCCACGCTGTCCGACGACGACCTCAAGCAGCTGATCGAAGACCTCACGCGTGAGGAGAACGAGATCTCGTATCAGCGTCGTCTGCTCCACGGGAAGATCGACATCCTGCGCGCCGAGCTCGTCGCCCGCTTGCAAAAGACGGGCGGCCAGAGCGTTCTCGACGAGGTCGACGTCGACCACCTGACGGCGATCCTGACCTCGAAGGCCGCCCCTCCCTCGTAGCGTGTCCCATACGCTACGCGTCCGAGCTACACGCGCGGACGTGGCCAACAACCTCTCGCTACAGGAGTCCCGCGACAGCATCCCCCGCTTATGAGTCACATTTATTGCCAGGAGTGCGGCTTCCAGAATCCCGAGGCCGCGAACTACTGCGCGCGGTGCGGGGCGCTGCTGGTGAAGGACGAAGGCGGCGCCGAGGCCACGCAGACCTTCACGCCCGAAGACGGGGACGATGCACCCGCCGAGGCGCTCGAGGATCTCGGCATCAAGGGACCCGCGCTCGTCGTTCGCTCCGGAGGAGGCAGAGCGGGCGAGATGTTCCACCCGGAGGAGGAGACAACGATCGGGCGCTCGCCCGACTGCGGCATCTTCCTCGACGACGTGACCGTGTCGCGCAAGCATGCGGTGCTCGTCAATCGTGACGGCGCCTTCTTCATCGAAGACCAGGGCAGCCTCAACGGGACGTTCGTGAATCGCAAGCGCGTCGAGTCCGCAGAGCTCGAGGACGGGGACGAGCTGCAGATCGGCAAGTACCGGCTCACCTTCCTCAATCGCTGATGGCCACGGCATCGAAGACGCGGCAACTCACGATCGGCACCGTCTGTGGGATGCTCAAGGACGAGTTTCCGGACATCTCGATCTCGAAGATCCGCTACCTCGAGGACCAGGGCCTGCTCGCTCCCCGGCGCACACAGGGTGGCTATCGCCTCTTCAGCGAGGAGGACCTAGAGCGGCTGGAGACGATCCTGCGGCTGCAGCGCGACGAGTTCCTGCCGTTGCGCGTCATCCGTCAGGAGCTCGCATCGCCCGCAGCGCGAGATCGGAAGCGCCGGCGCTCGGCGGGTCTCACGGGCGATGAGGAGGAGCTCGATTTCGCCGCCTTGTGCGAGCGCGCCGGCATCGACGCGCGTCTGGCCCGGGAGCTCGAGGATTTCGGTCTCTTGTCACCGCGGACCGAAGCGGGCCAGAAGCGCTACCTCGAGCTGGACGCGGACATCGCCCAGGCGTGCGGCCGACTCTCCCACTTCGGGATCGCACCGCGGCACCTGCGCGCCTTCCGCACCGCCGCCGACCGGGAAGCCGGCCTGATCGAGCAGGTCGTCGGCCCGGCGCTTCGCGCGCGCAATCCCGAGCGGCGCCGAGCCGGCATGGACGATCTGGAGGCTCTCGCCGAGCTCGCCCGGGAACTCTCCCAGCTGCTCTCCTGGCGCGCACTGCGCCGGCTTGCGTCAACATGATCCGGTGAATCTCGCCGAGAAGGTCCGCGAGGTCCAGGACTGGCCTCAGGAGGGTGTGGGGTTCAAGGACGTCACGCCTCTCCTCGCCGATGCGGAGGCGCTTGCCTACGCGATCGAGCAGCTCTCCGACTGGGGCCGCGTGAAGAAGCCGGATCTGGTCCTCGGCGCCGAGGCGCGCGGATTCATCCTCGGCGCGGCGATCGCGCGGGAGATCGGCTGCGGCTTCGTGCCGGCGCGACGCCCGGGAAAGCTCCCGCCCGAGACGATCAGCGCGACGTACGCCCTCGAGTATGGGCAGAACGCACTCGAGCTACACCCGGACATGATTCCCCACGGCGCGCGTGTTCTCATCCACGACGACGTCCTTGCGACGGGCGGCACAGTGGAGGCGATCGGCGAGCAGCTCGTCGAGCGCCTCGGCGGCGAGGTCGTCGGCTGCTGCTTCATCATCGAACTGACGTTCCTGAACGGCCGCGAGCGGCTCTCCAAGTACGACTTGCATGCGCTGATTGAGTACTGATGTTTGACGTCCGGGATGCCGATTAGAAAGGCATTCATGTACGACGCGCTCACAGGACGGTTCACCTTTTCCTGTCCGGCACGGGGTGAGACCAGCGTGACGCTGTCCGCTTTCCGCCAGCTCGAGCGGCTGCCGGGCGCGGCGCACCCCGCGGTCTTCCAGGTGCTGTTCGCGTGCGCGTGCGGGGAGGAACACGGAGGTCTCGTCACGCACGAGGATCTCGACTGGGCGCCGCTGGGGTTACAGGGCGGCGTCTTCTACAACCTCATGACGGACCGCCTCGACCTCGTCGACGCGGAGCTCGCGGATCTCGCCGCCCGTCGCATCCAGGCCGGAGAGTGGCCCTGGAGCTTCTTCTGCTATCCGGAAGAGCAACCCCGGCCGGTCTTTCCCTCCGCCTTCTTCCTGCTCGCTCCGGGCAACGGCTCGCTCGGGCTCGCCGTGCGGTGCCCGGCCTGCCAGCGAACCTCGGTCAACCTCGTCTCGCACGAGCACGTCGACCTCCCGTTCCACAACGACGTCGAGGTGGGGGTGGTGGAACACGTCTTCAGTGACGACGTGGCCAGGACGCTGGAGGAGTTCCGGGCGGAGCTCTATTCGATTTCCTTCGATACGAGGCGTTTAGGCCTTTAAAAGCGGGTGTTCGCTTCGGCTCTGGGGGGTATCTACCGGGTACCAACAGAGCGAGGTGATCGAATGTACGGACTCACGCGGGCCACGACAACGCTCATCGGGGCGGCTGCGGCCGGTCTGCTGATTTGGATCGCGACGCAGATCAACGACGGGTCGGTCGGCGGGTTCTGGGCCGTCTACGGGCTGATCGCCGGCGCAGGTCTCGTGATGGCGCTGTCGCAGCTGCTCGGCGGCTGGACGAAGTGGGGCTGGCCGCGCCTTGCGGTCACGTTCCTCCTCCTGGCGTTCGTGCCGATCGCGATCGTCTCACTGTGGATCGTGCTCGCCGCGGAGCCGGGGAACGGCTGGATCCACCGGCACGTGCTGTCATGGTCGGGCGACATTCAGATCGGTGGGCTCGTGAACGACCTGAGAGAGTACGTCTCGGTGTTCGCCTTCGGGATCGGGCTCGTGTTCGGCTTCTCGTTCGACACGACGGGGCCGCGTGCCCGGACCGCGGTGGCGACGCCCACCACCACGACGACGACTCGACGCGGACTCCTCGGCCGCAGGCGCCAGGGCGTCGTCTCGGGCGACGGCCGCCGAGCCGCCGATGAGCCCGTCACGCGCGAACGGTCCGCGGTTGACGAGGAGGTTCCCGTCTCCGATCGCGATCGCGTCACGACCACGACCGATCGGTAAGGCAGTCGAAAAGCCGCCCCTCGGCACGAGCGAGGGGCGGCTTTGCGAGCAGCAGCATGACTTAACCCCCCGCCCAGGGATCAGCACGTCCCAAACCTCGCCGATACCAAGAGAGCAATGCACGAACCCTCGCTTCCGCAGGGCGAGAGAGGGTATGAGCTCCTTCTAGAGCACTGCACCTCCTTGACCCGAATCGCTGCGCCCCGAACTCCCGCCTTCCAGCGCCTCGAGGAGGCCCTCGGAGGGGAGCTCGCCAGGCTGCTCATGGTCGCCCTCGCGAGGCACCGAGGCGCCCGCGTGCCCGTCTAACCGGGTTCGTCGCCGCCGCGCAGGCGGACGAAGAGGAAGATCGCTCCGAAGGACAGCAGGGCCAGGACGAGCGCCGTGCCCTTGCTGACGCCGATCGCGAGCAGCCCGCCCCAGATGAACAGGCCGAGGGCGAACGCCCAGATGAAGGACGTCACGCCGGGATCGATGCTCGGAGGGCGTACGTGCACGACGCGATCGTAATGCCGACGAGGGTGGTCGCAGGTCGCTGGGGGAACCTCCCGGTTCCCCCAGAGCCCTTCCCCTGGTCCGCTTCGCGGACGAACGCTTCGCGTTGGGACCAAAAAAATTCGCCGAGCCGGTTTCGCTTTTGTCCACCGCTTCCGCTGACTTTCCCCTTCCGGGTACTGCCCTCAGGATCGGCTTCGTCCTACTTGCGCTCCGTGCTCGGCGCAAGCAGCAATCTAACGTGTCAAGCGGAAGGGTCAAGGGGTCGGAAAAGTCGTGGGCCGCAATTTGCGGAAGTTTCCTTTTCCAACACCCTCACAGCCTTTTTTGCAGCCTAGTAAAGCCGTGTGAAAGCCCGGGTCCGGCGGCGCTGGGGAAGATCGTCGCTACCGCGCCGCGACCGTACGGGACCAAAAAAAATTCGCCGAGCCGGTTTCGCTTTCGTCCACCGCTTCCGCTGACTTTCCCCTTGCGGGTACTGCCCTCGGACTCGGCTTCGACCTACTTGCGCTCCGTGCTCGGCGCAAGGAGCAATCTAACGTGTCAAGCCGAGGGGTCAAGGGGTCGGAAAAGGTCATGGCCGCAATTTGCGGAAATTTCCCTTTTCAACATTTCCACAGCCATTTTTGCATCTGTGGATAGTGCTGTGGAAAGGACTCAGCGGCGTCCGATGAACCGCCATGCGGGGGCGAGGAGGGGATCAGTCAGCCGCTCGACGATCCTAACGAATAGCGCGACGAGAGGACGCGCCAAGCGTACGACGACGACTGCACAGGCGAGGCCGACCGCGGCGCCGGCAAGGACATCGCCCGGGTAGTGCGCGCCGACCACGACCCGGCCGACGCTGATGAGGAGTGCAGCCCCGACGAAGAGTGCGCCGGCAAGAGTGTCGAAGAACAGGACCGCGAATGCGATTGCGAAGGCGGCGCTGGCGTGGTCGCTCGGGAAGGAAGGGTCGTGTGACCGAGCGCCCCAAACGTGTGCGTGGTGGACCGCGAAGGGGCGTTCCCGTCGCCAGCCCTTTGAGATCATCTGATTCACCAAGAGCCCGAGTGCGCCCGCGGCCAGCGCACTCCCCGAGGCCAACTTCCACCGGGAAGCCGCACCTGGTCGCGCGAGCAGCCACAGGCCGCATGTGGCGATGCCGACAACGATCGGCCCGAAAGTCTCGACGTCACCGAAACCGCGTCCGAGCCACGGATGGTGGGTCACGAAGACGTTGACGGCGTGATAGAGGCGATAGTCCACTCGTCTCAAGGCTAGGCAATCCGGCCACGCACGCGCGTGGGATACTCATACGCGTGAGCCGTGTGCGGATCGCGATCGCGCTCGCAGGCGCGGCTCTCGTCCTTGCCATGGCGCTTGCCGCTCTCCGCGTGGGGGAGACGCAGGGCAAGCTCTCGGACTGGCAGGCGCTCGTCCTCGGCATCGTGCAGGGCGCGACCGAGCTCCTGCCGATCTCCTCCTCCGGTCATCTCATTCTCGTACCGTGGGCGGCCGGTTGGCGCTATCTCGAGCAGCACCCGGACTTCAACAAGACCTTCGACGTCGCGCTCCATCTAGGAACGCTCGTCGCGGTCGTTCTCTACTTCTGGGCCGATGTCGTGCGGCTCGTCCGGGCCTGGTTCCGCAGCGTCGCCCGCCGACGGATCGCGACCGAGGACGAACGCGTCGCCTGGTACGTCGCCGTTGCCACGGTGCCGGCCGCGATCGCCGGCGCCGCCGGGGAGGACTTCATCGAGGAGAAGCTCGGCGACCCCTGGCAGATCGCGATCCTGCTCGCCGTCTTCGCCGTCGTCCTCTGGCTGGCGGACCGCGTGGCGGCGCGCCGCGAGATCGGCGACATCGGCTGGAAGGGCGCGCTCTCGGTCGGCCTCGCGCAGTGCCTTGCGCTGATGCCGGGTGTGTCGCGCTCGGGTATCACGATCACCGCGGGACGATTCCTGCGCCTGGATCGCGACCGGGCAGCTCGGCTTTCCTTCCTGTTGCTCATTCCGATCGTGTTCGGGGCCTCGGTCCTAAAGGGCGTCAAGGACGTGGCGCTCGGCGGGGGGCTGCCGCCGGGCTCGGCGGGGCCGTTCATCGTCGGCATGCTGGCGGCGGCGGTCGTCGGACTCGTCGCGATCTGGGCGCTCCTCGGCTACGTCCGGCGGCACACGTACTCGCTGTTCGTGCTCTACCGGCTCGCGATCGCCGCGGCGATACTTCTGGTCATCGCCGGCGGCTGGCGCGACCGGAACTTCTAGCCGACGGGCGTCCGGAGCAGAGACGCGTACGGGATGGCCGTCGCGTTGTCGACGTAGACCGCGCGATAGAACGTGGGGGAGGCCGGAGGCTCGTCTTGCGCACTGAAGGAGCCGTCGGCCACGAGCTCCGCGTTCGCGACATAGGCTCTCGGCCCTGTCGGTTTTTCGCGGTAGAGCTGGACGAGACCGCCAGTCGCGCCCTCCACGCGTCCGGTCAGCCGGCCGGACGCGTCGGCGCTGAGCGAGACGCGGATCGACGGACGGGCAGGGGCCTCGAACCATTGCAGCCCGACGTCCGTCGAGAGGAGGAGCTGTCGCCTGCCTGCGGGGGCGGAGGTGTATCCGTCCAGCCGGCCGTCGACCTCGGCGAACGGCCCGGACTCGTCGGCGAGGACGCCCGCATAGGCGAACGAGTCGCCGATCTGAACCCAGTCGGACGCGCCAACCTCGGGCCGACCGGCGTCCAGCAGCAGAGAGACGAAGATGCCGTGCTCGAGGACGACGTTCGTCTCCTGCGTCTTGGCGCTCAGGGTCAGCAGCACGCTGATCGCGTCCGACGAGACCTGCGTCCAGGCCGACCAGAGGCTCGCGCCGCTCGCCGCCGCGGCGACCCGTCCGACGGGGGAACCGATCCCGCTGGCGAAGAGGTATTGCCCGAGCCAACCGCCGTTGCGCTGGGGTTGCCAGTCGATCGCCGCCGAGGTAAAGGTCTCGACGACGTGCAGCCGGCCCTGGACGAGGACCGGCACGGCGCCCGGAGCCTCGGCGCTCGAGGGGAAGCCCTTCTTCGTGACGGGACTCGTGCGCAGCCGGCCGCGCGCGTCGGTCCTGACGAGCCTCAGGTATGTCTTCCCGGACGCCAGCCTCAGCGCATACGCGAGCGTCGGACGGGCCGCTGCGTCCAGCGTGAGGCCGGCTGGGCCGAAGGAGGCGCCTTTGCGCGGTCGCGCGACGACGCGCAGCTTCCCGCCGCGGCCGGCCAGCGCGAGCCAGGAGCCGTCCTCGGCCTCGAGCAGGACGCTGGTGCGTCCCTGCCCGTCGACGACGAGTCCCGCGATGACCGCCTTTCCTGGGGGCACCCGGCCGACGCCGGAGAACGTCCAGCCCGAGGAGCCGCGTCTCGCGATGACGACGTCGCGTCCCGAGAGAAACGCGACCCGTGGGGTTCCGTTGGGTGCCACGGCGAGAAAACCCCGGCCGGCCGTGGGGGCGACGATCTCGGCTCGAGCAGGCGAGGGGAGGGCGGCAAGCGCGAGACCGCTTGCAAGCCCAATCCACGCCAACTTGACATAACGCCTATTTCCGTGCATCGGCCGGAGAGGCTACCTCCGGGCTGCGAGGGGGTTGACGCGGGGGCTCATGCCTGAGAGCGTGCGTGTTTGACACTTCGAGGCCTGAGAGCGTGCGTGTTTGGCACTTCCAGGGGTCAGGCAAGAATCAGACGGGAGATGACGGTAGAGATCGAGTCGATCCTCCAGCACGAGGACATCCAAGGACTGCTGGAGAACGCAGAAGTCACGGGCGACGCGATCCGTCAGGCGGATCTCGCCGAGGTGATCGAGCAGCACCAGCTCGATGCGCTCGAGACCGATGCGCTCTTCAACGAGTTCGAGCGGCGGGGCATCGAGGTCGCGGAGGAGCCGGAGAAGGAGAAAGAGAAGGAGAAGGAACCGCCTCCTCCCCCGCTCCAGACGTCGTACGAGACGACGACGGACGCCCTCCAGCTGTTCCTACGCGAGGCCGGCCGGCACGCGCTCCTGACTGCCGCCCAGGAGGTCGAGCTCGCCAAGCGGATCGAGCGCGGCGACATGGGCGCGAAGACGCACATGATCCAGTCGAACCTGCGGCTTGTCGTTTCGATCGCCAAGAACTACCGCAACCAGGGCCTGCCGTTCCTCGACCTGATCCAGGAGGGGACTCTCGGACTCATCCGCGCGGTCGAGAAGTTCGACTGGCGCCGCGGCTACAAGTTCTCGACCTACGCGACCTGGTGGATCCGCCAGGCCGTCGCCCGCGCGCTCGCCGACAAAGCACGAACGATTCGCATGCCGGTGCACATCGTCGAGCGACTGCAGAAGATGAACCGCGCCGAGCGTACGCTCTGGACGCAGCTCGGCCGCGAGCCGACGCTGGAAGAGATCGCGGAGGAGGCGAGCCTGCCGATCCAGCAGGCGCACGAGGTGCGCGCGGCGGCGCGTGCATCGGCGTCCCTCGATCAGCCCGTCGGCGAGCAGGAGGACGCCGTGTTCGGAGATTTCGTCGCCGGCGACGATCCCTTGCCCGAGGAAGAGGTCGAGGTCTCCCTCCGCTCGCAGGCGCTCACGGCGGCGCTGTCGGCGCTCCAGGAGCGCGAGCGTGAGGTGCTCGTCCTCCGTTACGGCCTCGACGACTCGGAGCCGAAGACGCTTGAAGAGATCGGGCGGCGCCTGGGGCTCACGCGTGAGCGGGTACGGCAGATCGAGCTGGAGTCGTTGCGCCGGCTGGCAACTCTGCGAGAGATGCAGTCCGTTACGGCCTAACCCGGCCTCGTCTGAGCGCTGGTGGGGTGTTAGCGTCGCGGATCGTGTTCGTCTCTGTCGGCGATGTTCGGCTCTTTGTAGATGTGGATGGGGCCAAGCTCGTCCCTGACGGGATGTCGATGCGTGAGCGTCCGACGATCATCCTGCTTCACGGTGGCCCCGGCTTCGACCACACGCCGTACAAGGAGCTCTACGCACCGCTCACGGGGATTGCTCAGCTCGTCTATTACGACCACAGGGGAAACGGCCGCAGCGAATCCGGGCCACGGGAGCGGTGGAAACTCGATCAGTGGGCGGACGACCTACGGACGCTCTGCGATGTGCTCGGGATCGAGCACCCGATCGTCTTCGGCGCCTCGTTCGGAGGCTTCGTGGCGCTCAACTACGCTCTGCGACACCCGGATCATCCGGCGAAGCTCGTGCTGGCGAGCACCACGGCACGGATCCATCTCGACCGGGCGCTCGCAATGTTCGATCGCCTCGGCGGACCGGATGTGCGAGCTGTCGCCGAGCGCTTCTTCACTGAGCCAACAGCCGACAATCGTGAGGAGTTACCTGCGCGTCTGCGGCCCGTATTACACGCAGCGCCCGCGCCGACCAGAGATTCTCGCGCGGGTCACGCAGCGCCCGGACGTGTCGGAGCATTTCTTCCGGGGCGAGATCCTGCATTTCGACCTCACCGAGCGCGTCCGCGAGATCCGCTGCCCGGTGTTGCTGCTGGCAGGTGAGCTGGACCCGATCGTGACGATCGCGGACGCTGAAGAGCTGGCCGCGGCGCTCCCGACAGATCGTTTGCGCTTCGAGCGCTTCCCGGATGCGGGACACCAGTTGGCCGTAGAGGAGCCCGACGCCGTCCGTGCCCTCATCCGCGAGTTCGTGCTCGAAGAGGGCTAGCGAGACGCAGGGACCCTGCAACTGGCAGGGACGCTGCTGCCAGTCGCTCAGGCGCCTGGCGACGCTGCGCGAGATGCAGTGGGTGACTGCGTGGCGACTCCCAGGGCCGTTCCGTCGAACAGCGAGAGCGCGCGCGGCCCCAGCCGCTGCTCGGCGAGCTCATAGGCCTCGTCGAGCTGCGCCGGCCGCGTGGCGCGATGGCCGTCGGAGCCGACGAGGTTCGCGATGCCGCGCTCCAGGAGCGACCAGCCCAGCTCCTCCGGTTCCGGTCCGTGCCTCCCCAAGAGCGAGGTCGAGTTGACCTGCAGCGCCCAGCCTCGCGCGGCCAGCTCCTCGCCGACGAACGGCTCCGCGAGCACCGCCTCCGTCCGTTCGGGGTGTGCGATCACGGGTTGCAAGCCGGCGGCCTCGACGTGCTCGGCGAGGGCGAAGACGAGATCCGCCGGGCCGGCAAACGGCACCTCCATCAGCACGCAGTCCGTACCTTCGAGGACGTACCGGTTCGGGTCCTCGTCCAGGAGCACACGAGTCGGCGTCAGCTCGTAGCCGAGGCGCAGCTCGAGGCCGGCACGCGGGCGCATCTGCTCGTACGCTGCATGGATCTCCGCCTCACGCTCCGCGCTGAGTGTGAAGTACGGCCAGACGTGCGGCGTCGCAAAGAGGACGGCCGTCCCGTGCTCCGCGGCGCTCAGACACAGGGGGATACCTTCCTCGATCGACGACGCGCCGTCGTCCCCGGACGGGACCACGTGCGAATGGCAGTCGACGAAGCGGGCGCGCACGCTTCTCTTGATACCAGTTACGACCGCAGGTAGAGCTCGAGATCCGGCGCGACGGTGCGCAGCTCGCGCAGCGCGCGAGACTCGAGCTGGCGCACGCGCTCACGCGTGATGCCGAGCCCCGATCCGACCTCTTCGAGTGTCTGCGGCGGATCGCCGTCCAGGCCGAAGCGGAGCGAAAGCACGCGGCGCATACGGGGGTTCAGCCGGAGCAGCGCCTCCGCGAGCTCCTTGCGGCGGAGCTTGTGCGAGGTCGTCTCGTCCGGTCGCTCCGAGTTGACGTCCTCGATCAGGTCGGCGTACATGCTCTCGCCGTCGCCGACGGGTGTCTCGAGGCTCACGGGATCCTCGACGAGATCGAGGAGCTCCCGGACGCGTTTCTCGGGGAACCCGCTCTCCTTCGCGAGCTCCTCCTCCGTCGGCTCGCGGTTGAGCTTCTGGGCGAGCTGGCGGCGCGCGCGCATGAGCCGTCGGACCTGGTCCGCGACGTGAACCGGGAGTCTGATCGTCCGGCCCTGGTCGGCGAGCGCGCGTGTCACTGCCTGGCGGATCCACCAGGTGGCGTAAGTCGACAGCTTGTAGCCCATCTTGTAGTCGAACTTCTCCACCGCTCGGATCAGGCCGAGGTTCCCTTCCTGGATCAGGTCGAGCAGAGGAACGCCGGCCTTCGTGTAGTTGCGCGTGATCGACATCACGAGCCGGAGGTTCGACTCGATCAGCTTCTTCTTGGCCTCCTCGTCGCCCTCGTCCTT
>WNGB01000837.1_pt1 | contig 49402 bp, 49 predicted proteins | sample 5400681 | NCBI WGS metagenome assembly WNGB01 (sample SAMN13153367, study PRJNA577476) | soil metagenome | isolation source: 115 cm soil or saprolite under grassland replicate 2 | place: USA:California | collected 2016-06-15
TGCGTGCGGCGGCGAGCATGAAGCCATGCGCGCCGATCCGCTTGGCCCGTTCGGCGGCGCTGCGTCCGGCGCTGCGGCCGAACACCAGCGCCTCGGTGATGGCGTTGCCCGAGAGCCGATTGGCGCCGTTGGCGCCGCCGACCGCCTCGCCGGCGACGATGAGGCCCGGCACCTCGGTCTCCATGCGCTCGTCGGCGATCACGCCGCCCATGTGATAATGCGCGATCGGCGCGACCTCGACCGGCATCCGGGTGAGGTCGATGTTGTTCCTGGCGAGCCGGTCGATCACCGGCCCGAACGCCGCGCGCAGCTCGGGCTCGGAGCAATGCTCGAAGCTCAGAAACGCGCCGCCGTGCGGCGAGCCACGGCCGGCCTCCACCTCCTTGACGATGGCGTAGGTCGCGACGTCGCGGGTGATGACATAGTGGCCGTCCTCGCTCACGCCGTAGCGCGCGGTGAACTCCTCGCCCGCGCGGTTGAGCAGGCGTCCGCCGAGCTTGTAGCGGAACGGGTCCCACATGATCGGGTCCATGCCGATCAGCCGTGGCCAAAGATGCCCGATCGGGAAGAACTGCACGAATTCCATGTCGGTGAGCGGGGCGCCCGCGCGCAGGGCCAGCGCGTAGCCGTCGCCGCCCATATTGGCAGAGGCGCTGTTGCGGCGGTAGAGCCGGGTGAGCCCGCCGGTCGCCACGATCGTCGCCTTGGCGGCGATGGTGACCGGCGCGCCGCTCGGCAGATGCAGCGCCACCGCGCCCGCGACCTCGCCGGAATTTTCGTTACCGCCGCGCACGAGATCGACGATCAGCAGATCGCCGGCTTTGCGGATGTTTTTGCTGCGCGTGACCACGCCACGCAAGGTCTTCGACACCGCCGGGCCGGTGTTGAGGAAGTCGACATAGACGCAGCGCGGGCGGTCGTGGCCCGGTGCGAAGGCCTGCGTGATACGCCCGTCCTTGCGCGCCCAGCCGATGCCCCATTGGTCAAGCTCGCGGATGCATTCGGGGCCTTGCTCGCACAGGAGCCGCGCGAGCCGCTCGTCGCACAGCCCGCGGCCGGCTTCGAGCGTATCGTCGTAGTGGTGGCTCCAGTGGTCGGGGACCTCGGAGCCGAGCGCCACCGCGACCGTCATTTGCGCCATGACGGTGGCGCCGCCGCGTCCGATCAGGCTGCGGTCGGCGAGAAAGACGCCGCAGCCCGCGCGCGCGGCCTCGATCGCCGCATACATGCCGGCGCCGCCCGATCCGATGACCAGGACGTCGGTCTCGACATGCATGGGGTCAGGGTTCATGCCGGCGCTCCAGGCCGGCATTATAACGAGTGTCGCAAGCTTTCACCCGGTCGCTTTGCGCTTGCGGGCGGCGATCTTCACCGCATTGACGATTTCCGGATAGGCGGCGCAGCGGCACAGATTGCCCGAGAGATAGTGCCGGATCTGATCGTCATCGGGGTCGGGATGGCGGTCGAGCAGCTGCGTGGTCATCAGCACGAAGCCCGGCGTGCAGTATCCGCACTGGAAGGCGGCGGCCTCGATGAAGGCTTCCTGCACCGGCGAGAGCGTGTCGCCCTTGGCCAGGTGCTCGACCGTCGTCACCTCGGCGCCGTCGATGAAGGCCGCAAGATAGAGACAGCCGGAGACGGCGGTGCCGTCGACCAGCACCGTGCAGCAGCCGCACATGCCTTGGCCGCAGCTCTCACGCGCGCCCATCAGGTTGAACTCGCGCTGCAAGAGTTCGACCAGATTGTGATGCGGCTTGATCTCGGCCGCGACCGGCTCGCCGTTGAGGGTGAAGCTGATGGTGCGTGTGACGCTCATCATTCATCCTCGAGCGGCTTGTCGGCTTTGGCGCGCAGCGCGCGGAAGACGGCCTCGGCGCTGAGCGGCAGCTCGGTGAGCCGTACGCCGCAGGCGTCGTCGATGGCGTTGGCGATCGCCGGCGACACGCAGAAGGTCGCGGTCTCGCCCACGCCCTTGGCGCCGTACGGACCGTTCGATTGGTGCGCGGCGACCGCTTCGTTCTCCATCACCGGCGGCACATCCAAGATGTTCGGGATCTTGTAGTCGGCGAGCGAGGCGTTGGTGACCTGGCCGGCGTCGATGTGCATCTTCTCGAACATGGTGAAGCCGAGCTGCATCAGCGAGGCGCCGGAAATCTGCGTCTCGACGATTTTCGGATTCACCGGCTTGCCGCAATCGACGACGTTGACGAGCCGCATGATCCGCACCTGGCCGGTCTCGGTGTCGACCTCCACCTCGGCGCCGGCGGCGGCGCACATCCAGAACGGCGTCGCATTCGGCGTGAGCCCGGTCGCCGGATCGGGCGGCACGTAATCCGGCTTGTAGATGCCGGTGCCGACGACGTTGCCGGCCTGCATGCCGTATTTCTTCTTGAACAGGTCGGCGAGCGGAATGTTGCTGCCCTCGGGCTCGCCGACGTCGCGCGCCAGCGCCTTGATCCTGGCGCGGGCGTCTTCGGCCGCCAGCCGCACCGCGTGGCCCATGTGAAACAGCGAGCGCGAGCCGAGCGTGCCCATGTCGTAGGGCGTCACATCGGTGTCGCGCGGCACTACCTTGACGCTCTCGGCCGGGATGTTGAGCACCTCGCCGGCGATCTGCGCCATGGCGGTGTCGGAGCCCTGACCCATGTCGACCGTGCCGCAATAGAGGATGGTGCTGCCGTCGGCCGAGATATTGACGTTGGCGACCGAGGTGGTCGGCGAGATCACCGCCTTGATCGCCATCGCGACGCCGCGGCCGCGGCGCAGCTTGTCGGTGCCGCGGTCGAGCGGTTGCTTCCAGTTCAATCGCTCGGCCACGCGCTCGAGCGCAGCTTCGTGCTTGGCGTTCTCCAGAATCTGCCCGGTGGCGTGCGGCCGGCCCTCGCGCATGACGTTCTTGCGGCGGAACTCGATCGGGTCGAGTTCGAGCGCGCGCGCGATCATGTCGGTGTGGCTCTCATAGGCCCACACCAGCTGCGGGATGCCGAAGCCGCGCAGCGCCCCCGCCGGCGGCAGATTGGTGTAGAGCGCGTAGGAATCGATCCAGACATTGTCGATGTCGTAGGGGCCGGAGGCGGTGAAGCCGGATTTCTGCGTCACCCGCGGCCCGACGTCGGCATAGGCGCCGCCGTTCCACCACACCTCGCATTTGCGCGCGGTGATGCGGCCGGTCTGGTCGACGCCGGTCTTGATGCGGAACGTGCTCGGATGCTTGGTGATGGTGTAGAACTGCTCCTCCATGGTGAGCGCGACCTTGACCGGCCGCCGCGCGATCATCGAGAGCGCGGTCACCAGCGCTTCGAGCCTGATGTAGAGCTTGCCGCCGAAGCCGCCGCCGAGATACGGCACCTTGATGCGTACCCGGTTCTCCGGCCAGCCGAGCAGCCGCGCGATCTCGGTGCGCACGAAGGAGGGGCCCTGGGTCGCGCTATAGATGGTAATGCCGGTGTCCTTCCAATCCGCGATCGAGGCGTAGGGCTCGAGCGCGACATGCAGGACTTTCTGGGTGCGGAACGTGTGCTCGAACACGTGCGCGGCGTCCGCGAAGGCCTTGTCGACGTCGCCGCGCCGCAGCTTGAAGTCGAGCGCGATATTGGTGCCCTTGCGGCCCTTGAGGTGTTTGAGATCCGCGAAGGTGCCGGCGGGCTTGAGCTCCTCGTGCACCAGGGTCTTGTTGTCCGCGGCCTCGATCTCGTCGAACACCGCGGGCAGCTCTTCGTAGTCGGCGACGATGAGCTGCGCCGCCTCCTCGGCGACGTGCGGGTCGGATGCCAGCACCACCGCGACCGGCTCGCCGACATAATGCACCTTGTCGATGGCGAGGATCGGCTGGTCGTGGAAGGCCGGGCCGTAATAGGGCTCGGGAATGACCTTGCGAACGTCCTCGGAGGTGACGACGCGGTAGACGCCGGGCACCCTCTTCGCCGCGCCGGTGTCGATCGACTTGATACGGCCGTGCGCGACCGTGCTGCGGAAGATCTTTCCGTGCAGCATGCCGGCAATCCGCATGGTGTGGGTGTATTCGGCGCGCCCGGTGACCTTCTCGCGCGCCTCGAGCCGCGGCAGCGAGCGCCCGACTTGTGCGCCAACTTGGGCGCCGATTGGGGCGCCTGGCATCGTGGTGGTCGCCATCAGTGGGTCGCTCCGTTGCGGTTGAGCGCCTGTCCGTCAAGCGCTTGGCGTGCGGCGCGCGCCACGTAGACGCGAACGAGCTCGCGCTTGTAGGCGGCCGAGCCGCGCACGTCGGAGATGCACTCGGCTTCCTCGGCCGCGGCGTCGCCGGCGCGCGCCAGCGCCTTGTCGTCGCCGCCGGCGCCCGTGAGCGCTTTTTCGGCGCCTTTTAGGCGGATCGCCTTCTCGGTCGCGGCGCTGACGACGACGCGCGCCGACTTGATGCTGGCCCCTTCGGCCTCGAGCGCGACCGCGACGCCGAGCGCCGGCCAGTCCTCGGCCGAGCCGGTGGTGACCTTCAGATAGGCGGCGCGGGTCTTGCCTTGCGCCGGCACGCGCAGCTCCGTGATCAGCTCGTTCTTCGCCAGCACGGTCTCGAAATAGCCGGCGAACAGGTCCTCGACCGCGATCGCGCGCTCGCCGGCCGGTCCGACCACCGACACCCGCGCGCCGAGCGCGATCAGCAGCGGCGGCAAGTCCATATGCGGATCGCCGTGGGCGAGATTGCCGCCGACCGTCGCCACGTTGCGCACACGGATGTTGGACAGCCGCCGCATGGCGCGCGGGATCACCGGCGCCACACGCGCGACCTCGGGCGAGCGCTCGACCACCGCCAGCGGCGTCATGGCGCCGATCGTCAGCTCACCGCCCGGTGCCGCGGCGATGCGGCACAGCTCGTTGCCGAGCTTGCGCAGGCTGACCAGCCGCGTCGGCCGAAAAACCCCCGCCTTCATCATCAGCACCAGCGCGGTGCCGCCGGCGATCGGCCGCACGGCCGCGTCATCGGGATCGAGCAGCTCGATGGCCTCGCGCAGCGACGTGGGTTCAAGGAGCTCGAAGGGCGTCATCGCGCTGGCTCCGACGCTGCGCCCGCAAACGCCGCGCGCAGCCGCTCGGCGAATTGCCGCTCCATCTCCTTGGCCTTGGCGCGCAGCACCGGCTGGCCGAGGCTGCCGAGCTTGCCGGTCAGCGCGGCGTCGATCTCGTAGCTCACCCTGGTTCCCCCGTTCTCCTCCGCGAGCCTGGTCACCGAGCTCGCGGTCAGCCGCCCGACGATCCCAAGCGGCGTGCCTTCGATCTTGGCCGCGATCTCGCGCGGCGGCTCGACCCGCACCACCTCGACCGCGACGTTGAACTTGAACTTGAGATACGCGACCTTGGTTTCCAGCACCGCCGTATAGTGGTCGGCGTCGATTTCGTTGAGTTCCTGCACGCCGTCGACGCAGGAGGCGAAGAAGCGCGCGTCGCGCACTTTCGTGAACACCGCCTCGCGCGGAGCGTCGATGACGATGTCGCCGGTGAATTTCATCGCCTCGATCCGCGGCGCATGGCGAGCGAATGGATCAGCGCGATACCGTTGGCACCGCGGCCATGGAGCGGATAGGCGAGGCGCGTTCCGTCGCGCGCCACCGCCACGCCCGATTGCGCCGCTCGCGGGCCTGTTGTCAGGTCTGGCGAACTCTCTTGCACGCGAATGATTTTAACCCCGGCAGAGCGGCCCGCGGGAAGGGCGCGAGTTGCAGGCCGCCGGCGGAATACTCGCGCATAGACTCGAGGCCGTCAAAATGGAGCAAGACGGTTGAGGGGACGCTTTGGTGGCCGGCTTCGAGCGGTGCAGCGCTGGGTTGTTATCTCAGCGGAAAAAAGCGCTTTGTCCCTCAAAAAGGTGCTATTTTACCAAGAGTTCCCGGAACGAAGGGCGAAGACCGGCGTTGTCCGCCCGCTCAAACGACGATCTAGGCGAAGCCAAAGCAGAAAGAGGGAGTCTCGCCATGTGGATCTCGCTTTTTACGTTCGCGGTCGGGGCCGCCGTCTGCTTAAGCGTGGCAGCAATTATGATGCAGTCGCCGGAGCGGCGTACCCTCAGCAGCTAGCGAACCGACATGGCGTGAACTGCGCAGCGGGCGGCCCAGGGCCGCCCGCTTTGTTGCCGCCGCCGCTCTGCGGCCGGACTCCCGCCTTTCGACATGTTGTCCTGAGCGGCTCGACCGGGCCCAGCGTGAGTGATGCCTCCGCCCTAAAGAACCACTGTCCCACCGTCTCACCCCCTTAGGGCGTGAGACAGCGAGACAGCACAGCTAAGTCATTGTTGTAATTGGATTTGTGCTGTCTCAGCGGGGTTTGCTTGGGCGTCTCGCGCGAGCTTCTTCTTCAGCCTGTGCACGGTCGACCTATGTCCTTTTGCCCAATTTGTCGTCTTTAGGTTCCGCCGCGTGTAGGTTTCAGCGCCCGGGCCGCCCGCGCCCGGTCGAACGACGGAAACGCCATGTCCTCGTCCTTGCTCATGACGCGGCGCTTCGCGCCCCTGTTCTGGACCCAGTTCTTCTCGGCCTTCAGCGACAATTTCCTCAAGAACGCGCTGGTGTTCTTGATCCTGTTCAAGATCGGCGGCCCCGAGGCCGAGCCGCTCATCACGTTGGCGGCCGCAATCTTCATCGCACCCTATTTTTTCCTTTCCGCGCTCGGCGGCGAGCTCGCCGACCGCTACGACAAGGCGGTGGTGGCGCAGCGGCTAAAATTCGCCGAGATCGGCGTTGCGCTGATCGCGGTGCTCGGCTTCAGCTTGCATTCGGTGTTCGTGCTCTACGTCGCGCTGTTCCTGTTCGGCGTGATCGCGTCGCTGTTCGGGCCGATCAAGTACGGCATTCTTCCCGACCATCTCGCCCGCTCCGAGCTTCCGGCCGGCAACGCGCTGGTCGAGGGCGCGACCTTCATCGCGATCCTCCTGGGCACGATCGTTGGCGGCATCGCCGCCAAGGACGGCGGCGATCCGGCGAAGTTCGCGCTGCTGATGATCGTATTCTCGCTGATGTGCTGGGGCGCGAGCCTGTTCATCCCGCGCACCGGGCAAGCGGCGCCCGATCTCGTTGTGCGGAAGAACGTTCTCGTTTCCACCGGCGGCCTGTTGAAGTTCCTGCGCGAGGATCCGCGGCTGTTGTGGGGTGGCATCGTGACCAGCTGGTTCTGGCTGGTCGGCGCGGTCTCGCTCTCGCTGCTGCCGCCGCTGGTGAAGAACGTGCTCGGCGGCGACGAAGAGGTGGTGACCACCTGCCTGGCCGTCTTCTCGATTTCGATCGCGATCGGCTCCGGCCTCGCGGCCTGGCTTGCCGCCGGGCGCATCATCCTGTTGCCGACGGTGATCGGCGCGTTCCTGCTCGGGGTGTTTGCGATCGATCTCGGCTGGTCGACCACGGGCGTCGCGCCCATTCCCAATCTTTCGGGCTTTTTAGCGCTGTTCGGCGCGTGGCGCGGCATCCACCTGGCGATCGACCTGGCCGGGCTCGCGATCGCGGGCGGCCTGTTCATCGTGCCGGTGTTCGCGGCGGTGCAGGCCTGGGCCGGCGCCGACCGGCGCGCCCGCGTGGTGGCCGCCGTCAACGTGCTCAACGCCGCCTTCATGACGGCGAGCGCGCTCATCGTCGCCCTGCTGCAGACCGCCGGAATGACGACCTCGAGCCTGTTTCTTCTGCTTGGCGTTTGCAGCCTCGTGGTCGCGGTCGCCATCGGCCGCACCATGCCGGCGAGCGCGCTCAGCGATGCGCTCTCGATCATGTACCGCGCGCTGTTCCGGATCGAGGTGAAGGGCATCGACAATCTCACCAATGCGGGCCCCAACGTCATCATCGCGCTCAATCACGTGAGCTTCCTCGACGCCGGCCTGGCGATGTCGTTGCGCCACCGCAAGCCGGTCTTCGCCATCGACGTCGGCATTGCCAAGCTGTGGTGGGTGCGGCCGTTCGTGAAGCTGACCAACGCGATGCCGCTCGATCCGATGAAGCCGATGGCGGTCCGCACCCTGATCGACGCGGTCAAGGCGGGAAATGCCCTGATCATCTTTCCGGAGGGACGCATCACCGTGACCGGCAGCCTGATGAAGGTCTATGACGGCGCCGCCATGATCGCCGACAAGTCCAATGCCGAGATCGTGCCGGTGCGCATCGAGGGCCTGGAGCAGACGCCGTTCAGCCGGCTGTCCAAGGGACAGGTGCGCCGCAAGTGGTTTCCGAAGGTGAAGGTCACCGTGCTGGAGCCGGTGAGGCTCACCGTCGATCCCGATCTCAAGGGCCGCAAGCGCCGGCAGGCGGCGGGCGCCGCGCTCTACGGCATCATGTCCGATCTGGTGTTCCGCACCACCTCGACCGACCGCACCGTGCTCCAAGCGGTGGTGGAGGCCGCCAACGTGCACGGCCGCAAGACCGTCGCCGTCGAAGACCCGGTGACCGGCGCGCTCAGCTACAAGCGCCTGCTGGCGGCCGCGGCCATCCTCGGCGCCAAGCTAATGCCGCTCGCGCCCGAAGGGCGTGCAATCGGCGTGATGCTTCCGAACGCCAATGGGGCGGTGGTCACCATTCTCGGCCTGATGTCGGCGGGGCGGGTGCCGGCGATGATCAACTTCACCGCCGGCGCGGCCAATATCCTGGCCGCCTGCAAGGCCGCGCAGCTCACCACCATCCTCACCTCCCGGGTCTTCGTCGAACGCGGCAAGCTCACCAACCTGATCGCGGCGATCGAGCCGACGATCAAGATCGTCTATCTCGAGGATATCCGCGCCAGCATCACGTTCTCCGACAAGATCCGCGGCCTGCTCAACGCCGAGAAGCCGCTGGTCGAGCGCAAGCCCGACGATTGGGCGGCGATCCTGTTCACCTCGGGCTCGGAGGGCGTGCCCAAGGGCGTCGTGCTGTCCCACCGCAACATGCTGGCGAACGCCGCGCAGGCCGCGGCGCGCATCGATTTCGGCCGCCAGGACAAGGTGTTCAACGTGCTGCCGGTGTTCCATTCGTTCGGGCTCACGGTCGGCGTGGTGCTGCCGCTGGTGTCGGGCGTGCGCATCTATCTGTACCCTTCGCCGCTGCACTACCGCACCGTCTCGGAGCTGATCTACGGCGTGAACGCCACCATCATGTTCGGCACCGATACGTTCCTCTCCGGCTATGCGCGGGTGGCGCATCCTTATGATTTCCGTTCGCTGCGTTACATCCTGGCGGGCGCCGAGCCGGTGAAGGAGACGACGCGCCGCACCTATATGGAGAAGTTCGGCCTGCGCATCCTCGAAGGCTATGGCGTCACCGAGACCGCGCCGGCGCTGGCGCTCAACACGCCGATGTTCAACAAGTTCGGCACCGTCGGGCGCGTCCTGCCCGGCATGGAGGCGCGGCTCGAGAAGGTCGAGGGCGTCGACGAAGGCGGCCGCCTCTACGTGCGCGGGCCGAACGTGATGCTCGGCTATCTCAAGGTCGACAAGCCGGGCGTGCTCGAGCCGCCGGCCGAGGGCTGGCACGACACCGGCGACATCGTCACCATCGACGAGCAGGGCTTCATCACCATCAAGGGTCGCGCCAAGCGCTTCGCCAAGGTCGGCGGCGAGATGATCTCGTTCGCCGCGGTCGAGGCGCTGGCGGCGGAGCTGTGGCCGCAGGTGCCGGCAGCGGTGGTGGCGGTGCCCGATGCGCGCAAGGGCGAGCGGCTGATCCTGGTGACCGAGAAGAAGGACGCGACCCGCGCCGAGTTCCAGGCCTTCGCCAAGGCGAGCCACGCCTCCGACCTGATGATCCCGTCGGAGGTCTGGGTGCTCGACAAGCTTCCCCTGCTCGGCACCGGCAAGGTCGATCTGGTGGCCTTGGCCAAGCTCGTGCGCGAGCGCACCGAGATGAAGTCGGCCGTGGGGGCGTGACAATACCCCCTTCCGCGGCGCTGCCTGCGAGGCTCCAGCGCATCCTGGATGCCGAGTATCCGCGCTACAGCGCGCCCGAGATGGCGCGGCGGCGCGCCGCGGTCGAGGCGGCGCTGGCGGAAGCGAGCTGCGACCATCTGGTGTTCTGCGGGGCGAACCGCGCCGGCTCGGTGGTGCAATGGCTCACGCAATGGCCGGTGACCGCCGAGGCGGTCGGCGTGTTGACGCCGGGCCTCCCGGACGCGCTGTTTCTCCAATACGTCAACCACCCGCCGTTGGCGCGGAAGCTCGCGGATCGGGCGGAGGTCGCTTGGGGCGGCGAGTCCTCGATCCGCGCCGCCATCGCGGTGCTGGAGAAGCGCGGCGCGCGCGCGGACCGCGTCGGCGTCATCGGGCCGATGAACTTCGAGCAGCACGCGGCGCTCGCCGCGCGCTTCGGCAAGATCGCGAGCCTCAACCGTGCCTATGTGCGGCTGCGCCGGGTGAAGTCGGAGGAGGAGATCGACTGGCTGCGCATCGGCGCCTGGCTGAGCGATCGCGGCATGGCGGGGCTGCGCGACGGGCTCAGGCCTGGGCTCGACGAGCGCGAGCTCGGCGACCTTATCGAGCGCGCCTATGTGCGCGACGGCGGCACCAACGTGATCCACTATATCGGGGCGACCTCGATGCACGATCCGCAGCTCGGCGTGCCGGCGCAGTTCCCATCGAGGAGGCGCGTGCAGGCGGGCGATATCGTGTTCGCGGAGATCAGCGCGGCGTTCTGGGATCATCCCGGCCAGGTGCTGCGCAGCTTCGCGGTCGGCGGCGAGCCGCCGCCGCTCTACCGCGAGCTCCACGCCGCGGCCGACGCCGCCTTCGACGCCGTCGCGGGTGTGCTCAAGCACGGCGCGACGCCGGCGCAGGTGATCGAGGCGTCGGGCGTGATCGAAGATGCGGGCTTCACCATCATCGACGATCTGCTGCACGGCTATGGCGGCGGCTATTTCCCGCCGATCCTCGGCAGCCGGAGCCGGCCCGCCGGGCCGATTCCGGAGGAGCCGTTCGAGGCCGGCATGACCGTGGTGATCCAGCCCAACGTCGTCACCCGCGACGGCAAGGCCGGCGTGCAGACCGGCGAGCTGGTGCGGATCACCGCGACCGGCATCGAGTCGCTGCATTCATTCCCGCGCGGATTTGCGCGGGTCTGAGGCGGGTTTCGCAGTCACTCGCCAGGATTGCCGTCATCTTCGTCAGTGGCGGCCTCGGGCGGCGTCAATAGCGCGCTCGGTCCTGGTGGCATGCCGAGCTTCGGCGAGTGCCCGCCCGGCAGCAGGCCCGTGTCGCCGCGATGCACGGAATAGAGCTGCGGGGCGGTGCGATTGACGTGGAGATGGAAAATGTCCGGCCGATTGTAGTGGCCGGCGAAGTCATGCCGGAGCTTCATCTGGATGCCGATCTCCAGGTCGCATTCGGCGTAGAGAATGCCTTCCTCGGCGCCCATCGGGCCGGCGATGATGCGGCTGTTCGGCGCCACGATGACGCTGCCGCCGCTGCAATCCGGACTGCGCAGGAACCTTTCCGCCTCGGCGTCGGGTTCGAGCATCGCGATCATCCGCTCGTCCACGGTGCCGCAGGCCGAGACCACGAACGCCTTGCTCATCTGCGCAAATGCCTGCGAATCCACCGCGACCCGGTTGCGCAGGGGATCGCCGCTGGTCGGGAAATGATTCGGCCAGCTCATCACGTGGATGCGGGTGCATTCGGCGGTGAGCGCGAACACCGCCAGCGGATTGGAGTTCTCGCCGCAGATGAGGCCGCTCATCGGTCCGAACTCGGTCTGGAACGCACCGAACGTGTCGCCGAAGCCGCCGGCGTGCACCAGCCGCTCGCCGACCGTCGGCATGATCTTCTGATGCTTGCCGATCAGCCTGCCGTCGGGGCCGATATAGACTTGGCTGTTGAACATGGTGCCGAACGTGTTCGGCAGCTTTTCGCAGACGCCGACCACCACGTAGGCGTTGGCGTCGCGGGCGGCCGAGCACAGCGCATCCACTTCGGGCCCCGGGATTTCGACCGAGTTCTTGAACAGCTCGGTCGCCAGCCGGTTGGAGAGGGCGCCGGTCGCCGAATGGTGGTGGTACCAGACCGGGTGCGCGGGGATGAACCCTTCCGGAAAGCCGATCAGCCGCGCGCCGTTCCGGCCGGCCTCGCGGATCAGCCGGCAGGCCTTCTCGGTCGATCCTTCGCGATCGAGAAACACCGACGCGGCCTGCACCGCCGCGACCTTCACGACCGAATCGACGTCACCCATCCCCGCAACGCCCGCCGGTCATTCGGCGGCTTGCGTCTGCGACTTGGCGTTGGTCTTTGCCCAATAGTCGGCTGCCTGCTTCGAGTGCTTGAGCGCCTCCTCGCTCTCGAAGCCCGGCGCCATCGACGCGTCGGTGCCGGCGAGAATCTGGTGGTGCTCGATGTTGAGCGTGCGCAGCCAGCGCTGCTGGCCCATGGTCAGGGCGACGAAATAGCCGATCTCGACCAGCTCCGGCTCGCTGAAGTGCTTGTGCAGGCGCTCCCAGAACGCGTCGTCCGCCGGCAGGTCCCAGGTGATCGCCTCGGCATAGGCGAGCGCCGCCTTCTGCCGCTCGTCGTAACGGCTCGAGCTCTCGAAATTGATCAGATCGCGGTAGTCGTCCTCGACGATCCCCTGCCGCGCCGCTTTCATCGAGCGCTGGTTGCCGCAGAACTCGCATAGCACGGAACGCGAAACGTAGATGCGGCAGAGCTCCTTGATCGCGTGGTCGGCGACGCCGTTCTTGAACACGTCGCGCCATGAATTGGCGAACGACCAGAACACCGCCGGCACATGGGCGCGGATCGCCTGGCTCTCCGGGCGGGGCGTGCCTTCGCGGGCGCAGCGGTCGAACTCGGCGAGCATGGCCTGGTCCTTCACCGTCGCGGGGTCGACGTAGCTGATGCGTGGCTTCGACATCGATAATTTCTCCTTACTTGTTTCCTCCATCGCCGCAATTGCCGGCGAACATCAATCGTTCAGCATGTTGCCGCAGGACCGGCGCGCGATCAACCGCGGTTGCCTCTTGTTTACCACGCGCCGCAAGCGGCGGAATCACCAATCGGAATGCGGTGGGACGGGCCCACATCCTGCCCACGCGGCGACCGAAAACACTCACGCGTGCTGCGACGACGATGCGTCCGCCACAATCGTTTCGCGGACGTTGTGAATCTGCGTAAAGGTTACCTCGAAGTTCGAACGATTGGATACACGAACCATAAAACATAGACCTTCAACCAATCTTCAGCATAGGGCAAGAACCCCGCACCGTTTCACCAATTCCATACCTCCCGCGAACCTATATTGGCTACGACAAGGCGACGGAAGATCACTCGTCAGCCAAAGGGGATAAGGCGCGTGCGCTCCAGCACCATCGTGATGATCGGGTTCGCCGTTCTGTTCGGCCTGATCGCGGTGTTCCTCGCGCAGGCGTGGCTCACCAGCCAGGCCGAGATGCGCGCCAAGAGCCTCGAGTCGCAGAAGAAGCCGATCGCGACCCAGACGATCGTCGTCGCCTCGAAGCCGCTGCGCTTCGGCGGCGAGCTCGGCGCGATGTCGCTGCGCGAAATCGCCTGGCCCGCCGATGCAGTGCCGGCCGGAGCCTTCAGCAAGATCGCCGATCTGACCTCGGACGGCCGCCGCGTCGTGCTCACGCCGATCGAAGAGAACGAGCCGATCCTCGCATCGAAGATCACCGGCTCGGGCCAGCGCGCGACCTTGTCGGCGGTGCTGCAGGACGGGATGAAGGCGGTCACCATTCGCGTCAACGACGTCGAGGGCGTGGCCGGCTTCGTGCTGCCGGGCGACCGCGTCGACGTCGTGTTGACGCGCCAGCAGGACAAGAACATCGCCGCCACCGACGTGGTGCTGCAAAACGTGCGCGTGCTGGCGGTCGACCAGGTCGCCGACGAGCGTGCGGACAAGCCCTCGCTCGCCAAGGCGATCACGCTCGAGGTCGAGGTGACGGCGGCGCAGAAGCTCGCGCTCGCGGCCACGGTCGGCACGCTCTCGCTGGCGCTGCGCAAGGCCGGCGAGGCGACCGCCGCGAATACGCGCCGCATCACGCTCAGCGACCTGCCGAAAGCCAACGTGTCCGACGACCGCTTCTCGACGATCTCGGTCGTTCGCGGCGGGCAGAAATTCGAATACTCGGTGCCGATCGAGGGGAATGACGGTCGGTCCGTTGCATCGGCCGGAGCAAGATAACGGCCGCTCTCGTGGGGACGAGGGGATAGAGGGCGTTAGACGGGGAGAAGGACTGTGAACAACGAAGAGAGGCGTCATGTCGCATCCTGGGGGCGGCGACATTCGGACAGGACCACGGATGCGGGACGGGGGGCCGGCGGGGGCTGGCTGACAGGGCGCCGGCCCCTCGCAACCCGTGCGGTCGCCGTCTTGGCGATTGCGGCGCTGGTCTTGCCGCCATGCGCGATCAGCAAGGCGCACGCGCAGCGCCTGCTCGAGGTCAGCACCGCCAGGCGAACCGCTTCGGTCATGGTCACCGTCGGCAAGACCGAGGACGTGCGCATCGACGCGCCCTTCACCGACGTCACGGTCGGCGATCCCGAGGTCGCGGACGTGACCCCGCTCACCGATCGCGCGCTGTCGATTCTCGGCAAAAAGATCGGAACCACGCGGGTCTCGATCTACGGCGAAGGCAAGCGGCTCGTCGGAATCGTCGACGTCGAGGTGTCCTATGACATTTCGCGACTCTCCACCGAGATCCGGCGCCTCACCGGCGGCGGCATCAAGGTGTCGTCGGTCAACGGCCGCATCATGCTTTCGGGCACCGCGCACGATGCCGTGACGCTCGACAAGACGGTGGTCATCGCCCGCCAGTTCGCGCCCGACATCATCAACACCGTGCAGGTGCTGCAGCCCCAGCAGGTCGTGCTGGAGGTCCGCTTCGTCGAAGCCTCGCGTCAGGCCGGGCGCGAGCTCGGCGTCCAGTGGAACAGCTTCGGCAAGAACACGCTCACCAATATCGGTTCGCGCGTCGAGGCCGACAGGTTGCCAGTCACCACTCCCGGCGGACCTTTTCAGCAACCTCAATATGCCCTGCCTCCCAATCAGCTCGGCGGCAGGAACGTCGTCGATAGCACACTGCCTATATCGCCGATCGCGGCTGCCGGCGTGTTGTCCGGGACGGCGCCGTTCGGCTTCCTGCTCGGCAGCATGAATCGCGGCGCGCTCTCGATCGACGTCGCCATCAATGCGCTCGAAGCGAAGGGCGTCATCCGCAGCCTCGCCGAGCCCAATCTGGTGGCGCTGTCGGGCGACACGGCGAGCTTCCTCGCCGGCGGCGAATACCCGATCCCGGTGCCGGGCGGGCTCGGCACCGTCACCATCGAGTACAAGAAGTACGGCGTCGGCCTCGCCTTCACGCCGACCGTGCTGCGGGACGGGCTGATCAACCTCAAGATCGTGCCGGAGGTCAGCGAGCTCGACACCAGCCATCCCATCCAGTTCCAGGGCTACTCGATCCCGCCGCTGACGGTGCGCACCGCCTCGACGACGGTCGAGCTGCGCGACGGCCAGAGCTTCGTGATCGGCGGCCTGTTGCAGAACAAGAGCACGACCGCGCAGCAGCAGTTGCCGTGGCTCGGCGACGTGCCGGTGCTCGGCGCCCTGTTCTCGAGCAAGCGTTATCAGAAGGACGAGACCGACCTCGCCATCATCGTCACCCCGCGCATCGTGCGGCCGACGCGGCCGGGCGACCCGGTCAAGACGCCGCTCGACAATACCTTGCCGGGCAACGACATCGACTTCTTCCTGATGGGCAAGGCGGAGATTTCGCCGGCCGAGGCCAGGCTCGCGGTCGGTCACCAGCGGCGGTTCGTGGGTCACATTCTCGACCTGCGCAAGGAGGGCGCCAATGTCGTCGAAGTCAAGAACTAAGCGCGGCTGCAAATCGCTGGCGGTGCTCGTCACGCTCGGCGCCGCGCTCGGCGGCTGCTCGGACATCTACTACGACCGCCGCGAGACGGTCGCGCTCGGCGCCGACGACCATATCGCCGCCAACCGGGTCGCCCAGATGGTCGACCCTTGGCCCCGCGACGTCGGCAACAAGAACATCGCCTTCAACGGCCAGCGGATGCAGGCAGCCGTCGAACGCTATCGCAACAACAAAGTGATCCCGCCGGTCAACGTCACCACCACCTCGATGACGCAGGCGCAGGCGGCGGCGGCGGCGGCGACGGCGAGCACCGCCACCAGTCAGACAACGACGCAACAGCAGGGAGCACCCGCCGCCGCGGTCAAGTATTGAGGATAGCGCTGCGGCGCCCGCGCGGAATGCGAATACGAGCAGTGTGATGAGAATCGGCCGGTCCAATAGTCCAGCCAAGAAGACGCAGGTGGTGGTACTGACCGCCGATGCCGGCTTCGAGGAGCAGGCGCGTCTCACCTTCGGCGCCAGCGAGCAGATCGAGCTTCGCGTCGTGGCGGGCTCGCTCGCGGCCGTCGACGGCGACTTCGACGTCGAGGGCGCGACCGTCGCGGTCATCGACCTCAACGCCAGCCAGCCGGAGGAAATGCAGGCGCTCGACCGCCTGGTGGCGCGCGTCGGCGCCTGGCCGCCGGTCGTGGCCGTCACCCAGTCCTTCGACGAGAACGTCGCCCGCGCGCTGGTGCAGATGCGCGTCGCCGACTTTCTGGTGAAGCCGGTCTCCCCGGTCGAGCTGGTGCGCACCTGCGCGCGCGTCGCCAAGGGACCGACGACGGCCTCGGAATCCACCGAATCCCAGATCTATACCTTCCTGCCGGCGGTCGGCGGCGCGGGCGTGACCACGCTCGCGGTGCAGAGCGCGATGATGCTGCTCAACAGCGGCCAGCGCGGCAAGACCGCGACCTGCCTGGTCGATCTCGACTTCCAGCACGGCGCCTGCGCCGATTATCTCGATCTCGAGCCGCGGCTCAATCTGAACGAGATCGAGCCGCGGCCGGAACGGCTCGACCGGCAGTTGCTCGAGGTCATGCTGTCGCATCATCCGTCCGGCCTCGCCGTCGTCGCGGCGCCGAACCGCCCGGCCGAGATGCGCTCGTTCGATCCGGATGTGGTGACGCGGCTGCTCGATCTCGTTTCGTCGCATTTCGACTATGTGGTGTTCGACATGCCGCGCACCTGGTTCTCCTGGACCGACAGCGTGCTGCTCGGCTCGAACAAGGTGTTCATCGTCAGCGAGATGACGGTGCCCGGCCTGCGCCACGCCAAGCAGCTGGTCGAAGCGGTGCGCGAGCGCCTCGGCGAAGGAACGAGCCCGCAGGTGATCATCAACCGCTTCGAGCAGCGCATATTCTCCTCCGGGCTGCGCAAGGCCGACATCGAGCAGGTGCTCGGCGAGTCGTTCGCGGCCTGCATCCCGAACCATTACAACCTCGTGCGCGAGGCGATCGATCGCGGCGTGCCGCTCGACGAGGTCAAGCCCGGCAACAAGATCACGCTGCAGCTCAAGAAGCTCGTTCTGCCGCAACCGAGCGGGAAGGCGGCGGCACCACAGCCCGCCAACGCGGCGAAGAAGCTCAAACTGTCCTGGGCGCGGTAGCGGTTCGGACATCGACGGAAAGACCGGATCGAGGAACGAGCATGGTCGGTCGTTTCACCGCTCGCCGCGTTGCGGCACCGGAACTGGTGCCGGCGATGGACGAGCCTTCGCCCGCGCTCGAAGGCGTGTCCTGGACGGTGTTTCCGGACGCCGGCCCCGAGCCGGTCGCGGCCCAGGCCGCCAATCCGCTGCTCAGCGACAAGCTGCTCGACGCCAAGGTGCGCCTGCACCGCCGCTTGATCGAGGAGATCAACCTGCAGGCGCTGGAAAAGCTGCCCGAGGACGAGATCCGGGCGCACATCCAGCAGCTGGTGACGCAATACATCCTGGTCGAGCGCTTGGCCCTGAACCAGCAGGAGCTCAACGACTTCGTCTCCGAGATTCTCGATGAAATGACCGGGCTCGGTCCGCTCGAGCCGCTGCTCAAGGACGCGAGCATCAACGATATCCTCATCAACGGCCATGAATGCGTCTACGTCGAGCGCGGCGGCGTGCTCGAGCCGTGCGGTGTGCGCTTCAAGGACGAGCAGCACCTGCTGCGCATCATCAACAAGATCGTCTCCGCGGTCGGCCGCCGGGTCGACGAATCGCATCCGATGTGCGACGCGCGCCTGATGGATGGTTCGCGCGTCAACGTCGCCGTGCGTCCGATCGGCGTCGATGGGCCGCTGGTCTCGATCCGCAAATTCTCCAAGAAGCCGTTCAACCTCAACAAGCTGGTCGACGTCGGGGCGATCCGGCCGCAAATGGCCGAATTGCTGGCGGCGGCCGTCAAGGCGCGCGTCACGCTCATCATCTCGGGCGGTACCGGCTCCGGCAAGACCACGATGCTCAACGCGCTGTCGGCCTTCATCTCCGAGAAGGAGCGGCTGCTCACTATCGAGGACGCCGCCGAGCTGCAATTGCAGCAGCCGCATGTCGGGCGGATGGAAACGCGCCCGCCCAACATCGAGGGCAAGGGCGAAATCCGCCAGCGCGAGCTGGTCAAGAACGCGCTGCGCATGCGGCCCGACCGCATCATCCTCGGCGAGTGCCGCGGCGAGGAAGCCTTCGACATGCTGCAAGCCATGAATACCGGCCACGAGGGCTCGATGGCGACCATCCACGCCAATACGCCGCGCGACGCGATCTCCCGCCTCGAGCAGATGATCGGCATGGCCGGTCTGCCGATGACCATCGCCTCGATCCGCGGCCAGATCGCCGCCGCCATCCGCGTCATCGTGCAGCTCTCGCGCATGTCCGACGGCAAGCGCAAGGTGACCTCGATCGCCGAGATCACCGGGCTCGAAGGCGACATCATCCAGATGCAGGAAATCTTCAAATATGTGCGCACCGGCACCGCGCCCGACGGCACCGTGATCGGCCACTTCCAGGCGACCGGCGTGCGCCCGCGCTTCCTCAACGATCTGATCAACATGGGCATCAAGATCCCCGGCACCTATTTCGACCCGTCGCAACCGCTTTGACCGCCATGTCGTTCGAGTTCGATCCGATTTATGTGGTCTATCTGTTCGTGGCGGTCTCGGCCGGCTTGTTCGTCGAGGGCGCCTATCTGCTGTTCTTTTCCGGCGCCTCCTACCGCAAGAACGTCAATCGCCGTCTCAAGCTCCTGAAGGACGAGCCGAACCGCGAGAACATCCTGGTCCAGCTGCGCAAGGAACGCGGGCTCACCAGCGGCGGCAATTACCGCGTGGGCTTCGAGGCGCTCAACAAGCTGGTCCTGCAATCCGGCCTGACGATCGGCCTCGGCAAGCTGATCACCTTCATCGCGGTCGGCGCGGTGATTTCGTTCGCCGTCGCAATGTTCGTCCGCGGCAATTTCCTCGAGGCGCTGCTGATCGCCGTGGTCTGCGGCATCGCGCTGCCTTACCTCGTGCTGCGCATCCTGCGCGGGCGGCGGCAGAAGCTGTTCGGCGCGCAGTTTCCCGATGGCCTCGACATGATCGTGCGCAGCCTGCGCGCCGGCCATCCGGTGCCGATCGCGATCACGATGGTGGCACGCGAAATGCGCGATCCAATCGGCAGCGAGTTCGGGATCGTGGTGGACGAGATCACCTATGGCGCCGATCTCGAAACCGCCTTGCGCAACCTCTATTTCCGCATCGGCCAGGACGACTTGCCGTTGTTCGTCACCGCCGTGGCGATCCAGGGCTCGACCGGCGGCAATCTCGGCGAAATTCTCGAAAACCTCTCGGGCGTCATCCGTGAGCGCTTCAAGATGCGGCGCAAGATCCGGGCGCTGGCGGCGGAAGGGCGGGCGTCGGCGCTGATCCTGTCGTCGCTGCCGATCGCCATCTTCCTGATGATCCAGATCGTGGCGCCCGACTTTTATGCCGGGGTCTGGAACGAGGATATCACCAAGACCGCACTCATGGTTGCCGGCACCTGGATGGGAATCGGCAACTTCATCATGTATCGGCTGGTGAATTTCAGGATCTGATCGATGGACGGCGTCTACGACAGTCTCATGGGCGTGTTCGGCGATCGATCGGCGATGATGCTCGCCTTGCTGGTGTTCCTGGCCGCGACCACCATGGCCTTCGGCGTGATGGCCACGGTTCATGCCCGCGGCGCGGTCAAGCGCCGCGCCGCCGGGATCGCCGAGCCGGGCGGCGACGGCAGCGACTCCCGTGCGCTGCGCAAATCGAGCCTGAAAGCCGTCCAGCGCCTGCTCGACTACACCACCAAGCACTATTCGGCGAGCGACAAAGACAAAGGCGACATGAAGGTGCTGCGGCGCCGGCTGATCCAGGCCGGCATCTTCGATGCGCGTGCGGTCGGATATTTCTTCGTGGCGCGCACCGCGCTCGCGGTCGGGCTTGCGGTCGCCGCCTTCGTCTTCGGGCCGATGATCATCACGCTGAAAAGCTCGATGTTCTGGCTCTCCGTGATGCTGGGCGGAATCGTCGGCTATATCGGCCCGAGCATGTATATCGACCGGCGGATCGCCACCCGCCGCAACGAGCACCGCGTCGGGTTTCCGGATTTCATGGACCTCCTGGTGGTGTGCGCCGATTCCGGGCTTAGCATGGAGGCCTCGCTCGAGCGGGTCGGTCGCGAGCTCGGCGACTCCTATCCCTCGCTCTGCGCCAATCTGCACATGGCCAATCTCGAGATCCGCGCCGGCCGCACCATGACCGAGGCGCTCGAGCATCTCGGCGACCGTCTTGGGCTCGAGGAGGCGCGCTCGTTTGCCACCCTCATCCAGCAGTCTGCCGAGCTCGGATCGAGCATCACCGACGCGCTGCGGGTCTATAGCGACGACATGCGCCACAAGCGGCTCTCGCGCGCCGAGGAGAAGGCCTACAGCCTGCCGGCCAAGCTTTCGGTGCCGATGATGGTGTGCATCTTCCCGGTGCTGTTCGTCGTCATCCTGCTGCCGGTGGTGGTGCGGCTCTATACCGGGCATTATTGAGCATCACAGCGTTTTCCGGCGAAGTGGGAACCGGTTCGCCGAAGAAAACGCGTCAAACGCAATAGTGCGAGAGCGGTTTCCGGTTCCACCGGGACGGAAACTGCTCTCGCCGCGGCGTGCGGCGTTCAGAATTTCTTTACCGTCGCCGATGGCCCGGTTGCAGCTGCCCATGTCCTTGCGATTATGCGGATATTTTCGGTTTCCGCCGGGGCCGCAAGGCGTCGGCGCAGCGCACCCGGCGAGAGATTCTTAACCATCGTCCCCTAGCTTGCCTTCGGTGGCTGTCGAGGACCGTAGCGGAGCGTCGCGTGCATTCGCCCCGGCGGGCTGAAACCGACCCGGTCGCCGGAGAGCGCGCTGATGGGAGCGAGAGTAGGTCGGATTCTCCTCGCGACGGTCGCGTGCCTGTTATGGCTCAACGGCTGCGAGACGTCGACCAAGCTGGGCGACTTGTTCCAGAAGTCGGACACCACGCAGTCGACGCTATCTCCGCCAGCCGGCGAAGCCGACCCGACGCCGACCGGGACAATCCCCTCCGGACCGGGTGAACCGCCGCTGGATGCCGTCCCCAAGGGATTGCTCGGCAAGGATCCCAACGACGATCTCAGCCTCGGCAAGAAGCATTTCCGCGCCGCCAATTTCGGTCTCGCCGAGCGGCACTTCCGCCGCGCCGTCGAGATGCATCCGCGCGACCTCGAATCCTGGATCGGCCTGGCGGCCTCCTATGACCGGCTGCGCCGGTGGGACCTCGCCGACCGCGCCTACGACCAGGCCATGAAGATCGCGGGCCCGACGGCCGAAATCCTCAACAACAAGGGCTACTCCTACATGCTGCGCGGCGACTATCGCCACGCCCGCGAGACGCTGATGCAGGCGCATGCCCAGGACCCGAGCAACCCCTACATCAAGAACAACCTCGAACTGCTCGAGGTCAGCTTCCGCAAGGGCAAGGCGATCCAATAGAGCGGACGACGGATGACGGACGACAGACGACGGATGTCTGTGACTTGGTTCGAATCTGACCGTCCTGTCTGTCCTCTGTGGTCCGCCCTCCGTCGTCTCTGATCGCTGGACTTCGCGGCGCCGACGTGCAACGTGACGCCGCGAAAGTGCCGGCAGCGACCTCGCCATGTTCGAAGCCTTCAGAAATTTCCTGTCCGACGTCTCGCAGGGCGGCAAGCATCCGACCCGCTTCGAGCCCAACGACTACCGTCTCGCCGCGGCGGCTCTATTGGTGCACGCCGCCGCGATCGACGGCAATGTCTCGGACATCGAGCGCGACAAGCTGCATGCCATCATCAAGCGGCGGTTCGGTCTCGACGCGGCGGCGACCGACGAACTGGTCATCGAGGCGACCGAAGCCGACCACGAGGCGATCGATCTCTATCATTTCACCAGCCTGATCAACCGGTCGCTCGACGAGGTCGGCCGGCGGCGCGTGGTCGAAATGATGTGGGAGATGGCCTACGCGGACGGCCACGTCAGCGAGTTCGAGGACAATCTGATCTGGCGGGCCGCGGACCTTCTCGGCATCTCCTCGCGCGACCGGATCGAGCTGCGCCAGCGGGTGGCGGCTCATCGCGGCAGCGACGAGCCGGAATGATGCGGCCGGTCACGCTGATCACCGGTGCGTCGGCGGGCATCGGGACGGCGCTCGCGCACGTGTTCGCCGCGCACGGCCACGAGCTCATGCTCATTGCGCGACGTGAGAACAAGCTCGCCGAGCTGGCCGACACGATCGCCGCAAAAGGCCACCCGAAACCTATCGTGCTGCCGGTCGATCTCGAGCGCGCGGATGCGGTCGAGCGCATCGGCGACGTGATGGTCATGCTCGGCGTCGAGCCCGACATCGTCGTCAACAATGCCGGCTTCGGCCTGCTCGGCGCGGCCGCCGCGCTCGATCATGTCGAGCAGCTGGCCATGATCGACCTCAACGTGCGCGCGCTGACCGACCTCTCGCTCGCCTTCGTCGACAGCCTCGAACGCCGCCGGGGCGGCATCCTCAACGTGGCCTCGGTCGCGGCTTTCCTGCCCGGCCCCGGCATGGCGGTCTACTACGCGACCAAGGCCTACGTGCTGTCGTTCAGCGAGGCGCTCCACCACGAACTCAAGCCGAAGGGCGTGCGGGTGAGCGTGCTGTGTCCCGGCCCGGTGCCGACCGAGTTCCAGGCCCGCGCCGGCGCCACCAGCGCGACCTTCCCGCCGTTGCTGACCCGCTCCGCCGAGCGGGTGGCCGAGGAGGGCTATCGCGGGCTCAAAGAGGGCCGCCGCGTGGTGGTTCCGGGATTTGCCAACAAGGTGGTGACCGTGCTCACCCGCATCGTGCCGCGCCCGGTGCTGCTTACGGCCACCGACCTCCACCAGAAGGGCCGCCGGCGCTGACGGATCGTCCTCGAGTCCCGCGCCGGTTTCATGGCGGTTGCGCGCCGGATGAGCCTTGAAATCCCGCCGCGAGCGGGTCATTGAGTTGACGCGCTTTGCCCGACGTGACCCCACCATGCTGCAGCCGATCCTGATCGTGATGCACCAGGAGACGTCGACGCCTGGACGCGTCGGCCACGCGCTGCGGCAGCGCGGGTTTCCGCTCGACCTGCGCCGTCCGCGCTTCGGCGATCCGCTGCCCGAGACGATGGCCGAGCACGCCGCCGCCATCATCTTCGGCGGCCCGATGAGCGCCAACGATACCGACGATTTCATCCGCCGCGAGATCGACTGGCTGGCGGTGCCGCTGCGGGAGAAGAAGCCGTTTCTCGGCATCTGCCTGGGCGCCCAGATGCTGGCGCATCATCTGGGCAGCCGGGTCTACAAGCATCCGGATGGCCACGCCGAGGTCGGCTACTACCCGATCCGGCCGACCGACACCGGGCGCACGATCTGCGATCCCTGGCCGGAGCAGGTCTACCAATGGCACCGCGAGGGCTTCGACCTGCCGCTCGGCGCCGAGCTCTTGGCGGAGGGCGACTCGTTTCCGGTGCAGGCCATCCGTTACAACGGCGCGGCCTACGCGCTCCAGTTCCACCCGGACGTCACCCACGCCACGATGTGCCGGTGGACCACGCGCGGCCACGAGCGCATGCTGCTGCCGAACGCCAAGCCGCGGGTCGCGCATTTCGCCGACCGGGCGGTCTACGATCCGGCGGGACGCGCATGGCTCGCCGCGTTCCTCAACCATTGGCTGGGGCAGCCGCTGTCGCCGCAGGAGCAAGCGTCGACGGGCTGATGTGAATGGCCACATGAACATGGGCAAGACAGAAACCATCCGCGCCCGGGTCAAGCCGGAGCTGAAGCGTGACGCCGAAGCGGTGCTGAGAAAAATCGGTCTCACGTCGAGTGAGGCGATCACCCTGTTTCTCACACAGGTCAAGCTCACCAAGGGGCTGCCGTTTCCCGTACGTATCCCGAACAAAGAAACAAAGCGCGCGATCAACGAGGCACGGGCACGCAAAGACCTCGAGACTTTCGATTCCATTTCGGAATGGGCAAAGAAAATACGTTCGCTCTGACATGTCGATGAACGGCATTGTTGCGGACGGCGGGACTTGAACCGAGCGGGATGTCTCCCAGCGGATTTCATGTCTTCTTCGTATAGAAGCTGTCGACCCGGCTGAGCGCCGGAAAGGCTCGCATCCAGATCAGCACCACCAGCAGGATCCCGACGCCGCCGACCAGGACCGCCGGGATGACGCCGAGCCAGGCCGCCATCACGCCGGCGCGGAAATCGCCGAGCTGATTGGAGGTGCCGGCGAACAGCGAGTTCACGGCGTTGACGCGGCCGCGCATCTCGTCGGGCGTCTCGAGCTGGACCAGCGTCATGCGGATCACCACGCTCACCGCATCCGATGCGCCGAGGATCGCCAGCGCCGCCATCGACAGCGCGAACGACCTCGACACCGCGAACACGATGGTTGCCAGCCCGAAGCAGGCCACGCTGACGAACATGATGCGGCCGACATGCCGCGTGAGCGGCCAGCGCATCAGCGCCGCCATGACCAGCAGCGCGCCGGCCGCCGGCGCGGCCCGCAACAGGCCGAGGCCTTGCGAGCCGGCGTTGAAGATCTCGCTGGCGAAGATCGGCAGCAGCGCGGTCGCCCCGCCGAGCAGCACCGCGAACAGGTCGAGCGATATGACGCCGAGCACGATCGGACTGCGCCGGATGTAGAAAATTCCGGCGAAGAAGGCTTCGAGGTTCAACGGGGTTCGCATCGACGCGGTTCTTTCGATGCGCAGGAAAGCGAGCAGGAGCACCGATGCGAGGAACAGCGCAAGGCAGATCGTGTAGGGCACCGCCGCGCCGAAGGTGTAGAGAAATCCGCCGAGCGCCGGCCCGGCGATGGTCGCCAGCTGCGTCGTCGACGCGGAGGCCGCGACCGCGCGGGGAAACAACGGCAGCGGCACCACCGCCGGCAGCAATGTCTGCTGGGTCGGCGACTCGAACGCCCGCCCGACGCCGAAGGCGAACACGGCGGTCAGGATGAACTCCTTGCTCACCGATCCGGAGACCGAGGCCGCGGCCAGCGTCGCGGCCGCCAAGACCTCGACCGCCTGGCAGATCTGCAACAGGCGGCGGCGGTCGTAGCGGTCGGCGATCTGGCCCGCCACCAGCATGAAGGCCGCCGCGGGCAGGAACTGCATGAGGGCCACGAGGCCGAGGTCGAACGCGCTGCCGGTGAGCGCGTACATCTGCCAGGCCACCGCCACACCGAGCATCTGGACGCCCATCGAGGCGCAGGTCCGCGCGCTCCAATAGAGCGCGAACGGACGGTGGCGCAGGACGGATCGGGCGTCGTTCGGCTTCATCGCCGGGTGCGGATGCCTGATGGCGGTGTGGGGACTCGGGGTCGGCGGCGATGGCCGCCAACGCATGCTAATTGATTTTATGGCCGGCGACTCTGAGATGGTGATGGACGAACAGCCAAAAAATAATTTCCAAAGGAGATAGAGTGGGTGGCGTGCCGTAGGGTATAAGGTGGGTCGGGAGGGTCGTTTATTGGAGGAACTATGTCGAAGAAGACAACCAAAAAAAGCTCCGTGATGCAGCCCGTGAAGAAGTCCAAGCCGACGAAACGGATCAAGACAGTCTCATTCAAATCGAGCCCTTGGTATGCGTTTGCTGCGCAGTCGATAGGGGTCTCGAGCACTCCAAGATAGCTACTGCCGAAACACCCGTAGGGGTGGTGCCACCGGCGTACCAAGGGGGTCGGGGGGTGCCCTCAGACGCGTGAATTCGGCCAAAGGTAGCGCGCAAAAATTCTAAGATTTCGGCTCGTGGCATCGGTCCCCATCTTCCACTTTGGCCTTGCCAATAACCGAGTCCGGCAAGGCTTTGGGGTGGTGGAGCCGAGGGGGCTCGAACCCCTGACCTCCTCATTGCGAACGAGGCGCTCTCCCAACTGAGCTACGGCCCCGCCAAGGCGGCAACGGACCTGAAATCGTTGCAGGCGCTTGCGAGTGCGGGTCATTTATGGGACGGCCCGGCGGAGTGTCAAGGGAAGCCCGCGGGCTTGCCGCACCGCCGCCGGAAATGTACACGTCAGGCGAGAAAGCGCCATTGGTGGCGGCGGGATCGAGCGATGGTCGAGCTTTTCAGCTTCATTTCCCTTCTTCTGACGCTCTACGTCTATATCCTGGTCGCCGCCGCGGTCATGAGCTGGCTGATCGCCTTCAACGTGGTCAATCCGCGCAACCAGTTCGTGGCGATCGTGGGCGAATTCCTCTACCGGATCACCGAGCCGGTGCTGCGGCCGATCCGCAACCGGCTGCCCAATATGGGCGGCCTCGATATTTCGCCGATCATCGTCATCCTGCTCATCTGGTTCATTCAGATCGTGATCCTTCCTGTTCTGCTGCGGATGCTGATTTAGTGAGCTCCGGCGAGCGGCCTTGGCGCGCTGCACCGGACGGCGTCACCCTCGTGGTGCGGCTCACCCCGAAGGGCGGCCGCGATTCCATCGATGGCATCGAGCGGCTGGCGGACGGACGCAGCGTGCTCAAGGTGCGCGTGCGCGCCGCCGCCAGCGGGGGCGAGGCCAACGCGGCGCTCACCAAGCTCATCGCCAAGACGCTCGGCGTCGCGCCGCGCGATGTGAGCTTGGTGGCGGGGGCGACGGCGCGGCTCAAGCGGCTGAAGATCGGCGGCGCGGGTGCGACGATCGCCGCCGCGCTGGAGAAAATCTGCGCGATCGGGTAATGCGGTGGGCTCCGCTCAAGTCATCACCCGCGGGCACGAGGGCCGGGCATGACCGCGCACATCATCGACGGCAAGGCGATCGCGGCGGACTTGCGCGGCAAGGTCGCGGACGCGGTGCACCGCCTGGTGCGTGACCGCGGCATCACGCCGGGGCTCGCGGTCGTGCTGGTCGGCAACAATGCGGCGAGCGAGGTCTATGTCGGCAGCAAGGTGAAAATGACCGCCGGCAGCGGCATGCGGTCGTTCGATCATCGGCTGCCGGCGACCACGAGCGAGGCCGAGTTGCTCGCCCTGGTCGGCCGTCTCAATGCCGATCCGACCGTCCACGGCATCCTGGTGCAGCTTCCCCTGCCGCCGCAGATCGACGCCCAGAAGGTGATTGCCGCGATCGATCCGGCCAAGGACGTCGACGGCTTCCACCCGGTGAACGCGGGGCGCTTGTCGTTGGGCCTGCCGGCGCTGGCGCCGTGCACGCCGCTCGGCTGCGTGCGCCTCGCCAAGACGGTGCACGAGTCGCTCTCCGGGCTCGAAGCGGTCGTGATCGGCCGCTCCAACATCGTCGGCAAGCCGCTTGCGCAGCTGCTGCTCGCCGAGAACGCGACCGTGACGGTGGCGCATTCCAAGACGCGCGACCTGGCGGCGGTCTGCGCCCGCGCCGAGCTCGTATTCGCGGCGGTGGGGAAACCCGAGATGGTGCGGCGGGACTGGGTCAAGCCGGGCGCCACCGTGATCGACGTCGGCATCAACCGCGTGGCGGGCGAGGCCGGCAAGCCGCGCATCGTCGGCGACGTGGCATTCGCCGAGGTGTCCGAGGTTGCGGGGGCGATCACGCCGGTGCCGGGCGGCGTCGGGCCGATGACCATCGCCTATCTGCTGGCGAATACGCTGCGCGCGGCCTGCACCCGCGCCGGGCTGCCGGTGCCGGCGGTCTGAGGGCCGTCAGCTATTCCAGGCGAAGGCGACCTTGTCGAGGACGCGGGTGCCGAATCGCTCGGAAGAGCGGGCAACGGCCTTGCCACCGAGCGCCCGGTAGAAACCGACCGCCGGTTCGTTGTCCGACAGCGCCCAAATGACGAGGCTGTGCAGCCCGCTCTGCACCAGGTCGCGCCGCACTGCCGAGAACAACTTGCGGCCGAAGCCGAGCCCCTGGAACTCGGGCCGCAGATAAAGCTCGTAGACCTCGCCGTCGTAGTAGAGGCTGCGCGCGCGATTGCGGCCGTAATTGGCGTAGCCGGCGACCACGTCGCCGAAGGCGAGGATCGCGATCCGGCTGCCCTTGCGGATGGCGCTGTCCCACCAGTCCGGGCCGCGGCGATTGATGAGCTTGTCGAGCTCCGGTCCGGGAATGACGCCCTGGTAGGCGCCCCGCCAGGCGTCGTCGTGCGTCGTCGCGATCGCCGTTGCATCACACGGCTTGGCGCGCCGAACTTCGATGAGGGTCGTGCTCATGCTTCGATTGAAGCAAGCACAGCGGTGCCCATGCAAGAGCTATGTTTAACGCTAGGTTAATGGTTGCAGCCGCGGGTGTGGATTGAACGCTTCCCGCAGCCTGGAAGCGCTCGCAAGACCACAAAAAATCGAGACATGTTCGCAACCTAACGACATGTGGCAGCGACGACACGCCGGCCCGAGAAAATTCGGCTTGGGCGCGTTCGGGGCGGCCTTGATCGGTATCGACGGGCGCGTCGCGAGCGAATCAGTCAGGCCACGAGGCCGACGCGCCCCCGCACCGCCTCGATCGGCTGGCGGGTCGCCGCCCAAAAATCCCAGTCTGGCCCGAACAGGTCGACCTTCATCGCTTCGCCGCGGGCCCAGGCATGCCAGAATTCCTGCGGGTCGAGGGCGCCCTTGGCGGCGCCCGCCAGCTCGTTGAGCGCAATGCCGAGGTGCCAGCTGAAAATCACCGGCAGGACGTGGCCCGACATGGCATGGCTGCGGTGCATCGCGGCGGTGAAGGTCGATACCAGCAGCTCGCCGCGCGGCGACGTGTCGTAGCCGGCGAGCAGGTGCGACGAGTCGTGCCGGGTCGCAAACTCGAAATTGAGCGCCTGCTGCTCGCCCGGGAATGCGTATTTGTTGGCGACATAGAAAGCCGCGAAGGCGTGCCCGAAGGTGTCCGGCGGCAGGTCGGTCAGTGCCCGGAAGCGCCCGGCCAGCGCCGGATCGGCGTTGGCGCCCTTGTAGGGCATGAGCCACGGCATCGCGTCGTCGGTGTTCCACGGCTTGCCGGTCAGGCTTTCCAGGTTGGCGCGGATCATGTGGGAGGTGGCGTCGCGAAGATGGCCCTGCGCGACCTCGGCGATGTCGGTGACGAAATCGGCCTCGACGCCGAGCGTTGCGGCGAGGCCGAGCACCGCCTCGAGCTTGGCGTTGTCGAGGGTGCCGTCGACGAACGCCATCACGGTGGCGAACCGCACCGCCTCGGTGGCGAGATCGGGCTTGGCCGCCAGCGCCCGGAACTCCGGCGGCGACGCCGGCCCCATCCCGGCAAGGTCGGGCGGCAGATCGAGCCTGAAGATATAACGCGCCGCCGCAACGATGCTGGCGCGATCCGCGGCGGTCACCGTCGGCCCGGCCGCCGCGACGGCGAGCATCGCCTTGAGGATCATGCGTGCCTCGGCGGGGGTTGCGTCGATGTGCATGACTGTGCCTCCGGTCACCCGCCCGTCCGCCCGGAGAGTATCACACCCGCTCGGCCTCCTTCCGCCGCTCCTCCCTCTTGCGGTCGTTGGGATCGAGCAGCCTCTTGCGCAGCCGGATCGACTTCGGCGTCACCTCGACCAATTCGTCGTCCTCGATATAGGCGAGCGCCTTCTCCAGCGTCATCTGGATCGGCGGAATGAGCCGCACCGCCTCGTCCTTGGAATGGGTTCGGATGTTGGTGAGCTTCTTGCCCTTGAGCACGTTGACCTCGAGGTCGTTGCCGCGGGTGTGCTCGCCGACGATCATGCCGCGATAGACCTTCCAGCCGGGCTCGATCATCATCGGCCCGCGGTCCTCCAGGTTCCACATCGCATAGGCGACGGCGTCGCCGGCATCATTGGAGATGAGCACGCCGTTGCGGCGGCCGATGATCTCGCCCCGGTAGCGACCGTAGGCGTGGAACAGGCGGTTCATCACTGCGGTGCCGCGGGTGTCGGTGAGCAACTCGCCCTGATAGCCGATGAGGCCGCGCGTCGGCGCGTGGAACACCAGCCGCACCCGCCCGCCGCCGGAGGGACGCATCTCGGTCATCTCGGCTTTGCGCTCGGCGAGCTTCTGCACGACGATGCCGGAATGCTCCTCGTCGACGTCGATCACCACCTCCTCGATCGGCTCCAGGATTTCGCCCGTCGCGTCGCGCTCGAACAGCACCTTCGGCCGCGACACCGAGAGCTCGAAGCCTTCGCGCCGCATGGTCTCGATCAAAATGCCGAGCTGCAATTCGCCGCGCCCGGCGACCTCCATCGAATCCTTCTCGGTCGACTCGCCGATCCGCAGCGCCACGTTGCCCTCCGCTTCGCGCAGCAGCCGCTCGCGAATCACCCGGCTCTGCACCTTGTCGCCTTCGGTGCCGGCGAGCGGCGAATCGTTAATGCGAAACGTCATCGCCAAGGTCGGCGGGTCGATCGGCTGCGCCGGGAGAGGGAACGTCACCTCCGGCGCGCAGATCGTGTGCGATACCGTTGCCTCCGGCAGCCCGGCAATGGCGACGATGTCGCCGGCAGACGCTTCTTCGACGCCGGTGCGCTCGAGGCCGCGGAAGGCGAGCACCTTGGTCAGGCGGCCCTCCTCGATCAGACGGCCGCTGCGGTCGAGCACCTTGACGGTCTGGTTCGGCTTCACCATGCCCGCGCTGATGCGGCCGGTGACGATGCGGCCGAGATAGGGGTTGGCCTCCAGGATGGTGCCGAGCATGCGGAACGGGCCGTCCTCGACGGTCGGTGGCGCGACGTGGCTGACGACGAGATCGAACAAGGGCATCATCCCGCGGTCCTTCGGCCCCTCGGGCGCCGCCGCCATCCAGCCTTCCTTGGCCGAGCCGTAGAGAATCGGGAAATCGAGCTGCTCCTCGCTGGCGTCGAGCGCGGCGAAGAGGTCGAACACCTCGTTGACCACCTCGATCGGCCGCGCGTCGGGCCGATCGACCTTGTTGATGATGACGATCGGCTTCAGGCCGACCTTGAGCGCCTTCGACACCACGAACTTGGTCTGCGGCAGCGGCCCCTCGGCGGCGTCGACGAGGACAAGTGCCCCGTCCACCATGTTGAGGATGCGCTCGACCTCGCCGCCGAAATCGGCATGGCCCGGCGTGTCGACGATGTTGATGCGGGTGTCGTCCCAGAGGATCGAGGTCACCTTGGAAAGAATGGTGATGCCCCGTTCGCGCTCGAGATCATTCGAATCCATCGCGCGCTCGGCCACCCGCTGATTCTCGCGGAAGGCGCCCGACTGCTGCAGCAGCCGGTCGACCAGGGTGGTCTTGCCGTGGTCGACGTGGGCGATGATGCCGACGTTGCGTAGCTTCATGGGCGTGTCAAAAACCAATCGCGGGCCACAAAGGGCCCGCATTCGCCGGGAATATAGTCACCAAGCCGCAAGACGCAATGCACTATTGTGGGCCGTACAAGGTTCCCTTTGTCGACCGCGAAACGCCCCTTGCGTCCCGCCCCGGGGGAGGCGACCATGGGGGAGAGAGAGATCGGAGGTCGCGTGCGCTACCCGGTTCCAGTCAAGAACCAGCGTCGGGTCTTGTGCGTCTTTCCGCACTACACCCCCGCCTTCGGCACGTTCAACCACGCCTACCGGCTGATGAAAGGGGTGCGCGCCTTCATGCCGCCGCAGGGCCTGCTGCTGATCGCGGCCTATATGCCGGAAGCGTGGCCGGTCCGCTTCATCGACGAGAACATCCGCAAGGCGACCGCCGCCGAGTTCGAGTGGGCCGACGTCGTGGTGGTCAGCGGCATGCACGTCCAGGCGCCGCAGATCCACAGCATCGCCGAGCGCGCGCACGCGGCCGGCAAAGTCGTCATGCTGGGAGGCCCTTCCGCCTCCGCCTCGCCCGAAATGTATCCGGACATCGACTATCTCCACATCGGCGAGATGGGAGACGCCACCGATCGAATCATCGCGCGCCTCGATGACAGCGTTGCCCGCCCGCCCGCGCAGATGCGCTTCGAGACCAAAGAGCGGCTCCCGCTGCAACAGTTCCCGATCCCCGCCTACGATCTCATCCCGCTCAAGAACTACCTGATGCTGACCTTGCAGTTCTCGAGCGGTTGTCCCTATCTCTGCGAGTTCTGCGACATTCCCAACCTCTACGGCCGGCAACCGCGCCTGAAGACCGCGGCTCAGGTCACCGCCGAGCTCGATGCCATGCGCCAGCAGAAGGGGCATCCGCCGGTGGTCTATTTCGTCGATGACAATTTCATCGGCAATCGCAAGGCCACCAAGGACATGCTGCCGCATCTGGTCGCGTGGCAGAAGCAGCACGGCTATCCGCTGCAGTTCGCCTGCGAGGCGACGCTCAACATCGCCAAGCAGACCGAGATCTTGGCTCTGATGCGCGAAGCTTCGTTCCTCGGACTGTTCGTCGGCATCGAGACGCCGGAGGCCGACGCGCTCAAGGCCATGCGCAAGGACCAGAATAACGCCGTGCCGATGATGGCGTCGATCAAGACGCTCAACGACTACGGGCTGGAGGTCACCTCCGGCATCATACTCGGGCTCGACACCGATTCCGACGACACCGAAAGCCGGCTCAAGGATTTCATCGACGTCTCCCACATCCCGATGCTGACCATCAACCTGCTGCAAGCGCTGCCGAAGACGCCGCTGTGGGACCGGCTCGAGAAGGCCGGCCGGATCGCGGATGATCCGACGCTCGAAAGCAACGTTCGCTTCTTGCGACCATACGATGAGGTGGTGTCGACGTGGCGCCGCTGCATCGCCTATGCCAACGATCCGGAGCGGCTGTTCTCGCGCTTCCACCACCAGGTCGACTCGACCTACGTGAACCGGATGATCCCGCCGGCGCGCGGCAAGCTCAATTGGTCGAATCTTTCGGGCGCATTGGTGCTGGCGTTCCGCGTCATGCTGCATATCGGAATCCTGTCGGATTACCGCAAGCCGTTCTGGCGCGCGGCCCGTCACGCCATGCGCCGCGGCCAGATCGACGCGGTGCTCGGCATGGGCTTCATCGCCCATCATCTGATCCAGTTCACCCGCGAGGCGCTGCGCGGCGAGCAGAACGCGTCGTACTATTCGACCAAGTTGCGCACCCCCGAGCCCGCGCATGCGCCCGAATTGGCGCCGTTGCGCAAGTCGGCGTAGCTCTCAGCTCCAGCGCATGTAGGGTGGGCAACGGCGAATGCCGTTGCCCACCCTACGTCGCGCGCGATCGAAGTTCACGCCGGTTGGCTCCAAGGCTTGAGCCGCATGCCCTTGGGCATGGCTTCCTGCAGCATCAGCATCTCGCCGATGGTCTCGGGGGTGACGAGGCCGACCAGGCGGTCGGCGGCATCGACCACCGCGACCACGGGCGGCGATTTCTCCTGCAGGATGCGGAAGGCGTCGTCGAGGGGACTGCGGTAGCTCACGGTCGGCACATCGCTCGCCATCGCCTCGGCCACGCGGGCATCGGGGCCGAGTTGCTTGAGCGCACGGATGAGATCGCTGCGGCCGAGCACGCCGACCAACCTGCCGGCGGCGTCGATCACCGGGAATTCGTTCTGGCTGGTGCGCAGCAAAGTCTGCACCGCCTCTTCGACCGGCGCGTCCGGGGTCAGCGTCGCGTACTGCGTCATCATCGCGCTGCTCACCGGTACGCCGCGCGACATCGCCCGGATCGCCACCATGTGGGCTTCGGACGCCGCCGCGAGATAGACGAAGATGGCGATGAAGATCAGCAGCGGATTGTAGAACAGCCCGATGAAGCCGAGCGCGAAGGCGACGCCCTGGCCGATCGAGGCCGCGATCTCGGTCGCCCGCACATAGCCCATGCGGGCCGCCAGCAGCGCGCGCAACACCCGGCCGCCGTCCATCGGAAAGGCCGGGATCATGTTGAACAAGGCGAGGAAGATGTTCACGGCGGCGAGCCGGTCGACCAGCGAGACGTTCGGGCTTTCCATGACTGCGAGGTCGCCCGCCTTGAGACGGGCACCGGCCAGCAGCACCAGGCCGAAGGCGATCACGACGTTCACCAGCGGCCCCGCGATCGCGATCAGAAATTCCTCGCGCGGCTCCTCCGGGATGCGCGCGAGCCGCGCGACGCCGCCGATCGGCAGCAGTGTCACGTCCGGCGTGGGCACGCCGAAGGCGCGCGCCGTGAAGATGTGGCCGAATTCGTGCGCCAGCACGCATGCGAACAGCAGGACCATGAACACGAGGCTCGCCATGGCGGCTCCGGGTCCTTCCGCCACGTAGCTCGCGAAGAAGATCCAGCCCAGGAACAACAGGAAGGTGATGTGAACGCGGATCGCCGTGCCGGCGATCGTGCCGATATTGAGGGACCAGGACATGTGGGCCTCGCGGGGTGTTGGGATCGCTGGAAGATCAGATAATGGCGCGGGTGCCGGCTTGCGAGGTCCTAGCCTGCCAGGCTGCCGCCGCAACGACATTGACAAGGAACGAGATTTTCCTCGCCGCCGTCGCCGCGGCGGGCGCAAAGCAAATCGACTCCCCGGCATGGATCGGGCACAATACGGAAGATCATGAGGTTCGGATCATGCCCGAGAAACTGACCGGTGACGCCCGCAAGACCGCGCTCGGCAAGCTCAACGGCTGGAGCGAGGTCAAGGGCCGCGATGCCATCAACAAGACGTTCACGTTCAAGGATTTCAACGCCGCCTTCGGCTTCATGGCGCGCGCGGCGCTGGTCGCCGAGAAGCTCGACCATCATCCCGAATGGTTCAACGTCTACAACAAGGTCGAGGTGACGCTTTCGACCCACGACGCCGGCGGGGTGACCGAGCGCGACGTCAAGCTCGCCGAGGCGATGGAGCGGATTGCGTCGTGAGCGCTCCGCGCATTGGGGCAGGTTATTGCGGACCGCCATGCCGGCAACCATTTGGGCGGTCAGCGGAGATCCGAACATGCCGTCGGAACGTAGCGCAGCGTGGAACGAGTTTGCGGCCGGCGCGGGTGCCGAGCAGCGCGGCCGGCGCGACGAGGAGCGCGTCCGCCGCGACTTCCGCGCCAAGGCCAAGCGGGTGGCGGCAAAGCTGCCGTTCGCGGAGGATCTGCTCGCCGCCTATTACTGCGCCTTCGACCACGCGACGCCGCTGCAGGTGAAGGCGGCGCTCGTCGGCGCGCTCGCCTATTTCGTGCTGCCGTTCGACGGCATCCCCGACGTGCTGCCGCTGCTCGGCTACACCGACGATGCCGCCGTGCTGCTCACCGCGCTGCGCATGGTGGCGGGGCACCTGCGCCCCGAGCATCGCGAGGCGGCGCGGCGGGAGATCGCTCGGCTCAAGCGCGAGGCGTAGCCCGCCTTAAGAGGGCTACGGCCTTACCACCAGCTTGCCCATGGCCTTGCGCTCGGCCAGCGCCTTGATCGCCTGCGGCGTCTCCGCCAGCGGATAGACCTTGTGGACGTGGCACGAGAGCTTGCCCTCGGCGCACCAATGCGCGAGCTCATCGAGCGCCGCCCGGTAGGCGGCGGGATCGTGCCGCACCCAGGCGCCCCAGTAGACCCCGAGCACGGCGCAGCCCTTGAGCAGCACCAGATTGAGCGGCAGCTTCGGAATCTCCCCGGCCGCGAAACCGACCACGAGATGGCGGCCCTCCCAGGCCAGCGAGCGCAGCGCCGGCTCGCTATAGGGCCCGCCGACCGCGTCGTAGACCACATCGATGCCGTGCTCGCCGCCGAGGCGCTTGAGCGCGTCGCGCAAATCCTCGGTCGCGTAGTTCACCACCGCGTCGGCGCCATGCGCGCGGGTGAAGGCGAGCTTCTCGTCGGTCGAGGCGCAGGCGATCACGCGCGCGCCCATGAGCTTGCCGAGCTCGACCGCCGCCAGTCCGGCCCCGCCGGAGGCGCCGAGCACCGCCAGCGTCTCGCCGGGTTGCAGCCGGGCGCGATGCTTGAGCGCGTGATAGCCGGTGCCGTAGGTGATGGTGAGCGCAGCTGCGCGCTCGAAATCGAGATCGGCGGTGAGCTTGGTGACATTGTCGGCCGCCACCGCCAGGCGCTCGCGCGCCGCGCCGTAATTGGTGTAGCCCATGACCCGGTCGCCGGGCTTGAGCGCGGTCACGCCGGCGCCCACGCTTTCGACCACGCCGGCGAACTCGGCGCCGGGCGAGAACGGCAACGGCGGCTTGGCCTGGTATTTGCCGGCGATGATCAGCGTATCCATGAAATTGAGGCCGACGGCCGCCACCTTGGCCACCACCTCGCCCGGCCCGGGGACCGGGTCGGGAATATCGGCGAGCACCAGGTCATCGGCGGGGCCGTAGCGGTGGCAGAGGATGGCTTTCACGGGCGGGCTGCGAGGTTGGGAGCGGGAGCTCCTTTTATCACGGCCCCGGCGGATGTGCGATTTCGCCGCGCACGGCTGAAAGTTCCGCCGGCGGTCATGGCGTGCGCGGGGAAAATCGCCCGGCGATGACGCGATAAATCGCCTTCACATTGCCGGATTCCCTAGCTATTCCGAACCGCTGAGGGGTGGCTTCGGATTTGCGTTTTGTATTGCAGCGGTCACGGAGGAGGGCGATGACTGTGATTCGATTCGTCGCGGCCGTATTGCCGATCGTTGGTGCAACAGCCGTGATCTCGGTCGCCTCGGCGCAACAGCCGGCGAAGCCCGCCGCCACCGCGGCCGCACCGACCGGCGACACCCAGCCCACGCTGCTCGGCCAGTACGGCGATTGGGGCGCCTACGCCGCCTCGCCGGGCGGCGCCAAGGTCTGCTTCGCGCTCTCCAAGCCGAAAACCTCGAAGACCGAGCCGGCCGGCCGCAAGCGCGACCAGGCTTATTTCTTTGTCGCCAGCCGCCCGGCGGAGAACGTCAAGAACGAGGTGTCGGTGATCGTCGGCTATCCGTTCAAGTCGGCCTCCGACGCCACCGCCGAGGTCGGCACCGCCAAGTTCGCGATGTACACCCAGAACGACGGCGCCTGGATCAAGAACGTCGCCGAGGAAGCGCGCATGGTCGATGCCCTGCGCAAGGGCGCCGACCTCACAGTCAAAGGCACCTCGGGCCGCGGCACGCAGTCGACCGATCAATATTCGCTCAAGGGCCTCGCCCAGGCGCTGGAGCGCGCCGAGCAGGAATGCAAGTAAGCGCCCTGTGATCCGTGTCGGCATCGGCGGCTGGGTGTTCGAGCCGTGGCGCGGCGTGTTCTATCCGAAGGGCCTGCCGCAGGCGCAGGAATTATCCTACGCCAGCCACAAGCTGACGTCGATCGAGATCAACGGCACCTTCTACCGTACGCAGAAGCCGGATAGCTTTCGCAAATGGGCGCAGGAGACGCCGGACGATTTCGTTTTTTCGCTCAAAGGTCCGCAATTCGCGACCAACCGCCGCGTGCTCGCCGAAGCGGGCGAGTCGATCGAACGCTTCTTCGCGAGCGGGGTGCTGGAGCTGAAATCGAAGCTCGGGCCGATACTGTGGCAAATGGCGCCGACAAAGAAGTTCGACCCGGATGATTTCGCGGCGTTTCTGGCGCTGCTGCCGCAGGAGCTCGGCGGCAAGCCGATTCGGCACGCAGTCGAGGTCCGGCACGAAAGCTTTGTCACCCCCGCATTCGTCGCGCTGGCGCGCAAATTCTCAGTCGCCATCGTGCTGGTCGAGTCCGACAAGCATCCGCCGATCGCCGACGTGACCAGCGATTTCGTCTATCTCCGCCTGCAACGGACCTCGGAGAAGGTCAAGACCGGCTATCCGCCGCCGGCGCTCGCGGCCTGGGCCGACCGCGCGCGGGCCTGGGCCGATGGCGGCGCGCCGGATGATCTTCCGACCATCGCAGGGCAATCGCCTCCGAAACGCAAGCGAGATGTCTTCATCTACATGATCTCTGGCGCCAAGGTGCGCGCCCCGGCCGCCGCCTTGGCGTTGATCGAGCGGCTGAAGTGAAGCGGCGCCGATGTTTTGCGGTGTCCCTGCGCGGGTGACGACACCGAGAGATTGGCTCGGGCAATCTATCGCTGTCGGCCTCGCTGCCCTATCTATGCTAGAATACCGCAAAGCATCACGGTTTCAACTCGATGACCAGTCCGCTGCAAATCGCCGAGACCTCGACCGCGCCCGCCCGCGCGGGCTTCGTCGAGAAGGCGCCGCTCGAGCGCTACGTGCCGCCGGCGAAGCCCTCGCTCGTGGGGCTGTCGCGGGCGGCGCTGGCGGACGCGCTCGGCGCCATTGGCGTGCCGGCGGCGCAGCGCAAGATGCGCGTGCAGCAGCTCTGGCACTGGCTCTACGTGCGCGGAGCGAAAAGCTTCGATCAGATGACCAGCGTGTCGAAGGAGCTGCACGTCCGGCTCGACGCCCATTTCACGCTGGCACGGCCGGAGGTGGTGGCCGAGCAGGTCTCGGTCGACGGCACCCGCAAATGGCTGATCCGGCTGCCCGGCGAGCATGCCGGAGAAAATCCGCACGAGGTCGAGTGCGTCTACATCCCGGAGGCCGATCGCGGCACGCTCTGCCTGTCGAGCCAGGTCGGCTGCACGCTGACCTGCCCGTTCTGCCACACCGGCACGCAGCGGCTGGTGCGCAACCTCACGCCCGGCGAGATCGTCGGCCAGGTGATGGTCGCGCGCGACCGGCTCGGGGACTGGCATCGCAAGTCGGGCTTGCCCGACTTGCGCACTTTAGATCCGAACTCGGGCAAGCCCGAGTTCGGTGCCGAGCGCGCCAAGGGCGACGGCTTGCCGACCGGCGGCGAGCGCTTCGTCTCCAATATCGTGATGATGGGCATGGGCGAGCCGCTCTACAATTTCGAGGCGGTGCGCGACGCAATTCTCGTCTTGGCGGACGGCGAGGGGATCGCCATCTCCAAACGCCGCATCACGCTCTCGACCTCCGGCGTGGTGCCGAACATCGCGCGCGCCGGCGCCGAGATCGGCTGCATGCTGGCGGTCTCGCTGCATGCGGTGCGCGACGAGCTGCGCAACGAGTTGGTGCCGCTCAACCGCAAATATCCGATCGCGCAGTTGCTGGACGCCTGCCGCAGCTATCCGGGCCTCTCCAATGCCCGGCGCATCACCTTCGAATACGTGATGCTCAAGGGCGTCAACGATAAGCTCGCCGACGCCAAGGCGCTGGTGCAGCTTCTCAAGGGCATCCCGGCCAAGATCAACCTGATCCCGTTCAACCCGTGGCCGGGCACGAAGTATGAATGCTCGGACTGGGAGCAGATCGAGAAGTTCTCGGAGATCATCTTCAACGCCGGCTACGCTTCCCCGGTGCGCACGCCGCGCGGGCGCGATATCCTCGCCGCCTGCGGCCAGCTCAAGAGCGCGACCGAAAAGCTCTCCGCCCGCGAGCGGCTCGCGTTGCGTGCCATGGCGATGACGGACTGAGCGGGATGGACAGCGTCGGCCGCTTCATCCTGCGTTTCCTCCTGGTGCCGCTCGGCTACTTCGCCGCCGTGCTCGCCGGCGCGCTGGTGATCCTGTTCGGCTCGTGGAAGCTCGGCCAGGCCGCCGCCGACCCCAACGCGCAGGTGACCGCGATCTTCGGTTTCGTGTTTGCGGCGCCGGTGCTGGTGGTGCTGCTGCTGAGCGTGATGTGGCTCCCCGGCGCGATCGGGATTCTGATCTCGGAGGCCTTTGCCATCCGCTCGTGGATGTTCCATGCCGGCAACGGCGCGGTCGCGGCCTGGATCGGCTGGAGCCTGTTCGGCTATGTCGACGACACCCGCATCCCGCTCAATGAGCCGCTGGCGGTGATCGCCGCCGGCTTGGCCGGTGGCCTCGCCTATTGGGCCATCGCCGGCTGGAGCGCGGGCTTTTGGAAGCCGGTGTTTCGCCGCTCGGAGGCGGCGGCGCTGCCGCCGGGCGCGGCCTCACCTCCGCCGCAAATCCGTTAGCAAATCTGCTTTAGGATGAGCGGCTCAACCGAGTTTCCCATGACCCAGCGAACAACCCCGACGGCTGAATGGCGCAAGCGCGCATGCCGGCTTGCCTGCGTGCTCGTATTCGGCGCGCTGCTCGCCGGCTGCGACAAGTGCGGCGACTGGTGGTGGTCGCCGACGCCCGGCGACGCCCAGGTCTGCCGCGATCAGGGGCCAAAGCCGCGGTAACCGCCCGTGCCCGATCTCCGACAGTGGCGCGGCCTCCTTTATCTGCCGGTCGCCGCCGCCGTGCTGGCGTCGGCGCCAGTTTCCGTCAGCGCCGAAACGGCGCGTCCGTTCTTCGGCAGCAAGACCGTCAAGATCATTGTCGGCATGCCTCCGGGCGGCGGGGTCGATACCTACGCGCGGATGGTGCAGCGGCATCTCGGGCGTCTTGTCCCGGGCACGCCGGCGATCATCGTGCAGAACATGCCGGGCGCCGGATCGCTGCGATCGGTGGTGGCGCTCGTCAACTCGCCCGATGACGGCACCGTCATCGGCACGTTCAGCTCGTCCCTGATCATGGAGGCGATCTCGGCGCCGGAGCGCGTGAAGGTCGACTTTCGCAGCTTTGCCTTCATCGGCAATGTCAGCGAGGACCTTCGGGTCTGCTACATCCGCAGCGCCAGCGGCGTGCGCAGCTGGCAGGATCTGCTGGCCCGCGACCGGATCGTCTTCGGAGCGACCGCGCCGGGGACATCGGGAAATATCGACACCGCCATGCTGCGCAACCTGTTCGGCGTCAAGCTCAAGCAGGTGCAAGGCTATGCCGGCAGTGCCGACAAGCGCCTGGCACTCGAGAAGGGCGAGATCGACGGTGATTGCGGCGGCTGGACCTCGATCCCGCAGGACTGGCTGCGCACCCGTCAGATCAACGTCGTGATCCGGCTGTCGCCGACGCTCGCGGCCGGCATGGACCGGGACGTGCCGTTCGGCGGCGATCTCCTGCGCGACGCGCGCGATCGCAAGCTCTACGATTTCCTGACCGCGCCGGAGCGGCTCGGGCGGCTGTTCATGGTGCCCGCGCAGGTCCCGGCGGATCGCGTGGCGGCGCTACGCGCGGCGTTCGACCTGATGGTCGCCGATGCCGCCTTTCTGGCGGAAGCGCAAAGGTCCGGGCTGACGGTGACGCCGATGACCGGCGCCGACGTGGACCGCCGGATCGCCGAGCTCTACGCGACGCCAGCGGATCTATTGGCAAGGGCGCGGGCCATCATCGGGGAATGACCTCAAAGCAAGCCCGCCTGACGGGCCTTTTCGCGGTAGTGCTCCCAGGTCTTTGCGATCCGATACTCGTTCCTGGCAAAGCTGACCTTGAGCAACTCGACCTCCTCGGGCGTGATCGGCTTGAGCCGCCCGAGGCCCGCCGCCTGGATCGTGCTGCGCGCGTTCTCCTCCATCTCGAGGCTGTCCAGGAACACCTCCTGGACGCTGTCGACGGCGACGACGCTGCCGTGGCCGCGCAGCAGGCAATACTTGTTGTTGCCGAGCGTTCGCGCCACCGCGGCGCCCTGCTCGACGGTGCGGATGTGGGTCGGGTCCGGATGGATCGGCATGCCGATGAAGCGGAAGCCGAAGTTCCGCATCGCGATCACCGGCTGCTCCACCATCGTAAATAGCGTCGACATCGGCGGGTGGCCGTGCCCGACCGCCCGCACGTCCGCGCGCGCACGATAGACGCCGAGATGGATCGCGGTCTCGGTCGGGGGCAGGGTGTTGCCGTCGAGGACTTTGCCTTCGAGATCGACCACCAGCATGTCGTCGGCGGTCACACCGGCGCGGCTGGCATCGCGCGGCAGGATGAGAATGCGATCGGTGCCGGGAATGCGGGCGCTGACATGGCCGCTATAGTCGAGCAGCTCCGCCATCACCATCATGCGGGTGCAATCGGCGAGCTGCTGCCGCAGCGTGCTTTCCGAGATTTGCGCCATCAAACCCCACCGATTATGCGCTGCATCGCAGCCGCATGCGGCCCGCGTGAGACGCGCGACGGATGACCCCTTGCGAAGCTGCATGATTTTGGAATCGCTTGCAAGCAGGGCGCTGCTTGACCTCGTTGCGCCGATTTGAACTCGTCCCGCGCCTCGGCTAGACCGTCATGGGGGTCCAGATTCATGAACCGAACCGGCCTCGTGATCGCGCTCGCCGTCGCCGTCGTGGTGGGGCTGGCGTTCGGCATCAGGCCCAATCTCGACCTCGAGCTCGCCGGGCTGTTCTTCGATCCTGCCCGGGCCGGCTTCTGGCGCAGCTATGATCCGGTCTACCTGCGTGCGCGCGATGCCAGTACCTGGCTGGTGGCGCTCGTTGCCGCGCCCGCCGTGGTCGCGCTGGTGGTGAAGCTGCTGCGCCCGCGCCGACCGCTCGCCATCCCCGGCCGCGCCATCGTGCTGATGCTGGTCACGCTTGCGCTTGCGCCCGGCGTGGTCGCCAACCTGATGCTCAAGGAGCATTGGGGCCGGCCGCGCCCGATCGACGTCGCCGAGTTCGGCGGCGCCGAGCATTTCCGGCCCTGGTGGGACCCGCGCGGCGACTGCCCGAAAAATTGCTCCTTCGTCGCCGGCGAGCCCTCCGGCGCGTTCTGGACGTTGGCGCCGGCCGCGGTGGTGCCGCCGCAATGGCGCGCGCTCGCCTACGGCGTGGCCCTCGTCTTCGGCGCCGCCGTGGGCATTTTGCGCATGGCGGCCGGCGCGCATTTCTTCTCGGACGTGGTGTTTGCCGGCGTGTTCACGTTCCTGGTGATCTGGCTCACGCACGGATGGCTCTACCGCTGGCCGCGAACGCGGATCACCGACGAGACGGTGGAGCGGGCGCTTGAGCGCGCGCGGGGGGTGGAGGGCGGTCGAGTGAATCGGGAGAGGAGTCCGACATGACGATGCCTGGGGTCGTGGCTGGCGCTGTGGCGACGCCGCCGGTGCCGAACGCCGCCGCGCAGTGGCGCTCGCTGGAGGAGGTCAAGCAGGAAGTGATGCGTCGCGCCGGGCGCCTCAGCCCGTTCGAGGACATCCGCCGCGAGGACGCCGCGCAGGTGGTCGACGCGCTCACCAGCCTCGACCGCGATCTGTGGGCGCAGCTGTGGAGCAAGATCGGGCTCGGCTACGAGGCGAAGGCCAACGCGCGCGCGCGCGGGAGGGCGCGTCCGGCAACGAGCTCGCCGAGCTCTACACGCTCGCTTTCGACTATTGCCGCGTCGGCCGTTACCCGGTGCCGAGCACGCCCGGGAAGCAGGAATCCTACCGGCATTCGCTGCGCATGTTCCGCAAGGCGGCGACGCACTACGAGCCGGCGCTGACGATCGTCGAGCTGCCGTTCGAAGGCAAAAAGCTCGTCGGCTATCTGCAGCTCCCGCCCGGCGTCGCCAAGCCGCCGGTGGTCATGCATTGGGGCGGGGTCGACGGCTGGAAGGAGGATCGCCTGCGCGCGGCCGCCTTCATCCTGCGCGCCGGGCTCGCCAGCCTGACGATCGACATGCCGGGCACCGGCGAGTGCCCCGTGCTCTACGGCGACCCCGCCGCCGAGCGCACCTACTCGGCGTGGCTCGATCATCTTGCGCAGCGCAGCGACCTCGACGGCAGCCGCATCGCGGTCTGGGGCGGCAGCTTCGGCGCCTACTGGGCGGCGCGGCTCGCCTTCGTCGAGGCCAGGCGGATCAAGGGCGCGGTGTTCCACGGCGGCAACGTGCACTACGGCTTCCAGGAGAAGTGGCTGGTGCCGGCCTTCACCACCGGCGGGGCCACGTATTTGTTCGGACCGGGGAGCCTGCTCGAAGCGCGCGGCCGGGCCATGGGCACGACTACGATGGAGGAGTTTCTCGCGGCGGTGCCGAGCCTCTCGCTCAAGCAGATGGGGCTCATTGACAAGCCGTCCGCGCCGATCCTCGGCATCAACGGCAAGCTCGACGATCAGGCGCCGGTCGAGGACATCTATCTGCTGATGGAGCACGGCAGTCCGAAGGAGGCCCGCATCTATCCGCAGGGGCACCATATGGGGCGCACGCCGGGGATGCCGGAGGACGAGATCCGCAACACGATCTTGGGATGGCTGAAGGATAAGCTCTTACGTTGATGCCATTGGAAACGCCTAGAAAAAGGACGTGCGGTCGACGTTGTAATCATTGAGCTTAATCGGGTTTGTTTGGCCAAAATGTTCCGCCAAAACGCCTGTTGGGTTCGTTCCGCCAAAACGCCCGTTGGGTTCGTTCCGCCAAAACGCCCGTTGGGTTCGTTTGGCCAAAATGCCTGTTGGGTTCGTTTGGCCAAAATGCCTGTTGGGTTCGTTTGGCCAAAATGCCCGTTGGGTTCGTTTGGCCAAAATGCCCGTTGGGTTCGTTCCGCCAAAACGCCGAAGTCGGATATATCCGACTTTGGCTGAGAGGGTGGGCGAGGGGGCAAATCGAAATGGTAACATGAGACCCTGAACGGCCACCGATGCGACGAGATTGTAAGATGCGAAGGCTGACCTTCATTGCTGCGGCATTCGCCGCCACCTTGTCGATCGTCGCGAGCGCGAGCGCGCAGGTCTATCCGTCACGGCCGATCACCATCATCGTGCCGTTCCCGCCCGGCGGACCGGTCGACATCATCGGACGCATCATGGCCGATCGGATGCGGGCGTCGTTCGGCCAGCCGGTCATCATCGAGAACCAGGCCGGCGCCTCGGGCAGCATCGGCGTCGGCCGCGCCGTTCGCGCGATGCCCGACGGCTATACGCTCAACCTCGGCAATTGGACGAGCCACGTCGGCTCGCCCGCGATCTATCCGATCGCGTACGACATCGTGAAGGATCTCGAGCCGGTCGCGCTGTTGCCGATTGCGCCGACCTTGATCGTCGGAAAGAAAGCGCTGCCGGCGAGCGACCTGAAGGAGCTCGTTGTGGCTAAAGGCCAACCCCGACAAGGCGACGGCCGGCACCGTCGGCATCGGCAGCCCATCGCACGTCAGCGGCATCTATTTCCAAAACGAGACCGGCACCCGCTTCCAGTTCGTGCCGTACCGCGGCGGTGCCCCGCTCACCCAGGCCCTGGTCGCCGGCCAGATCGACATGCGAATTGGGGCGGAGGCGTCGCAGACGCTGTCGTATCTGCGCAGCGGCGAGATCAAGGCCTTCGCGGTCTTGGCCAAGACCCGCTGGTCCGCCGCGCCCGACATCCCGACCATCGACGAGGCGGGCGTGCGTGGACTGCATATTTCGTTGTGGAACGGGCTTTGGGTGCCGAAAGCGACGCCGAAGGACATCATCGGCAAGCTCAACGCCGCCATCGTGCAGGCTTTGGCCGACGCGACTGTGCGCCAGCGCATGGCCGACATCGGGTTTGAAATTCCCGCGCGCGAGCAGCAGACGCCGGAGGCGCTGGCGGCGTTTCACCAGGCGGAGATCGACAAATGGTGGCCGATCATCAAGGCCGCGAACATCAAGGTGGAATAGGGCCGTCCAGGCGGCCTGGAATCCGGGCTCGACGACACTCGATTCCGTAACCGGCGGCGGTCATGGGAGCAGACAAATGCAGCGATACCGTTTCGTGCCGCCGGGCGGCGGACCGAACTATGATTGGACGCGCGACCATACCTTCGTGAAGGTCTCGGCCGCCGACACCGGCGGCGCCTACTCGCTCATGGAAGACAATCTCAAGCGGGAGTTCTCGCTCGGCCTCCACCTGCATCGGCAACACGCCGAGACCTTCTACATCCTCGAAGGCACCGTCGACTTCTACATCGACGGCGACTGGATGGCGGCGACGCCCGCCACCACGGTCCACATTCCCCCGGGCATTCCGCATGCGGTTGTGCTGCCGGCCGGGCAGACTGGAAAGATGCTGATGATCTTCCAGCCGTCCGGGTTCGATCAATATCTCGCGGAGCTGGCGGGGATGACGGAGCAGGATTTCGCCGATGAAAAGCGCATGCAGGAGCTGGACCTGAAATACGACATCGTCAATTTGGGCGGCGTGCCGGCGCGCGGGTGAGCGTGGGCTGTCAGCCCAGGAACTTATTGTCGTTGTGCCATCGAAGAAGTTTAGGGTCCGGCCAATCAGACCTGTTCTCGGGAAGTAGCAGGCCCCTGCCATGGAGGCGGCGATACTCATCGCCGTTGTCGAATACTTCTTTGACCTTGTTGCTGACGACGAAGCGGTGGCCCGTATCGATTGTGGCGTAGCCAGCATCGAAAACGCAATGAATATCCTTTCTCAGCAGGATGCCGTTCGATTTTGTGTGCGAGCCGCCGTCCGCGTATGGCCGAATGTGAGCGGCATCGAGTGCGGGGAGCACTTTGCCTTCAGAGATTGCGCATTGTCGACGATACGCTTCAATGACAGCAATTCGAAAAGCGCCTTGACCCAGGCGAGGCTCTATCAATCTCGGCGCGCCATATCGAACCGCCGGCTCGGCGAACCCAGGGGCAGCGCTTCCCGACCAAGTCTGTGCAGCAGCTTGCAGCCGGTTCCATAAGTCCAATCCTTCCGGCTCGTCGGTTGAAAAGCCTTTCCCTGTCATAATGTGTCGTGACCAGGACGGCGGCAAATCGAGCCAGAGGAATGGAGGGAAAAACAACGGCTCGACGAGAATTCGGCAGCCAATGTTCGTCGTAGGTCCGACGGTGTCCATCCGTCAGTACCTTGCGATTGCGCTACGGAGCTGGTCGTATGACGACACGCCGTTTGAGCGACCAAATGTCTCCCAGGCCATCTGAAGCGGCAGTATCGACGTGCTGCTAAGAACTCCGAATCCTCCGATCTTGTTGCGCGGACTCTTTAGCCGGAACGCGAATAGTTCTCCAGGCTGAATTCGGTGAAAGGCCTTGTCGCTTGGCTGCCAAAAATTGACCTCCGTTAGGTCCGATTGGGACGACAGGAAGTCAAACCAGTCATTGTCCGTATTACCGATGTAGAGGGTGACCATCGGTGTGGTTCGCCGTTCATGCCGCGAATCGCGGGTTGACCTTTGAATAGTCGTGTTTGGCCTGCGCCTTCGAAAGATCGTGTGCCGCTTGCAGATTGAGCCAGAAGCGCGGGTCGGTGCGGAAGTAGCGTGCGAGACGGATCGCGGTGTCGGCCGTCACGTCGCGCTCGCCGCGTATGATCTCGGTCACCCGGTTGGCCGGCACGCCGAGTGATTTCGCGAGCGCCCGCGCGGAAAGGCCGAGCGGGATCAGGTACTCCTTGCGGAGCACTTCGCCGGGATGGGTGCGCACGCGCGGCATGTTCGCCTCCCCTCACGCCGCCACAACGCTGATCCGCGCCGCCGTGCGCGAGCGCGGCTTGCGCCGGATGATGATTTCGACATCGCGGTCGAGCGCAGTGAGGAAGGTCATCAGCCGCTCCACCGAAAATCCATCGAGCTTGTAATTTCGCAGCGTCGAGACCTTCGGCTGGTTGATGCCCAGTCGTTGGGCGGCCGCCGCTTGCGTCAGCCGCCGCTCGTCGATGATGCGGTTGATCGCATGCGCGAGCCTGAGCTTGGTCTGCCGCTCCTCGGCGTCCGGGTAGCCGAGATCGGCGAACACGTTGCTGCTGCCGCGAACAATGGCTTCGGTCGCTTCAGCCTTACCGGTGCGTCTTGCCATAACGGGCCTCGTAGTCCTGCTGCGCGACCTTGAGCCGCCGCGCGATCAGCTCGATGTCGGTGCGCGCCGTTCGAAATCCCTTTGGCGACTTCTTCTGAAAGGCGTGCAATACATAGATCACCTCGCGGAACCGTACCGTATAGACCGCCCGGTACGTGTCGCCGGCGTGGTCCTCGACCAGCTCGAACACGCCCGGTCCTTGACCCTTCCACGGCTTTGCCCGCGGATGCTTGCCACCGAACTGCGCCAAGCCGAGGGCGTTGCCCATCTCGTCCTTCACCGGTTCGGGAAAAGCCAGGAAATCCCGTTTCGACGAGCCGATCCAATCGAGCGGCTTCTCGCCCTTCGCTGCAATGGGTCTGACCATGAGAATTATCCCAGAAATGGGATGGAGACGCAAGAGGCGCGACGCGGGCGCACTGTGCAATGAAGTTATCGTTCACGCAGACCCTACCGCAAGCGTGTTACTCTTGGCTGCTTGCGCCTCTCGACTTTCCCCCTATAGTCCGCGCGGCTTTTGACCCCGGCCAACGCCGGCCAACGAATAGGAGTCCCACGACGCCATGCCCAAAGGCGACGTGAAGAAGGTCGTGCTCGCCTATTCGGGCGGGCTCGACACCTCCATCATCCTCAAGTGGCTGCAGACCACCTATCAATGCGAGGTGGTCACCTTCACGGCCGACCTCGGCCAGGGCGAGGAGTTCGAGCCGGCGCGCAAGAAGGCGCTGCTGCTCGGCATCAAGCCGCAGAACATCTTCATCGAGGATTTGCGCGAAGAGTTCGTGCGCGACTACGTGTTCCCGATGTTCCGGGCCAACGCGCTCTACGAGGGCCAGTATCTGCTCGGCACCTCGATCGCCCGGCCGCTCATCGCCAAGAAGCAGATCGAGATCGCCGAAAAAGTCGGCGCCGACGCGGTTGCGCACGGTGCCACCGGAAAGGGCAACGACCAGGTGCGCTTCGAGCTCGCCTATTACGCGCTCAAGCCGGACGTCACCGTGATCGCGCCGTGGCGGGAATGGGACCTGCGCTCGCGTGAGGCGCTCATCGCGTTCGCCGAGCGGCACCAGATCCCGATCGCCAAGGACAAGCGCGGCGAGGCGCCGTTCTCGGTCGATGCCAATCTGCTGCACGCCTCCTCGGAGGGGAAGGTGCTGGAAGACCCGGCGCAAGAAGTGCCGGATTACGTCTATTCGCGCACGCTCGGTCCGGAGGATGCGCCGGACGAAGCGATCTATGTCGACGTCGAGTTCGAGCGCGGCGACGCCGTGGCGGTCGATGGCAAGCGGCTGTCGCCGGCGAGCTTGCTCGCCACGCTCAACACGCTCGGGCGCGCGCACGGCATCGGACGGCTCGACCTGGTGGAGAACCGCTTCGTCGGCATGAAATCGCGCGGCATGTACGAGACGCCGGGCGGCACCATCCTGATCGCGGCGCACCGCGGCATCGAGTCGATCACGCTCGACCGCGGCGCCGCGCACCTCAAGGACGAGCTGATGCCGAAATACGCCGAGCTCATCTATAACGGGTTCTGGTTCGCGCCCGAGCGCGAGATGCTGCAGGCGGCGATCGACAAATCTCAGAAATTCGTGACCGGAACCGTGAAGCTCAAGCTCTACAAGGGTAACGTCGCGGTGGTCGGGCGCTCCTCGCCCTATTCGCTCTACGATCAGGACCTCGTCACCTTCGAGGAGGGCAAGGTCGCCTACGATCACCGCGATGCCGCGGGGTTCATTCGGCTCAATGCGCTTCGCCTGCGCACGCTTGGGCAGCGAAGAAA
>WNGB01000840.1_pt1 | contig 49362 bp, 53 predicted proteins | sample 5400681 | NCBI WGS metagenome assembly WNGB01 (sample SAMN13153367, study PRJNA577476) | soil metagenome | isolation source: 115 cm soil or saprolite under grassland replicate 2 | place: USA:California | collected 2016-06-15
CGAGCAGGGCCGCGCCGCGCCCCTGGCCGGCGCCCGGGCGGTGGCGGCCGTAGCCGCGGGCCTCCATCGCCTCGGCCAGCGTGAGCGCCCGCTCCAGCCCGCCGGCCAGCAGCGGCAGCAGCAGCGGCCCGAGGTCGCGAAGGCGACGCAGGCGGTGCCCCCGCAGTCGTTGCGCCTCCAGGGTCCGGTTGAGACCGATCACCGTCTGGGGCACGAACGCCAGCGCCACGGTGACCACCAGGCCCGCCTCGAAGAGGAAGCCAGGGACCAGCCGCAGCAGCCGCGACGGGCTGACGCAGGCGTTGAAGGCGCCGAACGCCGCCACCAGCAGGAGCACGGTCAGGCCGTTGCGGAAGCCGCCCGCCAGGGCGCCGGCCGACACGGGGCCGCCGAGGGCGGCGACCCCGCCCGGCAGGCGCACCTGCGGGAGCCGGAACAGCACCGGCGGTGCGGCGTCGCCTCCCGCGGCGGCAAGGACCGTCCGCAGCACCAGCACGACCACGCCGAGCCGGAGGAACAGCGGGAAGGCCCGTGCCCACGGCGCGTCGGCGTGCCCGGCCAGGTAGACGGCGGTGAGCACGCCGAGCAGCGGGAGCTGGTAGACGGGGTTGCCGAGCGCGCCGGCGACACCGGCGGCGCCGACCAGCCAGACCAGCCAGGCGAGCGGGTGCAGGGGAGCCAGGCCTCGGCTCTCGGTCATGCCTGGTGCCGCCTCCGCCAGGCCAGCGCCACCAGCCCCAGGGCCGCCAGCAGCGCGGCGCCGCCGCCGATCAGGCTCACCCAGCCCGCGCCGCCGGCGCCGGAGCGCGTCGTGCGGTCGGCCCCGCCGGCCGCGGTGGCGGCGCCCGCCTCCCCGCCGCCGCCTGCCGCGCCGCCGCCCGCCGCGCCACCGCTGCCCGCGGCGCTCGCGCCGGCGGCCGGGCCGTTGGGCGCGCACGCGTCCGCGAAGGTGAGCGCGGGCGGGCGGCGGTGGCTGGACTCGTCAGGACCTTCGCTCCAGACCCACGCCTGCACCGAGCCGTCGCGGACCGTGCTGGTGGCGGCGCCGGCGCCCGACCAGGTCCAGCCGCCGCGACCGTCGCCGATCCAGTAGCCCCAGAACCGCGGGTACTGCGCGAAGCAATCGCCGCCGGCGGGGCCGGTGCCGGCCAGCCGGCACAGCGCCCCGCCGTCCCAGCGCTGCTCCAGTCCGGAGGCCTCGACCAACTCCTTGCCGCTGACCGCCGGCTGGCCGAGCCGCACGCACAGCCGGCGCACGGTCTGCCCGACCTCCACGATCAGCGCCGCCCTCAGGCCGGGCCCGGCGGCCGACGCGGGCGTGCTCGGCCCCGCGACGGCGACCAGCAGCACGGCCAGCGCCCCCGCCAGCGGCGCCAGCCGAGCGCGCCGCGACCGGCTCATGACCGGCGGCGGGTGATCAGCACGCCCAGGCCGGCGGCGAGCACCGCCACGCCGACCAGGGTCGCCAGCACGATCTGGAAGGTGTGATTCGACTCGACCGACAGCTTGGGCGCCGCCGGCCGCTCGACCGGCAGGCTCCTGCCGGCCAGGCCCACCAGCGCCTGCGCGGTGGCCAGCTGGTCGGCGGTCCCGGCCTGGACCTTGGTCGGGTCGAAGGCGAACCCGCCCGCCGGCACCTGTAGCCGCAGTAGCGCGTCACGCGGGGTCACCCCGTTCCTGGCCTTGCCCTGCTGGTCGATGCCGAGCGCGCCCAGCGCCGACAGGACCAGGCCGGTCGAGTTTGCGTCCATCGACTTGATGTCCTTGCTGCGCTTGTCATAGCCCCACCCGGCGGAATCGAACTGCTGGCCGTCGAGGAAGCCGACGCCCCGGCGCGCGGCGGGGGAGTCGGCACGGCCCGACCTGGCCAGCGCCATCAGCACCACCGCGGTGGTGTTGGTGTCCGATGGCTGGCCTTTGGCGAATGCCCAGCCGCCGTCGGTCTGCTGCCTGCCCGCCAGGCCGTCGAGGATCGTCGCCGGCACGTCCCTGCCGCCGCCGCGCAGCGCCAGTACGGCGAGCGCGACGTCGAAGTCGCCGGCGGTACCACTGAAGGTGCCGCCGCCGGCGGCCTGCTCGATGGTAGTGAGGAGAGCGCCGGCGGCGACGCCGGCGCTCTCCAGCGCCAGCGCGAGCTTCGCGGCCGCGCCAGGGCCCTTCTTGGCGTAGGAGGCCGCCACGCTCGAGTCCCGCAGCCACGTCATGGTGGCCTGCGCCGGGCTGGATCCCGCGGCCACCTCCCCCATGACAGCGTTGGAGGTGAGGTCCACGGGGTTGAAGGTGCCGTCGTTGAACGAACCGTCCGGTTTGCGCTGCTGGTCGAGCCATTGGCGCGCGCGGTCGGCGCTGGAGTCGCTCTGCGCGGTGGCCGGGGCCACCAGCACCAGCACCAGCCCCAGCAGCAGCGCGAGCGCACCGATCAGCCTGATGCGGCCGCCCATGATGGTTCTCCTCCCCCCGGGCTCTCGAAGACGCGGGACCCTCGATGAGGGTCGTACCGGCGTCGGGCGCCGCCCGGGCTCCCGCCCCTTGAAACGCGAAGGTCTGCGGAGCAACGCGGGGCGGGCATCCTGGCTCGGCGGCCAGCCACGATCCGAGCGGCACGCGCCTGCGTCCCAGGCGCGCCTCGGCGCACGGCCGACCGACCTACAGTTGCGCGACAGCGCCGGACTCTGACCGGCTTCCCCCTTCACTGCCTCCCGGCATCCGGGCCGGTGGGAGGCACCCCTGCGTCGATCAGATGCAGTGTAGCCGGAAATACCATCACGAGCGGAAGCATGGTGCAAAGCACGCACCTGTCTTCTTGTGCGGGGCCGTGCGCCGGGGTAGGTTGGCGGTTTCGCCGTGAAGGATGCCGTGGTCCAGGGGGAGGTGGTGCCTACAGGCCGCTTGCCAATTCGCCGATGAACGGCCAGGAGAATGTCCCACAGGCGGGGCCTACCAGCACCAGCGGAGGTGGCAGCAGTGGCAGACGCCAACCGCGGAGTCGTCTATCTCGGGCCGGGCAAAGTCGAGGTACAGGATCTCGAGTATCCGAAGTTCGAGCTGGAGGAGCAGGAGCACCGCCCGCTCCAGCACGGCGTGATCCTACGGGTGATCGCCACCAACATCTGTGGTTCCGACCAGCACATGGTGCGCGGCCGCACCACCGCCCCGCCCGGCCAGACGCTGGGCCACGAGATCACCGGCGAGGTCGCCGAGGTTGGCCGCGACGTCGAGTTCATCAAGCAGGGCGACCTCGTGAGCGTGCCGTTCAACATCGCCTGCGGCCGCTGCCGCAACTGCAAGGAGGGCAACACCGGCGTCTGCGAGAACGTCAACCCCGCCCGCGCCGGCGCCGCCTACGGTTACGTCGACATGGGCGGCTGGAAAGGTGGCCAGGCCAGGTACGTCACCGTGCCGTACGCCGACTGGAACCTGCTGAAGTTCCCAGACCGCGACCAGGCGATGGAGAAGATCCTCGATCTGGCGATGCTGTCGGACATCTTCCCGACCGGCTACCACGGCGCCTACAGCGCGGGGGTGGGCACCGGCTCGACCGTGTACATCGCCGGCGCCGGCCCGGTGGGTCTGGCGTCCGCCACCTCCGCCCAGTTGCTCGGGGCGGCCGCGGTGATCGTCGGTGACATGAACGCGCAGCGTCTCCAGCAGGCGCGCAGCTTCGGCTGCGAGACCATCGACCTCTCCCAGCACGACAACCTCTCCGAGCAGATCGAGCAGATCCTTGGCGTTCCGGAGGTGGACGCCGCCGTGGACTGCGTTGGCTTCGAGGCGCGCGGCCACGGCGCCGACGGGTCGCAGCAGGAGCAGCCCGCGACGGTGCTGAACTCGCTGATGACCGTGACCCGCGCCGCCGGCAAGCTCGGCATCCCGGGGCTGTACGTGACCGGCGACCCGGGCGCGCCCACGGAGGACGCCAAGATCGGTCAGCTCGGCATCCGTATCGGGCTCGGCTGGGCGAAGTCCCATTCGTTCACCACCGGGCAGTGCCCGGTGATGCGCTACAACCGGAAGCTGATGATGGCGATCCTGCACGACAAGGTGCAGATCGCCCGCAACGTGAACGCCACCGTCATCCCGCTGGACCAGGCGCCAGAGGGCTACGACGAGTTCGACAAGGGAGCGGCCCGCAAGTACGTGCTCGACCCCCATCAGATGATCCCGGCCGCCTGAGGCGGCTCGTCCCGGGGCCGGGAGGCGGCCAGCCTCCCGGCCTTCGCGTGCCCGGGGGGCTCAGCGCAGGGACAGCATCCGCTCCAGCGCCAGGAGGGCGCCCGAACGGGTTTCCGGGGCCACCCTGATCTGGTTCGGGACGCGCCCGGCGACCAGCTCCTCCAGCGCCCAGACCAGGTGCGGCAGGTCGATCCGGTTCATCGTCGAGCAGAAGCAGACGGTCCGGTCCAGGAATGCGACGGTCTTGTCGGGGTGCTCGGCGGCCAGCCGGTGCACCAGGTTCAGCTCGGTGCCCACCGCCCAGCTCGAGCCGGCGGGGGCGGCGTCCAGCACCGCGACGATGCGCTCGGTCGAGCCCACCACGTCCGCCTTGGTCACCACCTCGTGGCGGCACTCGGGGTGGACGATCACCCGCACGCCCGGGATGCGCTCGCGCACCAGGTCGACGTGCTCGGGCAGGAAGCGGTTGTGCACCGAGCAGTGCCCGCGCCACAGGATCACCCTGGCGCGCTCGACCGCCTCCGGGTCCAGGCCGCCCTCGTCACGGTGCGGGTCCCAGACCACGCAGTCGTCGAGGTCGAGGCCGAGCTGGACCGCGGTGTTGCGGCCGAGGTGCTGGTCGGGCAGGAACAGGACCTTGTCGCGCTGCTCGAACGACCATCGCATCGCCGTGGCCGCGTTCGAGGAGGTGCAGATGGCGCCGCCGTTGTCGCCGGTGAAGGCCTTGATGGCCGCGGAGGAGTTCATGTAGGTGAGCGGCACCACCTGCCCCGGCGCCCAGTCCTCGAGCACCTCCCAGGCCTCCTCGACCTGCGCCGCGGTGGCCATGTCGGCCATGGAGCAGCCGGCCGCCAGGTCGGGCAGGACGACCCGCTGGTCCTCTGCGGTGAGGATGTCGGCCGACTCCGCCATGAAGTGGACCCCGCAGAACACGATGAACTCGGCCCGCGGCCGCGCCGACGCCTGCTGGGCGAGCCGGAAGGAGTCGCCACGAGCGTCGGCGAACTGGATGACCTCGTCGCGCTGGTAGTGGTGGCCGAGGACGAGCACGCGCTCGCCCAGGGTGGCGCGGGCGGCGTGGGCCCGCTCGACCAGCTCCGGGTCGGAGGCGGGCGGCAGGTCTCCCGGACAGGTGGTGCCCTTCTCCGAGGCGCGCTGGGGTCCGAGGAGATCGAGGAAGACGACGTCGGGGCTGGCGGTCGGCATCTACGGGACTCCATTCCGGCTCGCGGCCAACTTCGTGAACGCACGCACATTCTAGACCGGAGCAAGGCTCGCGCCGCCAGAATCGACAGGAAAGGCCGATTTTCCGCGTGCGCTCGCTCAGCGCATCGTCAGTGCGATCACGCCCCACAGGACCGCCAGGACCGCGGTGAGCGCCGCGGACCGCAGGTAGGTCCCATCGACGGTGAGCCCGAGGATCCCCAGCACGATCGTCAGCCCGGCGAACACCAGCGCCGCGATGCGCACTCTGGACCTGCTGGGCGGCTTGCGCGGATTGAGCGCGCGCATGACGCGGCCCCCACCCGGCTCCGTGCTCCGGGCCTGCCGCCCGGCCGGCTTGCCGGGGGCGGTGTGCCGCTGGCCCGGCTTGCCGGAAGCGCCCGCCGGGCGCGCGGCTCGGCCGGACCCGGACTTGCCGGTGCCAGGGCGCTGCCGACGTCGGTCTGCCATGCCGATTATCCTACGCGGCATGCGCGTCATCGTCGCTCCCGACAAGTTCGAGGGCAGCCTCACGGCCGAGCAGGCCGCGAGTGCGATCGAGGCCGGACTTCGGCGCGCCCGCGCCGACGTGGAAGTCGTCCGCCTGCCGGTGGGGGATGGCGGTGCCGGCACGCTGGCCGCGGTGGTCGCCGCGGGGTTCGCGCGCGTCCCCGTCCAGGCCACCGGCCCGACCGGCGAGCCGGTGCAGGCCGCCATCGCGGTCCGCGGCGACCGCGCGTTCGTGGAGATGGCCGAGGCGTCGGGCCTGCGCCGCCTGCCGGGTGGCCGCCGTGCGCCTCTGGAGGCCACCACCTTTGGCACCGGCGAGCTGCTGCGCGCCGCGCTGGACGCCGGCGCCACCGAGATCGTGCTCGGCATCGGCGGCAGCGCGACCACCGACGGCGGCACCGGCATGGCCTGCGCGCTGGGCGCCCGCTTCCTCGACGCGGCCGGCGACCCCCTGCCGCCAGGCGGCGCCTCGTTGCTGCGGCTCGCGCGCATCGACACCGCCGGGCTGGACCCGCGCATCGCCAAAGTCATCGTCACGGTCGCTGCCGACGTGGACAACCCGCTGGTCGGCCCGCACGGTGCCGCCGCGGTCTACGGCCCGCAGAAGGGCGCCAGTCCGGAGGACGTGCTGCTGCTCGACAGCGCGCTGCGGCGCTACGCCAGGGTGCTGTCCAGTGACCTCGGCGCCGATCTGGCCGACACGCCGGGTGCCGGAGCCGCCGGGGGACTGGGAGCCGGGGCGATCGCCTTCCTTGGCGCGAAGCTGCGCAGCGGCATCGAGCTGGTGCTCGACCTGATCGGCTTCCATGAGACGGCCGCGGGCGCCGACCTGGTCATCACCGGCGAGGGCAAGATCGACTTCCAGAGCCTGCGGGGCAAGGCGCCCGTCGGAGTGGCGCGCGCCGCGGCCGAGCACGGCGTGCCGGTGGTGGCGGTCGGCGGCATCGTCGAGGTGGCCGAGCAGGAGCTTCGCGCCGCCGGCTTCGAGGAGGCCAGGGGTCTGACCGAGCTGGAGCCCGACGTGGACCGTTGCATCGCCGAGGCCGCGCCGCTGCTGGAGCGCCTCGCCGAGCAGGTGGGCCGCGCCTGGGATTCGCTACCGTGAGGCCCATGAACGAGCTACCGAAGCAGGCAGGACCCGTGCTGGAGGCTGCCAGGGCGCACGGGCTCGAGCTGGACGTCCGCGAGTTCCCCACGGGCACGCCCACCGCCGCCGATGCCGCCCGAGCGGTCGGCTGCGCCGTGGAGCAGATCGTCAAGTCGCTGGTGTTCATGGCCGACGACCGGCCGGTCCTGGTGCTCACCAGCGGCAGGAACCGGGTCGATCCAGACAAGGTACGCAAGCAAATAGGGGTCGGCGAGGTTCGCAAGGCGGACGCGAGCCAGGCGCGCGTGGCGACCGGCTTCGCAATTGGCGGCACCCCGCCGTTTGGGCACCCCCAACCGCTCGACGTGCTGATCGACCAGGATCTCACGGGCTTCCAGGAGGTCTGGGCGGCGGCCGGCACGCCCCGCCACGTCTTCCCGATCTCCCCTGGAGACCTGGTCCGCACCAGCGGCGGCACCGTCTGCGACGTGGCAGAGAGCAGCGGTCATGCACCGGCTGCGGGCTCGACCACTCTCCGTGACGCTGAGCGGCAGTGACGCCCACCGCGGGTACGTGACCGGCGTTCTGGTACTGGCGGGGACGGGGGAGGGCGCTATCATCGAGGGTGCTGGCAATTGCTGAGGAAGACCTCCCCGTTGGGGGATGTGAAAGGAGCACGATGTCCGAGGCCACGCAGACCGTCGCACCGGTCGTCAGCCTGACCGACGCTGCGGCCGTCAAGGTCCGCGACCTGCTCACCCGCGAGGGGCGCGAGGACCTTGCCCTGCGGGTCGCGGTCGAGCCGGGCGGTTGCTCCGGTCTCCGCTACGCCCTGTTCTTCGACGACCGCTCGCTCGAGGGCGACGTCGGCAGCGAGTCCTCCGGCGTCAAGGTCGTGACCGACCGGATGAGCGCTCCGTACCTCACCGGCGCCAAGATCGACTACCTCGACACGCTCGAGAAGTCCGGCTTCACGATCGACAACCCCAACGCCCAGGGCTCCTGCGCCTGCGGCGAGAGCTTCCACTAGCCGTCACCGCCGGCGGACGCTCAGTCAATCGGCCGCGTCCCGGCGCCTGCTCACCAGGCGCCGGGGCAGCCGAACCCGAAGGCCGCGCCGCTCCGTCCCGCCGGACGGCTCGAACCCGGCCGCGCGCAGCCTGACGTCGTGCAACACCTGGCCTGGATCGGGGTCCATGGGCTCCAGCGCCGACGGCTCCCCGCGGCGCTCGAGCACGACCTCGGCGAGCGCATCCGCGAGCGCCGGGTTGCGCGCCAGCACCGGCCCGTGCAGGTACGTGGCCACCAGGTTCCCGCTCCGCACCCCCTCGGTCCCGTCGTCGCCGTTGTTGCCGTGGCCGCGCAGGACGCCGGCGAGCGGCTCGGCACCGTGGCCGAGCCTAGTCCGCCCGCCGTGGTTCTCGAACCCTGTGAGCAGGTTCCCGTCCGGCATCCTTGCGACCACCTCGCCCACGCAGCGGGGCCCGGACGCGGCCGTGTCCAGGTCGAGCAGGTGCAGTCCGGGGACGCTGCGGCCGGCCCCGTCCAGGTAGGTGTGGCCCAGCAGTTGCAGGCTGCCGCACACCGCCAGCGCGGGCGCACCGCCGGCCAGGGCGTCCCGCAGCCCGCGACCCTGCCTGCCGAGCAGCAGCTTGACGGCGACGGCCTGGTTGAGGTCCTCGCCGCCGCCGAGCGTGTAGGCGTCCAGCCCGGCCGGGATCGGATCGGTCGCTCGCAGCTCGACCGCTCTGGCGGCATGGCCACGGCGGCGCAGCCGCCACGCCAGCACCTCGGCGTTGCCACGATCGCCGTAGGTCCCCAACAGCTCCGGGTACACGATGCCGATGCGGATCGGCTCAGCCATCACCGATCAGCCGCCTGGCGGTCTGGAACGAGGTGTAGTCCGCCAGGAGGTCGATCGCCTCACCCTCGCCGGCCGCTGCCAGCAGCGCCTGCTCGAGACGCCGCTCGACCACGGGATCCAGGCCGGCGACAAGCATGCGCATGGCCACGTCCTCGGCGCGGGCGCCGGTGGCCACGACCAGCGGCCTGCCCCGCAACGCTGCAACGTCGGCATCCCAGATCCAGGAAGGGTCGCGGCCGTCGGGGATGCCGGAATTGACCGAGACGACGACCGGCCGCCGGTCGCCGGCCATGGCCGCCAGCGCGTCGTCCCAGCCAGCCGGGTTCTTGGCGAGCAGCAGCCGAACCGTGCGGCCCCGCCACGCCACCTCGGCGTAGCGCGCCTCCACCAGCTCGACCCCGGAGATCGCGCGGATCGCGACCGCGCCGGGAACACCGAGGCGCACGGCCGCCGTCCAGGCGGCGGCCACGTCGGTGGCGTATCCGGGGCTCGGCACCGGCACGGTCGCCTCGGCCCCTCCGCCCAGGCCCTCCAGCAGAACGGCATGGGAGTCCCGCTCGACCCGCACCTGGCGTGGCGGTGGCCGCCAGCCGCAGGCGGGGCAGCTCGGCCGGCCTTCGCGGAAGTGGAGGAGCTCGCCGCACTCCGGGCATCCCGCCGCGTCGCGGCCGGGGCGCGCGCCCGCCAGCCCGAGGGTGACCGACTCCGGGGCGGCCTGGGCCACATGGCAGACCAGGGGGTCATGGTCGACCGCGACCACCGTCGCCCCGGGCCGCAGCCGACCGGCGGCCGCGCGCCAGCGCGAGGCGATGCTGTGGACCTCGTGGTAGCGGTCGAGCTGGTCACGGCTCAGGTTGAGCAGCACCAGCATGTCCGGGTCCAGCTCGTCCACCACGGTCGGCAGGGTGGCCTCGTCGACCTCCAGAACGGCGCAGTCGGCCCTCCCGTCACGGCGGCACAGCGCCGCGGTGGTCAGCCCGCGACGCAGGTTCGAGCCGCTCGAGTTGGTCACCACCTCGTGTCCCGCCGCGCGGAGCGCCGCGGTGATCAGCGCGGTGGTGGTGGTCTTGCCGTTGGTCGCCGACACCAGCACGATCGGCCGCAGCTCCCGGGTCGCGCGACCCAGCACCCCCGGAGCGACCCGTTCCGCCAGGCGGCCGGGGAGCGTGCTGCCCGTGCCGCAGCGTGTGGCGCGGATGGTCCAGCGCGTGCCGCGGGCGAGCAGAACCGCCAGCCGGTCGCGGGGGTCGGTCGCGCCGGCTGGGCGGGGCGCGGCGGTGGAGTGATCCAATCTGGTCGGCGGCGAGGGCGACATGGCTCCTCCGGGACGTCGACCGAGCATGCTTCAATAATGCCGGCCAGGACCTGAGACGGAAATGAGTGGCGGTCAGGCCACTACGACAGGCGCTGGCGGGTCACCACCGCCCGGTCGATCGCCTCCGGCGACTCGAGGACGTGCACCACCCGGAAGCCCTCGCGCCGCAGCTGCCCCAGGGAGCGACGAAGCTGCTCGGCGTGCCGGTGGACGGCCTGACGGGGCACCATCCGCTCGCGCTGGCCATTCCACTGCTGGCAGATCGGCTCGGGCAGCTCGAAGGCGATCGCCACCGGCACGCAGTGGTAACGGTGTGCCAGCTCGATGAGGGGCCTGCGGGCCTGCGGCTGCACGTTGGTCGCGTCGATTACGGTGAGCCGGCCGGCGGCCAGCCGCTTGGCGGCGACCAGGTGCAGGATTTCGAAGGCGTCCGGGCTGGCCTCCAGGTCGGTGGGGTCGTCGGCCACCATCGCGCGGAAGGCGTCGGACTCCAGCACCTCGGTGGGACGGAACTGCCTGGCCGCGAAGGTCGACTTCCCGGAGCCGGCGGGGCCGATCAGCACCACCAGCGAGAGCTCCGGGATCTCCAGGTTCACCGCGGGTCAATGGAGCCGGCGGACGCGGAAGGTCCAGCCGCCCTGGGGGCGGTCGTCGCGGGCCAGCAGCTCCTGGTCCTTCAGGCGGCACCAGACGGGGATGTCGACCTTGGCGCCGGGATCGTCGGCCAGCAGCTCGATCACCTGGCCGACCTGGGCGTCGCCGATGGCCCGTGCCAGCCGCACCACCGGGATCGGGCAGGCGGCCCCGAGGCAGTCGACCACCGCGGCGACCTGCGGGCTCACCTGGCCTCACCCGACCGGCCAGCGCGATCGAGCGCCTCGCTGTCCAGCTCGGCCATCTCGCGGAGGTCCGTGATGGCGCCGGGCAGGACCTCCAGCAGGCGGTCGACGTCGGCCTCGGTCGCGTCCGCGAGGAACGACGCCCGCACCGACCCGTGGGTGATGGCGCCCATCGCCGCCAGTACGTGGGAGGGCTCCTGCGTGTCCGCGGTGCAGGACGACCCGGAGTGCACGGCGAGGCCCTCGGCGTCCAGGAGCAGCAGCAGCGCCTCGCCCTCGACGTACAGCACGCTGAACGCGACCAGGTGGGGCAGGCGCTCGAGCGGGTGGCCGTGGACCACCAGGTCCGGGACGGCCCGCAGGCCCGCCCGCAGCCGGTCGGCGAGCCGCTCCAGCCGCGGGGCCTCGGCTGGACCCTCCTCCGCTCGAGCCTCCAGCGCCGCGGCCATGGCCGCCACGCCGGGCAGGTTCTCCATGCCGGCGCGGCGGCGGCGCTCTCGCTCGTCGCCGAGCAGGATCGGCTTCAGCCGGGTGGAGCCCCGCACCACCAGGCAGCCGATCCCTGGCGGGCCGTAGCACTTGTGGGCGCTGACGGCGACCAGGTCGGCGCCGAGGCCAACGGCGCGGTCCGGCAGGCGCCCGACCGCCTGGCACGCGTCGACCAGCAGGACCGCGCCGTGGTCGTGGGCCGCCTCGGCGGCCTCGCGCACCGGCTGCACGGTGCCGACCTCGTGGTTGGCGTGCTGGAGGCACACCAGCAGGGTGTCGTCGCGGACAGCCGCCGCCAGCTCGTCCGGGTCCACGCGGCCGTGGCGGTCCACCCCCACCTCGGTGACCTCGAAACCCTGCCCCGCCAGCAGCCTGGCCGGCGCCAGCACGGCGGTGTGCTCGACGGCCGAGACCACCAGGTGGCGGCGGCGCCTGGCCCCGCGGGCCATGCCGGTCACCGCCAGGTTCACCGCCTCGGTGCCGCCGGAGGTGAACACCACCTCGTCGGCGCGGGCGCCGAGCGCGGCGGCCACCCGCTCGCGGCTCTGGTCCAGGAGCAGCCGCGCCCGCCGCGCCCGACCGTACAGCCGCGTCGGGTCGCCGAACGCGTCCAGGGCCTGGTCGAGCGCCAGGCGGGCGCCGGGGTGCAGTGGGGTGGTGGAGGCGGCGTCGAGGTAGGTCTCGGTGGGTTGCACGATGGTGGTCTCCAGATGCGCTGCCGGTCCTGCACAGAGGCTAGCGCAAGGCGGGGCCGCCGGTTGGGGCGGCCCGCCATGCGCCTGTCGCTACACGAGGCCCTTGGACTGCGCGAAGTCCTTGGCGACCTTGTCAGGGTCGTCGTTGTCGATGTCGACCTTGGCGTTCAGGCCGGTGATGTCCTGCGTGGTGATGGTCGCGCTGACCTTGTTCACCGTGCTCTGGAACTCGGAGCCGGCCTTGCTCAGGAAGTCGGTGCGCACCACGGGGACGGCGTGGTCGGGCGGGAACAGATGCTTGTCGTCCTGGAGGACCACCAGGTTCTGCTTGGCGATGATCCCGTCGGTCGAGAACGACAGCGCCACCTGGATCTGGTTGGACAGCAGCGCCTGGTATTTGAGGGAGCCCTGGGCGAGCCCCTTGAACGACTTGAAGTGGATGCCATAGGTCTGCTGCATGCCCTTGTAGCAGGTCTCACGGTCCTGGCACTCGGGCGGGGCGCCGAAGACCAGCTGCGGGGCGGGCTTGGCCAGCTCGGACAGGGTCTTCGCGTTGTACTTGGTCGAGCCCTCCTGGGTCATCGTGATCGCCTGCTGGTCGCTCATGGGCGCCTGGTCGAGGACGGTCACGCCCTTGGGCTGCAGCTTGGCCTTCAGGTCGGTCAGCACCTGCTGCTCGTCGGAGGTGGGCTTGCCGCCGAGGAAGGTGAGGTCGGAGCCGGCGTACTCGATGAGCATGTCGTACTTTCCGGAGAACAGCGCCGGGTCCGCCAGCTCACGGGAGGCGAACTTCTGGTATTCCACCTCGTAGCCGGCCTTCTCCAGCGCCTGGCCGTAGATCTGGCTGAGGATCGCCTGTTCGCTGAAGTCCACCCAGCCGAGCCGGACGGTGGGTTTGGAGCCGCCGCCAGACGAGGTGCCGTTGTCGTTGGAGCCCCCGCACGCGGCCAGCACGAGCGACAGGGCGACCAAGGCGGCCACCATCGTCCAACGATGCTTCACGGTCATGAGATGCGCTCCTTTTCGGTGATGGTCGGCCTTACGGCCTGTTCTGTCTCCAGGCCGGCACGGCCCCGTTCCAGCCGTACCCCCCTGGGCGTGGCGCCGCGTTCCAGCACGCCGAGACCGGCGTCGGCGAGGATGGCGAGCAGCGCCACCAGCAGCGCGCCGGTGAGGATGCTGGAGGTGTCCCCGACTGCCAGTCCGTCGGTGATGAAGGTGCCCAGCCCGCCGCTGGCGACCAGGGCGCCCAGCGTGGCCGTGGCGATGATCTGCACGGAGGCGGTGCGGATCCCGGCCATGATCACGGGAGCACCCAGCGGCAACTCCACTTTCCGGAGCACCTCCAGCGGTCGCATGCCCATTCCCCGCGCAGCCTCGACCACGTCGGGGTCGACCTCCCGCACGGCCACGTAGGCATTGGTGAGCATCGGCGGGATGCCGAGCAGCACCAGCGCGAAGATGACCGTCTGGGGGTGCAGGCCGCCCCACGGGAAGACGAGCGCGATCAGCGCCAGGCTCGGCAGGGCACGACCGACGTTGGAGGCGTTGATCGCCAGGAACGAGCCCTTGCCGGCGTGGGCCAGCCACAGCGCCGGCGGCAGCGCCAGCACCATCGCGATCACCAGCGAGATGACCGAGACCTCGAGGTGCTCGAGCAGGCGCTGCACGACGGCGGTGTGGTTGTCCACGATGAAGTTCAGGACCCCGCTCATCGCGTCACCGCCGCGCTCCGGTGGCCCGCCGCGACCACGGCGCGATCGCCCGCTGCACGCCGAGCAGCGCGAGGTCCGCGACCACGGCCAGGGCGATCGCCAGCACCGCGCCGAGCAGTACCTCGGTCATGAAGAACTTCGCGAGGCCCTCGGTGATGAAGGTGCCGAGATTGTCGACGTTTATGGTCGCGGCGATGGTGACCAGGCCGATCGTGGTGACGGTGGCGACCCGCAGCCCGGCGACGATCACTGGCAGGGCCAGTGGGAAGTCGACCTTGAACAGCACCTGCCGTGGCGAGAAGCCCATGCCGACCGCGGCTTCGCGCACGTCCCTCGGCACGCCGTCCAGCCCCGTCACGATGTTCCGGATCAGGATCAGCAGGGTGTAGCTGACCAGGGCGATCTCCGCGGTGGTCTTGGTCCCGCCGGTGACGGTGACCAGCACTCCGAACAGCGCAAGGCTGGGAATCGTGTAGAGGATGCCGGCGATCGACGCGACGAGCCCGTACATGCGACGCCAGCGGACCACCAGCAGAGAGAGGATCAGCGAGATGGCGAAGCCGAGGCCGACCGCGATGGCGGTGAGCTCGATGTGCTGGAGCAGCCGCGAAGCGATGTCGTCCACATGGTCCCCGATCCAGGACCAGTCGACCAGGGGGCCCTGGCCGACCGTGGCGACCGCGACGCGCAAGATGATCCTCCTAGAGGAACCAGCTCGGCTGCAGCAACGGCTTGTTCAAAATGACCTCCCATGCCTGCTGGATGGGCCTTCGCGGAACGTTACCCGGCAACCCCGACAGGCACCTTTCGATCGACGACCGACTGTAGCAGCTCGACCCCCTCAGGAGCCGACAGGCTCCTCCTGGCGCAGCACGCTGGAGATGGTCTCGATCGACAGCGAGCCGAGCAGGCCCCCGTGCTCGTCGACCACCAGCCCCTCCTGGACCGCCGATCCGAGCATGGCCGAGAGCGCGTCCCGCAAGGTGGACTCCCGGTCCAGCAGCGGCTCGGGGGAGCTGGCACGCTCGGGGCCAATCGGTCCCGGCTGCCGCAGCTCCTTGCGTGACAGCCACCCCACCGGGCGGTCCTGGGTGTCCAGCAGCAGTACGTAGGGGCTGTGGGCGTCCTCCAGGACCCGGGCTGCCGCGAGGGCGTTGTCGCCCACCCTGACCGTGGGCGGGTGGTCCATGGGCACGTCGCGCACCCGCGACAGCGAGAGCCGCTTGAGGCCGCGGTCGGCGCCGACGAAGCGGGCCACGTAGTCGTCGGCGGGCTGCTCGAGCACGGCCATAGGGGTGTCGTACTGCGCGAGCCGGCCACCGGGCTGGAAGACCGCGATCCGGTCGCCCATCTTGATGGCCTCGTCGATGTCGTGGGTCACGAACAGGATGGTGGTACCGAGCTGGTGCTGCAGCCGCAGGAACTCGTTCTGGAGCCGCTCGCGCGTGATCGGGTCGACCGCCCCGAACGGCTCGTCCATGAGCAGCACCGGCGGATCGGTGGCGATCGCCCGGGCGACGCCGATGCGCTGCCGCTCGCCGCCGGAGAGTTGCGCTGGGTAGCGGTCGCGGTAGGTGGCCGGGTCGAGCCCCACCAGGTCGATCAGCTCGTCGACCCGCTGGCGGATGCGGTGGTTGTCCCAGCCGAGCAGCTTCGGCACGGTGGCCACGTTGGCGCCCACCGTGAGGTGGGGGAACAGGCCGGTCTGCTGGATCACGTAGCCGATCCCGCGGCGCAGCTCCACCGGGTTGCGCCCGCCGATGTCGTCGTCGTCGAGCAGGATGCGGCCGCTCGACGGTTCGACCAGCCGGTTGACCATCTTGAGGGTGGTGGTCTTGCCGCAGCCCGACGGTCCCACCAGCACGCACACCTCACCACCGGGGACCCGCAGGGACAACTCCTGCACGGCCGCCGGGTGGCCCTTGCCCCCGTAGCGCTTGGTCACGCGGGCGAACTGGACCACCGCGCCCCGGCGGCTGTCGGTAGCTCTTGGCTCGGTCATCGTGGAGTGCATGGTTGCACATGGCCCCGACGTTCGCCGCAAGGCGGGCGCCACGCCGCTGTGATCGGTTCGTGACCGGTTCGACGCCTTGTCATATCCCTTGAGCAGGGCGTTTATCTCGATCCGCCTTTGCGTGTCCATGGGCGCAAGTGACAGACTGACGCGGCGGCCACGATCGGTTGGATTGGCTGCGGCCGGTCGACGGCAAAGGAATGGAGTCAGATGCCTTCCAAGGGACGTGCGGTGCAAGGCGCCCGGGCGCAGGCTGGAACGGCCAAGAGCGTCCAGAAGACCTTCCCCGGTGGTCGCTCCTGCTCGCAGTGTGGTGAGCCGCTCTCCCAGTACAACCCTGGCCCCAACTGCTGGAAGCACACCACCGGCTACCCCTGGCGAGGGCCGACCGCCAGGCCGAAGTACTGAGATCACCGCCCGCCGGCGCCGCGGGCTCCGCGGTACTTCTCGAACAACGCGACGGGACGTGGCGCCCGTCGATGGTGTTCACTGTGATGGACTTCACATCGACCACCGCGGAACAGGAGCATCCGTGATCAAGGTCCTCCTGGTCGCCAGCGACCAGCGCGTTCGCGAGCGCCTCCGCCTGGCCCTCGAACGACTCGAGGTGACCGGCGAAGAGGTCGAATTCCTCGAGGTCGCCGACGGCAACACCGCCGTGGCGGTCGCCGAGGCCCGCCATCCAGACCTGGCTGTCGTGGAGGTCGGGGTCACTCCCTACGGCGCCTTCGGCATCACCCGCGACATCAAGGCGTCGCCGGAGACCACCTGTCCGGTGATCGTGGTCCTGGAGCGGCCGCAGGACGAGTGGCTGGCCCGCTGGTCGGGTGCTGACGCGTTGGTCAACCGCCCGATCGATCCGTTCGCGCTCGCCGAGGTCGCCCGCCGCCTGGTCGAGGAGCACCGCAACCCCGCGCCGGCGATGGAGGAGGCGACCTCATGAGCATCCACGCCCACTGCGGCAACTGCCACCGTGAGGTGCTGCTCGAGCAGCTGACGCGTCCGGTCGACGGGTTCCGCTGCCCGTTCTGCGGGTTCGCGTACGCGCCCTCGTACGCCACTGTCGCCCCCGGCATCGCCGACCGCGTGCTCGCCGCCCACGAGGCGCTGGTCAAGAGCCTGGCAGAGCTCCAGTCGATGAGCGGCGAGCGGCTGCTTATGGACCGCCGGTCACTGCTCGACGAGATCAGCGACGCGCTCGGCGCCGAGACCCAGCCAGCGTAGGCGCTCGGGATCCAGCCGGCGCGGACCCGCCGGGTGTCGACCTACCCTCCCAGACCCGCAGTGCCGGCCACATTGGGGCAAGTTGCGCCGCTGAAGTAGTCTTTGCGCACCAGTCCCTTGACCGATCCGGAGCGCAGTGGTGGCCGATCCGCACCAGACCTCTTTCACCTGGCCCGGGGTGCTCGGGCGGCTCCTCAAGCACGAGGACCTCACCGAGGCCGAGGCGGCCGCGGCCATGGGCTCGGTGCTGGCCGGGGAGGCGAGTTCGGCGCAGATCGCCGCCTTCGCCGTCGGCCTGCGGATCAAGGGCGAGACCGTGACCGAGATGACCGGGCTGGTGCGCGCCATGCTCGGCACCGCCACCCCGATCCAGCTCGAGCAGCCGCTGGTCGACGTGGTCGGCACCGGCGGCGACCGGGCCGGCACCTTCAACGTGTCCACCCTGGCCGCCCTGGTGGTGGCCGGCGCCGGCCAGCGCGTCGCCAAGCACGGCAACCGCGCCGCCTCCAGCATGTGCGGCAGCGCCGACCTGCTCGAGGCGCTCGGGATCACCATCGGCCTGCCGCCCGAGGGCGTCGCGGCCTGCGTGGAGGAGGCCGGCATCGGCTTCTGCTTCGCGCCCGTGTTCCACCCGGCGATGCGGCACGCCACCGGGGTGCGTCGCGAGCTGGGCGTGCCGACCGTGTTCAACTTCCTCGGCCCGCTCACCAACCCGGCTCGCGCGGCCCACGCCGCGATCGGCGTGGCCGACCCGCGTATGGCGCCGCTCATGGCCGAGGTGCTGCGCCGCACGGGGATCCGTCACGCGCTGGTGTTCTACGGGCACGACGGCCTCGACGAGCTGACCATCACCACCACCTCCACGGTGCTGGAGGTCGGCCCGGAGAGCCTGCACGAGCTGGTGGTCGACCCCGAGGCGCTGGGGCTGGAGCCGGCCGCCCCCGGCGAGCTGGTGGGCGGCGGCGTCGACCGCAACCTGGCCATCGCCAAGGCGGTGCTCGCCGGTCAGGGTGGCCCCGCACGCGACATCGTCCTGCTCAACGCGGCGGCCGCCCTGGTCGCCGCCGACGCCGCGCTGGGCCTGCCCGACGGCATGGAGGTCGCCGCGCGCTCGATCGACGAGGGCAGAGCGGCCGCCAAGCTGGACGCCTGGGTCGAGGTCTCGCGGCGCGTCACACCGGTCTGAGCTGCCCCGGCTGCGGGCTGGCCTGAGCGCTCGCCCTGCTGACCGCGTGACCATACCGACGCGATGTCGCGGCCGCTCGGACGCCGCGCCGTGGTCCTCCCGTGACAAGGCAAGGAGACAGTGGTCATGACCCGGAGAGGGTCGAGGCAGTTCGATCAGGGGGTCTTCCATGCGGGTCCGCTCGATGCTCGCCGCTGCCGCCATGGCCGCCGTTGCGCTGGTCCTGGCCGCCGCGCCGGCACTCGCCGCCGATTCGTCGTCCACCGCCCAGAGCAACGACCAGGCACCAACCATCCCGCTGCTGGTGGCCGTGCGAAGCGCGCACCACCCGGGCTACGACCGGATCACCTTCGAGTTCCGCGGACCCCGACCCGGCCATCGCATCGGCTACGTCTCGCAGTTGGTCCGGGACGGCTCGGGTGAGCCGGTCGACCTGGCCGGGGGCGCCGCCATCAACGTGGTGTTCAAGCCGGCCGACGCCCACGACTCGAACGGCCACTCGACCGTCTCGCCGCTGCGCTACAAGCCGGGACTGCCCTCGCTCAGAGAGGTCGCCCTGATCGGTGACTTCGAGGGCGTGGTCACCTACGGTCTCGGCGTCGACCACAGAGTGCCGTTCAAGGTGCTCGAGCTGAGCAACCCCTCGCGCATCGCCATCGACATCACCACCGGCTCCTCGTCGGGCGGGACCGGCTCCGGGAGCTCGGGGACGTCCAGCGGCTCTGACGCCGACCGGGGCGGGGCGCTTCCGTTCACCGGAACGCAGACCACCCGGCTGCTGCTGGAGGGCGCCGGCCTGCTCGCCGTCGGGCTGCTGGTGCTCACCCTGGCCCGCAAGACGCGCACACCGTGACCCTCGTGCTCCCGGGCCACCGGACCGGCCCGGGAGCCAGTTCCTCCACACCCGGGCCATTGTGCTCCCGGGCCACCGGACCGGCCCGGGAGCCCCACGTTGCTCTCAGTCCGGCTGGCCGCCCGCCTCGAAGCCCACCGAGAACATGCTGTCCAGGTCGTGCCGCGAGTAGGTGCGGAACGCGATCAGCGTGTTGGTGGTGGCGACGCCCGGCGTCTTGCGGATGTGGTTGGTGACGGTCGCCGCGAGGTCGTCGTGGCTGCCGACCCGGACGATGGCGGCCAGGTCCCAGTCGCCGGCCACCGAGTACACCTCACTGATGCCGTCGAGATCTGCCAGGGTCTCAGCGGTCTCGGAGGTCCGGTCGACCTCGCAGGTGATCAGCACGATCGCGGTGACCATGTGCGCTCCTGACGGTCGCGGGGCCACTCTGGGCGGCCGCTTTCTCGTTTGCGTGCCCGGAGGTTACTCCACCCGCTCCAGCGCGACCGCCATGCCCTGCCCGCCGGAGATGCAGAGGGTCGCCAGGCCCCTCCGGCCTCCCCTGCGCTCCAGCTCGTGGACGACCGCGCCGACGATGCGCGCGCCGCTCATGCCGATCGGGTGGCCGATGGCGATGGCGCCCCCGTTGACGTTGGTGCGCTTCCAGTCGAACTTCAGCTTCCGGTCGCAGGCGAGCACCTGCGCGGCGAACGCCTCGTTGACCTCGACCACGTCGACTTCCGGGAGCGTCCAGGCCAGCTTCGCCAGGACCTTCTGGGTCGAGGGCACCACCCCCCAGCCCATCGTGTGAGGGTCCACGCCGGCGCTGGCCCAGCCGGCGATCCGGGCGAGCGGCCGTACCCCACGCGCGCGTGCGGCCTCCTCGGCCATCAGCACCAGCGCCGCCGCGCCGTCGCAGATGCCGGAGGAGTTGCCGGCGGTGACCGTGCCGGGGTCGCGGAACACCGGGCGCAGTCGAGCCAGCCCATCGAGGGTCGTCCCAGGCCGGACGTGCTCGTCGCGTTCCACCGTCACGGTGCGTGCCCTGGCGTCGAAGGTGTCGATCGGCACGACCTCGTCCGCCAGCCGCCCGGCGTCCCAGGCGGCGGCCGCGCGCTGCTGCGACCGCAGGGCGAAGCGGTCCTGCTCCTCGCGGCTGACCTGGTGGCGCTCGGCCAGGTTCTCCGCGGTCGAGCCCATGTCCTCGGACGCCAGCGGGTCCATGAAGCCGTCCGATCGCATGGCGTCCTCGATGACCGCGTCCCCCATCCGCTGCCCGCCGCGCATGCCGCGCAGGAGGTAGGGGGTCCTGCTCATGTTCTCCATCCCGACCACCAGCGCGACGTCGATCTCGCCGAGGATGATCGAGCCGGCGGCCAGCGTGAGCGCCTTCATACTGGAGCCGCACGCCTTGTTGACCGTGTAGGCGGGGGCGGGCTCCGGCACGCTGGCGCGGACCGAGACCTGACGGGCAGGGTTGGGGCCGTTGCCCGCCTGGCGCCCGTGGCCCGCGACTGTCTCGTCCACCTCGCCGGGGGCCAGGCCGGCGGCGTCCAGCGCCGCGCGGGCCGCCGCGACGCCGAGGTCGACCGCTGGCACCTCGGAGAACGCCCCCATGAACCTGCCGATCGGGGTGCGCATGGCGGACACGATGACGACCGAACGCTGCTCCATGGACCCTCCAGCCGCTGGCCGAGGCGTCAATTGTAGGGACCGGCGATAGGCTGGCCGTCGCCGCGCGCCGGCGCGGCACCGATTCCGTGGAGGTGCGAGCACCCTGTCAGCAGAACACGATCTCGCCGAGCCGCTCCCCGAGGTGCTCACCGAGCGGTTCTTCGGCGTGGACATCCGCAGCGCCGTGATCACCGCAGTGGAGGACTTCCCCGAGGCGCGCAACCCGTCCTGGAAGCTGCGGCTGGACCTCGGCCCCCTCGGCGAGCGGGTGTCCAGCGCGCAGATCACCGGCTACTCACGGGAGGAACTGGTCGGCTCGACCGTGGTCTGCGTGGTCAACTTCCCGCCCCGCCGCGTGGCCGGCTTCAAGTCCGAGGTGCTCGTGCTCGGGGTCTACGACCCTCGAGGCGAGGTCGTGCTGCTGCGACCCGACCGCCCGGTCCCGCCAGGTCACCGCGTGGGCTGACCCGCCCCCGCCCCGCCGCCGGGGCGGCCGCTCGACGGCTTCTCGACCGCGCCGCCACGGCGGGGCCAGGCGGGGGTCGCCGCCGCGGGGTCGCGGCGGGGCCAGGCGGGGGTGCGGGGCCGGGGGCGGCTTGGGCGGGCCTCCGGCCGGCCTCGGGCCTCGCCGGGCGCGAAGCGGTGGCGGTCGCGCCTGGGGTCGTAGCGGACCTGGAGGCTCGCGCCCCCGATCCAGGGGCTCGCCAGGCGCCCGCGGAGCGCCAGCACCTGGACCTTGCCGGCCACCGCGTCCAGCCAGGTGGTGATCAGACGGATTTCGTCCGCGAGGTGGCGCGGCGGCGGCCCGTCGAAGCGCTCGACCGCGGCGGCGCCGTCCAGCAGCCGTGCCACGGCCTGCTCGTCGCCCGCCGGCAGCACGGCGGCGGCCGCGAGCTGGCCGCCGCGGATCACCGTGACCTCGCTACCCGTGTGGCGGGGCAGCGCCAGCACCAGCTCGTCGGTGCCGAGGAGCGTGGTGGTGCGCCGCGACTCCGCCAGCGCCCTGGAGAGCGCCTCCAGCCGGTCCCGAGCCGCCGCGGCCTGCTCGTAGCGCTGCTCGGCGGCGTAGGCGGCCATGCGCCGCCGCAACGGCTCCAGCAGGGGCTCGGGGTCGCCGCCGTCCAGGGCTGTCTCCAGGCTCGCCACGACCGTGGCGTAGGCGGCCTCGGGGACGCTGCCGGTGCACGGGCCGAGGCAGCGGCCGAGCTCCAGCAGGGCGCAGGCCGGCAGCCGCACGCGAGGGCCGAGCCTGGGGGTGCAGCGGCGCAGCGGCAGCGCGTCCTCGATGGCCGACTTCACCAGCTCGGCCTGGCCGCTGGAGCCGAAGGGGCCGAGATAGCGCGCGCCGTCCTCGAGCACCTTGCGGACCAGCGAGAGGCGCGGGAAACGCTCGCGCGTCAGCTTCAGGTAGCAGTAGCGCTCCGGGTTCCGCGACCGCCGGTTGTAGCGGGGGCGGTGCCGCTGGATCAGCCTGACCTCACGGACGCCGGCCTCCAGCTCGCTGGCGCAGCGCAGATGCTCGATGGCGGCCAGCTCGCGGACCAGCTCGGCGACCTTCGAGCGGCCGTCGCCGGAGAAATAGGACCGCACACGCGTGCGCAGGTCCTTGGCCTTGCCCACGTACAGGACCCGGCCCGCCTTGTCGCGGAACAGGTACACGCCCGGAGCGTGCGGCAGGCCGTCGGCGAGGTGGACCTTCTTGAAGGCGGCGCTCGCCCTGGCCTTGGGGAACTCGAGCAGGTCCTCGAGCGTGAGCACGCCAAAGCTGCCTGCCCGCTCCAGGAGGGAATGGAAGACCTCCACCGTGGCCCGGGCGTCGGTCATGGCGCGATGGCACGGCATGGTGGCGGCGCCGACATAGGCCGCCAAAGTGCTGAGGCGCACGCTGGGCAGCTCCTCGCGCGGGAGCAGCTTCCTTGCGAGCCGGGCGGTGCACACCACCGCATTGGTGATGCGGCGGTAGCCGTGACGTTCCAGGTTGGCCTGGAGGAAGCGGCTGTCGAAGGACGCGTTGTGGGCGACCAGCACCGCCGTGCCGAGGAATTCGAGCAGACAGGGGAGCACCACCTGGATCGGCTCGGCGTCCGCCACCATCCGGTCGGTGAGCCCGGTGAGGGCCGAGATGAGCGCCGGGATCGGCACCTCTGGGTCGACCAGGGTGTGGAAGGTGCCGAGCACCTCGCCGCCGCGGATCTTGACGGCGCCGACCTCGGTCACGCGGTCGTCAGCGGGCGACCCCCCTGTGGTCTCGAAGTCGAGGACTACGAATTCGACGTCGATCAGGGGAGTGCCGAGGTCGTCGAAGCGTTGCTGCACGGCGGCGGGCACGCGGATCTCCCAGAGGTGGGTGCCTGGAAGCTGGGGAGACGCTAGCCGAACACGTGTTCGCCGTCAAGCCGAAGCGCGAGACTGTGGATCGTGGCACCTGGCGCCCGTCCGCGCTGGTCTCTGGACGGATGCGGTGGCTCAGAGATGCCAGAGCATCGCCCAGGCGGCGGTGGTGCCGACCATCCAGGTGACGCCGGTCCAGGCGGAGGCCAGGCGCCCGTCGCTGCGGTCGTTCCAGACCGCCAGCCCGCCCAGGGCCGCCAATGACGTCATCCCCGCGTCGGCCAGCGCCCGGTCCGGCCCGCCGAGCGCGATCATCATCATCGCGAACAGCGACCCCACGTAGACCGGCGGAGGGAGCGCCCGGACCATCAACCCGGCCAGGCCAGGGGAGCGGAGCCCGCCGCGGCGCATCAGCCGCCGGATCGCCAGCGCCTCGGGCACCCAGCCGAGCGTGGCCGACTCCACCACCAGGCGCCGCCAGTACGGCCACGGCCCGTTGGCCTGGTCGACCCGGTCCAGCAGGCGCCGCAGCCCGCCGCGGTCGTCCTGGCGCAGCTTGGCGATCGCCACGATCGCGGCCGCGCCCTCGCCGCCGCTGCCGAACGCCCGGCTGGCCAGCTCGTCAGCGAACGCCGGGTCCCCGGCGGTCAGGGCGACCATAGCGCAACGCGTGAGGTGCTCGCGGTCCGCGGCGGGATGGCGGGCGGCGCGGTAGGCGTTGGCGAGCGCCAGTTCCGGCACGCAGGCGCCGGGAAGCAGATAGGTGGCCGCCAGCAGGCTCAACGCCTCGGCGCCCTGCTCGGGATCGTCGGCGGCGCGGCGGAAACAGGCCATCGCCTGACGAACCTGGCCCCGGGCGACGTGTCGGCGACCGGCCTCGACAAGCTCATCGGCCTGCGGCAAGGCTGACCCTCCTGTCGCTGCTCCGCCGTCCGGCTCCAAAAGAGCGTGGAGCGCGATCGTATTCGATCTGAGGGGTTCGAGGCGACGTCGAAACGACGAGGTGATCCCGATTCACCTTGACAAATTCCTGATGTGAGGTCGGTAGCGCTTCGTCCGTCGCGGGGATTTTGACGCTACGGCCGGACCGCCGCGGCCAGCGCTCGGACCTCGTCGGGTGTCGAGGCCATCGTCACGATCGCCCTCGGGTCGATACGACGGATGAGGCCTTCGAGGACCTTGTTGGGTCCCAGCTCGACATAGCGCGTGGTGCCAAGCGATCGCAGTCGCTCGACGCACCCGGTCCAGTCGACAGGGCTGGTGAGCTGCCGGGCCAGCAGGCGGCCAGCGCGGCGGCCGCTGCGCACCACCTTGGCCTTGGCGTTGGAGACCAGCGGGACCTCGAGGCGGGGCAGGTCGATCCGGTCGAGCGCCTCGCGGAACGGTCGCCTGGCCGCCTCCATCAACGGGGTGTGGAAGCCGCCGCCGATCGGCAGGTTCAGCACCCGCTTCGCGCCGGCGGCCAGCGCCCGCCTGCCCGCCTCCTCGACCGCCGCCGACTCGCCGGAGATGACCACCTGACCCGGCGCGTTCGAATTGGCCAGGAACACCTTGCCGACCTGCCGGCGGACCTTGCGGCACAGCTCGCCGACGGTCTTGTCGGGCAATCCCAGGATCACCTGCATGACGCCGGTCCCCGCGGTGGCGTGGGCGAGCTCGGCTCGACGCACGACCAGGTCCAGCCCTTGCTCGAAGGTGATACCGCCGGCCGCGAGCACCGCCGCGTACTCGCCGAGCGAGTGCCCGGCGACCAGGTCGGGGCGCAGCCCCTCGGCCTTGGCGAGCAGGAAGCAGGCGGCCGAGTGCGTGTAGATGGCCGGCTGGGCCTTGCGGGTGTCGGCAAGGACGGCGTCACCGGACTCGATCACGTCGAGCACGTCCCAGCCGAGCCGCATCGAGGCGCGCTGGAACGGCCAGCCGGCGGGATCGTCGGCCCAGGGCGCACCACTGCCCTTGGGGATCCGGCCCTGGCCTGGGAAGGTGAAAGCGATTTTCTCCACAGTAGACAGCATCGTACCCGCAGAAAGGGCCCTGGCAAACAAGCACACGAACGAGTTCACAAGTCCGGCACAGCGCAAGCGCGACTACCCTCTTGGAAGATCCTATGCGGGACCATGTGGCCCGGACCGTCCAGCGGAGGAGGATGCGTGCCCAGCCAGTCGAATCCACAGTTCGGTCTGCCCGCGGCGGGGGAGCGCTTGCGCTGCGGCGGCTGCGGGAACCTGACCCGCTTCGACGTCGTCTCCACCCGACGGACCACCGCGTTCTGGCATTACTCCCTGGCGGGCGCGCTGACCATCGAGGAGGAGCGCGCGCTGGAGGCCAGTGCCGAGCAGGTCCGCTGCCGTTGGTGCGGATCGACCACACAGGTCGAGGTGGTTCCCGCGCTCTGGGCGGCGGCGGGGACCGAGCCGGCGGAGCAGTGACGGCACTATGACGACCCATGGGCAGGGTCCCGCCGGAGCGGATCCCGAGCGCTTCGCGTCAGCCAACCTCACCTGGCGCGACACCGACGACGTCGTCCCCACCCCGGCCCCCGCGGGCTCCGAGCCCTCTCCCGAGGATGACGCGGAGCCGGGCGCCGACGAGGGCGGCGATAGGCAGGGGGAGGTGGCGGACGAGGCGGGCGGGGAGTCTGGGCCGACGCCGGTGCCTGACCTGGCGGACGCGTTGCTCGTCGGCTACATGGACGCGGCCCTGGCGACCCTGCGGGCCTCCAGCCCGGCGACCCTGCCCGGGCAGCTCCGCCAGTACCAGGCCTGGACCCCACGCCGGCTCAAGCATCCGCGAGTGCTCTCGGTGGTCCGGCGCACCCTCGATCTCGATCAGAAGTTCCGAGCCGCTGTGGACGAACGGGTGCTCCAGGAGGAGGACGTGCTCGCGCGCCTGATCCGCGCCGGCCGGCACGCCGAGGCCCTGGCCAGCGGCGAGCCCCCCGAGGCCGTTGCGCGCGTGGGTGTCGCGCTCGGACAGGGCGGGCAGGCCGCGGTGCAGGCGGCGGAGGATGCGTTGGCCCGCAGCCGCGCCCAGGCCGAGGCGGCGGCGGCCCGCTCGGCCCTGGCCGGCGCCGAGAGCGAGCTGGAGCAGGCCAAGGCGCGCGCCGACCAGGAGGCCGCCGCCGCGCGCGCTGCAAGGGAGGCGCTGCGCGCCGCCCGGCACGAGCTGCGCCGCGCCGAGCGTGAGATCCACGCACTCAGTCAGCGCTGCCGCGCCCTGGAGCAGGAGGTGAGCAAGGCCGCCTCGACCGTGCAGGCGGCGCGCGCCCAGGCGGCTGACGAGCAGCGCCGGCTCGGCGGCCGGATCGCCGAGCTCCAAGCGCTGCTGTCGCAGAGCCAGCGCCAGTACCGGGCACTGCGGAAGTCCGCCTCGCAGGTCGACCCGGTCGTCGCCGAGGCGGTCGGCGCGCTGGAGCGCGACCTCTCAGCGCTTCGCCGCGCCGCCGGGCTGGAGGGCGCCCCCAATTCCCAGGGTGGCGCGCCGAGCTCCGCTCGCCAGCCGGAGCGCCGCGAACCGCTGCCGGTGCCCGGAGGCCTTGCCGCCGACGACTCCGAGACGCTGGCGGCCTGGCTGGCCACCTCCGGCGTGCTCGTCCTCGTGGACGGTTACAACGTCACCAAGCATGAGCGCGGCTTCCCGGACCTGACCCTGGAGGACCAGCGCACCCTGCTCCTGGATCTCTGCCGCAGGCTCGCGCGCCGGTGGGGGGCCGAGATCACCGTGGTGTTCGACGGCGCGAACGTCGCCCCGGTGCCGACGCGGCTGCCGCTCGGCCCGATCGGCATCGTCTTCACGGACGCGGGACGCACCGCCGACGACGAGATCGTCGCCCGTGTCAACGCCGCCCCGTCCGAGCGCCCCGTGGTAGTGGTCTCCTCGGACAACGAGCTGCGCGAACGCTCCGCCGCGCTCGGCGCCAGCGTCACGCGCGCGACCGCCCTCCTGGGCCTCGCCAACCGTTGACCACCCCGCCACCGGCCCGGGCCTTTCCCGCCAACCGCTGGGCCGCGCCACCGGCCCGGACCCTCGACGGCTACGACGCCCGCGGGACGCCGCGCCGGTTCGCACGCACCGCCACGACCTTTGGGTGCAGGCCGGCGGCGACGAGTGCAGCCAGCGCCCGCTCCAGGTCGGGATCCAGCGGCCGGCGGGTCGCTGCTGTGGACGCCGCCTTGGAGGGGGCCGCCTCCTCGCCACCCAGCCGTACCACCTGAGCCTCCCGCTCGGCCAGGAAGAACTCCACCAAGCAGTCGTCGCACCCGCCGGGGCAGCCGTCACAACTGATCCGCAGTGGCTCCTGATGCCTCATCTCGGTCACGTCCTCCTGGTGCCGTCAAGGTCCGGCCTGGACAGGGACAACCTTACCGAGAGGGTGTGACAGGCAATCTGGCGCCGTCCGCTCCGGCCCTGCTCCCGCCATGGTGCCGCATCGCGGCCGCGGCCTCCACGCCCGGCCCGTCGCGGCCGCGGCCATCACGCCCTGCGCGGCCGCGACCGAGCCATTGGGCTGATTTGCAGTTGGCCCGCCGAGTCGTTAACTTCGGGCGACCGCCGTGCTTGCCTTCCCCCGCCAGCCGGCATCCTCTGTCGCAGTCTGCTGTTGCATCCTGAGAAGGGAGTGCCACCGCACGTGCCCGTCCCCCAGCGGGCTCGGAAGTCACGCCTGTCCCCACTTGCGGTGATCGCCATGGCGGTGATCACGATCGGCGCGGGGCTCATGGTCGTGCTACCCGTCGCCACCGCCGCCACTCGTGGAACCCAGGCCGACCTCGAGCAGCTCGGCACCCAGGTGTCCAAGCTCGACGAGCAGCTCAACCAGGCGAAGATCGAGCTCGACCGGCTCAACCGGCAGCTTGCCGACGCCCGGCGCATGGCCAGGGTCCAGTTCGGATCTCTCGACCGGATCCAGAGCCGCATCGCGGTCCAGGCCGCCGCCGAGTACAAGGGCAGCGGGCTCGGCTCCGTCGCCGCCCTGCTCAGCGGCGCCGACTCCACCACGCTGGTGCAGAAGGCGGAGACGCTCAACCTGCTCGCGCAGGAGGACGGCGACCTCCTCGCCGCGGCCAGGGCCGAGCGGCAGATCTACGAGGCAGCGGTCGCCGAGGTCCAGAAGGCCAAGACCGCGCAGGCGAAGGAAGTCGCCGGGATCGCCAAGCGCAAGGGTCAGATCGAGCGCAAGCTGGGCCAGCTCGAGCGGCTCCGCTCACGGATCGGCGACTCGCGCTCGGTGCCCCTCCCCAGCGACCTGCCGTCCCCGACTGGCGCCGCCTCGATCGCCGTGCACACCGCCCTGGCTCAGCTCGGCAAGCCCTACGTGTGGGGCGCCGCCGGCCCGGGAGCGTTCGACTGCTCCGGGCTCACCATGTATTCGTGGAGGGCAGCCGGGGTCAGCCTCCCGCACTCCTCGGCCGCCCAGTACAGCACGCTGCCACACGTCTCCCAGAGCGAATTGCAGCCGGGAGACCTGGTGTTCTTCGGCAGCCCGATCCACCACGTCGGCATGTACCTCGGCAAGGGAGTGATGGTCGCCGCGCCCTCCAGCGGCCGCGTCGTCCAGATCCAGAAGGTCTTCCGCAGCGACTACGTCGGCGCCGCCCGGCCCTGACGGTCGCCCCCGGGCCGTTCGCCGCGGACGCCCTGGACCCGGGCTCCCACGTGCGTCAAGTGCCCGGGGACTCGTCACCGGGCCTGCCGGGACGGCGGCCGCGCCACGTTCACCGCGTCCAGCAGCGCGTCGAGCCGCGACCACGGCAGGTCCGCAAGCAGCGCCAAGAGCTGCTGGTCCGGCAGGTCACGAAGGTAGGCGAGCAGCCGGGTGGCGTCGACCGACGCCGGGCGCCCATTGCCGCCCTCCTGCACCCGGGCGGCCCAGCCGCGCAGGTCGTGCACGGCGTTGCTGACCGGCGGCGGGACCACCAGGTTCAGCTCGGTGGCGCTGGAGACCGTGCCCGCCAGCGAGTCCGCGAGCGTCACCACCTGCGCGGCAAGGGCCCGACGGCGGAGCAAGGGGTTGTCAAGGTGTATGTCTCTCCGGTTCGGCTTGTTCCACATGGCGGCTCCCAGTTCTCTCGCCAAGCAGACGCATGGCATGATTCGGGAGCCGGCCCCCGGCGTCGGGGTCCTACCTGGCCGTAGTTCCCTGCCGGGGGCCGGCCCTCTGGAGGGGAACCACGTACTCGTGACCGGGAGTCGCCGGGGACCTCGCTTTTCGTGTCGCCGCCTTTGCGGCGGCACGGGGCGCGAGGGATCCCGTCGCCAGACCATCGGGCGACGATATTCGCCGCGCGCATGGCGATCGGGGCAACAGAAATCCGCCCAGTCATGGTGGCCGTAGTTCCCCTTGCTCGGGGTCCTGAATTGGGCGTGGTGAAGTAACCACAGAGTGTGAGGAACAGTCAACGAAAGCGTATCGAGCACACTCTCGCTGTCGGTTACGATCTCGCTGATGAACGCGAACGAGCCCGATACAGACCCGCCTTCCCCGGCCGCGGCCGCGCCCGAGCCCGAATGGGTGGACCCGTGGTCCTGGCGCGCCTATCTGGGCGAGACGAGCGGGTCCACCGCCGCGGGGGAAGCAGAGTCGCCCGATAGTCCCGACGAAGCCGCCTCGGCTCATCCGCGGGAAGGGTCGCAAGGGTCACAGCCGGAGGCCCCGCCTGAGCCGGAGGGCCGACCCGAGCCGGAGGGCCCGCCGGCGCCCGAGCCGGAGACCCCGCCGGCGCCCGAGGACCCGCCGGATCCGGTCGAGCCAGGCCCCTGGGACTGGGACGACCAGATCCCCGATGTCCCCGGGATCCCTTACACCCTCGGCGCCTCAGCCACCCCCGGCGCCCCGGACGCCCCGGACGCCCCCGACGCCCCCGACACCGTCGAGTTCCCGCCGGTCCCGCCCGCCGAGCTCCCCGCGGCGCTCCCGCCACCTCGCCCGCTGCCGCCCGGTGCGGGTCAGGCGCAACCGCCGGCGCTGTCGCGACCGCCAGGAACTCCGCCGGCCCAACCGATGCCCCCGCTGCAGCTGCCGGAGCGTCCCGGCGGCTGGGGTCCACCGGCCGGCCCCGAATCGCCGTGGGGGCCCCAGCCGGCGTGGTCGCCGGCACGCCAGGCGCGGACCCGCCGCCGCGGCTGGATCATCGTGCTGGCGGTCGTGGCGGCGCTCGCGGTCATGGCGGTGCAGGTCGTGCAGCTCGGCCTGCTGCGGCGCGAGGAGCCGGTGGCGTCGTCGCCGGGCGTCCAGGTCACCGCCCCGACCGCGCCGGTGCCGACCAAGCCGGGAGCGTCCGCGCCCTCACCGCAGGCGCAGGTGACGCGGCTGCTCGCCAGCCGCGCCAACGCGGTGCTTCGACACGATAAGGGCGCCTTCCTCGCCACGGTCGACCGGAAGCGGCGCGGCTTCTACCTGTCTCAGGCCGCGCTGTTCGACCGCATGGAGACGGTGCCGTTCGCCCGCTTCTCGTACAGCGTCCCCGACCCCTTGGAGGACCTGGGGAGCGATCGGGCGCGGCGACGATACCGCCCGACCGTCGTCTCGATGTACCCGGTCGAGGCGAGCTTCCGGTTCCGCGGCCAGGACTCGAGCCCCTTCCTGGCGCACTACTTCTACACCTTCGCGATGACCGCCTCCGGGTGGCGCATCGCCGGCCAGGACGAGGTGCCGCGGCCGCTTCGGAGCGACGTGGAGATCTGGGACGCCGGCCCCGTGCGGACGGTGTCGACCTCGCGCACCCTGGTGGTCTTCCATCCGGGCGACGCCAGCCTTGCCAGCCGGCTGCTCACCGTGGCGGAGCGGGGCTATGGGCAGGTGGCGGCTTCCTGGTCGCCGAGCTGGGACAGCAAGGTGGTGGTCCTGGTCCCCGGCGACCAGCGGGAGGCCCAGCGGCTGGTGCGCGCCAGGGATCTCTCGGACGTCGCGGCGGTGACGTCCTCGGCGATCGAGGCCGGCCCCTTGCACCGCCTGCTCGGCAACCGGATCATCGTCAACACCAGCCTGGTGGAGAACTACCGGATGCTGGACCTCCAGGTGGTGCTGACACACGAGATGACCCACGTGGCGACCCGCAAGATCGGCGTTGGCGTGCCGCTGTACCTGGTCGAGGGCTTCGCGGACTACACGGCGCTGCGGCCGCTGGACGCGCCGTTGCGGCTCACGCGGCCGACCCTTGCACTGGAGGTCCGCGCGGGCCGCTTCAAGGGCAGGCTGCCGTCGGTGAGCCAGCTGGTCGGCGACGACGCGGCGCTCGCCTACGACGAGGGGTCGTCGTTCTGCCTGTGGGTGGCGAGGACCTTCGGGGAGGCCAAGCTCCAGGCGCTGTACAGCTCGTTTCACAACCTGAGCGCCGATCCTGTCCGTCATGACGAGGACCTGCGGTTCCGCCAGGTGCTCGGGATCTCGCGGGCGACCGCCGAGAGCCGCTGGGCGGCGTTCGTCAGGGGAGCGATGTGAGCTCCACCGATGCCCGGCGGACGTCCGGCCGCGGGTGGCCGCCGCGCGTGCCGCGACCGCGGGCGGCGGACGCGCTGGAGGCGTTCTCCGCCGAGGAGGTCGCCTCGTGCGTGGCGTACGCGAAGCCCCGGCAGCGGTGGGGGCTGGTCGCGTTCGCGGTCGACGGCCTGCTGCTGGCGGCGCTGGCGCTGAGCGGCCCCGGCCGCCGGGTGGTCGGGTGGTTCGCCGGGCTCGCCGGCGGGTTCGAGCCCGGCAGGGCGGCACTGGCGGTGACGCTGATGGTCCTGGCGCAGGCGCTGGTGTCGTTGCCGTTCTCGCTGCGCGCGTTCGGCCAGGATCGGCGCGCCGGCCTGGCCACCCAGCGGCCGCGAAGGTTCCTGTTCGACTGGGCGAAGGCTCGGGGCATCGGGTTGGTGCTGACCGTTCTGCCGGTGGGCGCGCTGATCCTGGCGGCGCGCTACCGGCCGATCGGCTACCCGTGGAGCGCCGCTGCCGTGGGAGCCTTGCTGGTGGTGGTCCTGACGATGCTCGGGCCGGTGGTGCTGGAGCCCTTGTTCAACCGGTTCGTGCCGCTCGGGCCGGGGCCGCTTCGCGAGCGCGTGCTGCGGATGGCGGCGGAGATGCGCGTGCCAGTGCGTGACGTCCTGGTCAGCGACGCGAGTCGCCGGACCACCCGGGTGAACGCCTACGTGTCGGGCATCGGCGCGACACGGCGGGTGGTGGTCTACGACACGCTGCTGCGGCCGGGCAGCCAGGAGCCGGTGCCGGTGGAGCGGGAGGACGAGGTCGCCCTGGTGCTGGCGCACGAGCTGGCGCACGTGGCACACCGCGACGTGCTGTGGGGCACGGTGGCCGGGGCGCTGCTCACCGGCGGCGGGGTGCTGGCGGTGAACTGGCTGCTGGGCTTTGGCTGGCTCCAGGACCTGCTGCGCGTGCGTGGGCTCGGCGATCCGCTGGTGGCGCCGGGGCTGCTGCTGCTCGGCGCGCTGGGGGACCTGTTCGCGTCGCCGCTGGCAAGCGTGGTCAGCCGCTGGGCGGAGGCGCGGGCGGACTGGACCGCGCTGGAGGTGTCCCGCGACCCGGGGACCGCGGTGGCGGTCGAGCGCCGCCTGGCACTGGAGAACCGGGCCGACCTCCGCCCGAACCGCGTGCTGGTGGCGGTGTTCGCCAGCCACCCGCCGACCATGGCCCGCATCGCCCAGGCCCGCCTGTGGGCGGAGCGGTACCAGGGCCCCTCCCGCGTGCCGGCCGGGTGACGCGCCGGCAGGCGAGCGCAGCGGCGGTGCCGCGAATAGAATCCCGCGCCGTGAGCATCTTGCTGATCACCAACGACTACCCGCCCCGGGCCGGCGGCATCCAGCAGTACTGCTACAACCTCGTGCGCGGGCTGCCGCCGGGTGAGGTGGTGGTGTACGCGCCGGCCTGGCCCGGCGCGGCCGAGTTCGACGCCGGCGAGGCGTACCGGATCGTCCGCCATCCCACCAGCATGCTGCCCACGGCCTCGGTGGCGCGCCGCGCGATCGACCTGATCAGGGAGGTTCGTCCGGACGTGGTGTGCTTCGGCGCCGCCTTCCCGCTGGGGCTGCTGGCGCGGCGGCTCATCCGCGAGACGGGGGTGCCGTGCGCCGGCTTCACCCATGGGGTCGAGGTCGCGGTCAGCGGCGTGCCGCTGCTGCGGCGGCTGATGACCCGAGTTGCCGGCAACCTACGCCTGCTCACCGCCGTGAGCCGCTGGTCGGCCGCGCGCGTGGAGCGAGGGACTCGGGGGCGCTGCCCGGTGGAGCTGCTGCCCTCCGGCGTGGCGGCCGGCGTCTACCATCCCGGGGTGGACGGCTCGGCGGTACGGGCGCGCTACGGGCTCGGCGACGACCCGGTGTGCGTGTGCGTCTCGAGGCTGGTGCCCCGCAAGGGCCAGGACCGGCTGATCGAGGCGTGGCCCCAGGTGGTTGCCGAGGTGCCGGCCGCGCGCCTGCTGATCGTCGGGCCCGGCCCCTACCGGCGAAAGCTGGACCGGATGGCCGCCTCCAGCCCCGTCGCCGAGCGCATGCACTTCACCGGTGAGGTCCGCTGGGAAGAGCTGCCAGAGCACTACGCGGCGGGTGACGTGTTCGCGATGCCCTGCCGCACCCGCTGGCTCGGCATGGACCTCGAGGCGCTGGGCGTGGTCTTCCTCGAAGCCGCGGCCGCCGGGCTGCCGGTGGTGGCCGGTCGCTCCGGCGGCGCGCCGGAGACGGTGGTCGAGGGCGTGACCGGCACGGTCGTCGACGGCCGGCGGGCCTCGGAGGTCGGCGCAGCCGTGGCGGCCCTGCTCGCGGACCTTCCCAGGGCGCGCGAGATGGGCCGGGCGGGCCGCCGCCGGGTCGAGGCGGAGTTCTCGTGGGCGGTGGTCTGCGCCAGGTTGGAGAAGCTGCTGGCGGAGGCGGCCGGATAGTGGACGTCCGGGCCTGTGCTCCGCTGCGGATCAGCTTCGCCGGTGGCGGGACCGACGTGCCGCCCTATCCGGCGACCAACGGCGGGGCGGTGCTGTCGGTGACCATCGCGCGCTGCGCCCGCGCGCACGTCCGCAAACGTCAGGACCGCGACTACCACGTCGAGTCGCTCGACCTGATGGCCAGGGCTGCGTTCGCGCGGCACGAGCTGGTCTTCAACGGCCATCTCGACCTGGTCAAGGCGGTGCTGCGCGACCTCGCCCCGCAGCGCGGGCTGGACCTCACCCTGGCGACCGACGCGCCGCCCGGCTCCGGGCTCGGCTCGTCCTCGGCGCTGGTGGTGGCGATGCTGGCGGCGGTCGGCGTCGCCGGAGGTGGGCGCTGGTCGCCCGCAGAGCTGGCCCGGCGCGCCTACCAGGTGGAGCGGGTGGACCTGAAGATCGAGGGCGGCATGCAGGACCAGTACGCCGCGGCCTACGGCGGGCTCAACTTCATGGAGTTCAACGGCGACGAAGACGTGACCGTGCGGCCGCTCGATGTCGCCTCCGGCACGGTGGAGGAGCTGGAGCGGTCGCTGCTGCTGGCGTGGTCGGGCCGAAGCCGCACCGACGATGGCATCCTGCGTCGGCAGGTCGACAGCGTGGTCGGCGGCTCGACCAGGAGCCTCGAAACCCTCGAGGCGATCAAGGCCCTGGCCGTGGCCATGCGCGACGCGCTGCTGCAAGGCGACCTGGCGGCCTTTGCCGACGGGCTCCACCAGGGATGGCAGCAGAAGCGCCGGCTGGCGACGGGCATCGCGACCCCGTGGCTGGACGAGCTGTACGCGGTGGGTCGCCGTGCTGGCGCGGCTGGAGGTAAGGTGCTCGGCGCGGGTGGTGGTGGCTTCCTGCTGTTCGCGACCCCGCCCGAGCGCAGGGCTCGGGTCGCGGACGCGCTCGAGGCGGCCGGCGCCCCCTGCACGCTGGTGGGATTCGACTTCCGGGGAGTGCACTGGTGATCGACGTCGCGGCCTATCTCGCCACCTCGGCCGCGGCTGCGGCCTCGCTGGCGGCGCGACCCGGCGCCGCGGCCATCGAGCGCGCCGCCCGGCTGCTCGGCGAGGCGCTGGCGGCCGGGGGACAGGTGCTGTTCTGCGGCAACGGAGGCAGCGCGGCCGACGCCCAGCACATGGCGGCCGAGCTGATGGGCAGGTACGCGATGGAACGGTCTGGCTACCGGGTAGTCGCGCTCACCACCGACACTTCGGTGCTCACCGCGGTCGGCAACGACTACGGCTACGCGGAGGTGTTCGCTCGCCAGGTCGAGGGGCTCGGCCGACCGGGGGACGTGCTGGTGGCGATCACCACCAGCGGGCGCTCCGAGAACGTCCTGCGCGCCGCCGCCAAGGCCAAGGACCGCGGGCTGCGGCTGGTGGCGTTCCTCGGACCGTCCCGTTCCCCCCTCGACGAGCTGGCCGACGTCGCCCTGCACGTCGACGCCGGCAGTCCCCCGGTGATCCAGCAGGGGCACATCACCATCGGCCACGCCCTCTGCGGCTGGGTGGAGGCGTACCTGGCGGGTCGCGGGTGACCGGGACGGCCCGTCGAGCGGTCTTCCTGGACCGCGACGGCACGCTCGTCGAGGAGGTCCCCTACCTGCACGACCCGGAGCTGGTCCGGCTCGTGCCCGGCGCGACCGCGGCGCTGCGGGACCTGGCCGGCGCGGGTTTCGCGCTCGCCGTGGTCACCAACCAGGCCGGGGCCGCCAAGGGCTACTACGACGAGGGCGCGGTCGAGCGGGTGCACCGGCGCCTGCGCGAGCTGCTGGCGGCCGGCGGGGTCGCGCTCGACGGGATCTGGTACTGCCCGCACCATCCCGACGGTACCGTGGCGCCCCTGCGACGCCAGTGCCGCTGCCGCAAGCCCGGGCCGGGCATGCTGGAGGCCGCGGCCGCGGAGCTCGGCCTGGACCTCGGCGCCTCGTACCTGGTCGGTAACCACCCGACCGACGCCGGCGCCGCCAGAGCGGCCGGCGCCACGCCGTTGTTCGTCGCCACGGGGCAGGCCGGCGGCCGGCCGGCGCCGCCGGGCGTCGCGACCTTCGGCTCGCTGGTCGAGGCCGTCGAGGCGATCCTCGCCACCTCGGGCGCGCGCGACCGCGACTGAGGGCTGCCGTCGCATGGCGGCGAGCCCGGGTGACCACGCGCCAGGTTGAAAGGCCAGGCCCGCTCTCGGCCGTGACGAGGCAGGCCTGGCCCAGGATGCCGGCTGGTCATGAGAGCGGGCTCACGCCCCTGGCCGGCACCACCGGCGGTTGGGCTCCCGGCGATCCCCCATCGCCGGGACCATCGCCCAGATCCGCCTGGCCCTCGCGCTTGCCCTGGCGGGCTCCTCCTGAACGCTCCGCGTGTTCGCCAGGACGGGGAGGACGAGAGCAAGCTACCGGTCGCAGCGGCCTGGTGTCGGTGACGCGGGTCACCCGCCCGGTGTGTCGTTGGGCACGCCAAGGCGTCAGATGAGCCGGCGGAGGCCTTCCTGGTCGAGCAGGCGGATCGCCGAGGCGTCGTAGTGCAGCAGGCCGCGCTTGCGGAAGGCGGCCAGCGCTCGGCTCACGTTCTCGCGGCTCGCACCGACCATGCCCGCCAGGTCGCGGTGGGTGAGGTGCAGGGCGATGACGGCGGCGCCGTCGGCGGTGGTGTGGCCATGGCGCTCGGCCAGGCCCAGCAGCGTCTTGGCCAGGCGACCCTTGACGTCGAGCGAGAGCAGGTCGTCGATGAGCGCCTCGCGTGAGGCCAGCCGCTCGGCCACCTGCCGCAGCAGCGCCGACGAGCCCGACGGCGTCTCGTCGAGGAACCCCCAGAAGGCCTCGCGGCCGATCGCCCACGCGACCGTGTCGGAGGTCGCCCTGGCGCTGGCCGTGCGCCGGCCGTTGGCGAGCAGAGCGAGCTCACCCAGCAGCTCCCCCTGGCCGACGATGCCGAGCACCTGCTCGGCGCCGCTGCGGGCGGGGGAGACGATCGCCACCTCGCCCTTGGTGAGCACGAACACGTGAGCGGCCGGCTCGCCCTGGCGACACAGGAAGGCGCCCGCCGGGTACGCCAGCGGCGTTGCCTGCTCCGCCAGCGCCATTAGGATCTCGGGCTTGCCGCCCCCGAACACCGGGCTGGTCCGCAGCGTCCGCAGCAGCGCGTCGGCGTCGGCGCGGGGCAGGCGGCTCATCTTCCCGCGCCCAGCGGGTCGTTCTCGAGCGCGTGCGCGCCGATGGCGCTCGCCCGCCGCCTGAGGTCGCCGGCGAGCTCGGCGGCCTCATCGTCGCGGCCGGCGCCGGTCGCCAGCTCGTCGAGCCGCCCACGCGAGTCCTCGGGGTCCAGCGACTCGACCAGGCGCGTGGAGTCCACCAGATCGGCAAACAGCACCGTGACGACGCCTCGCTCCGATCCACCCGCTGCGACACGGGCGCCGCAGGCTGGACAGAGACGCGCCTCGCCCGGAAGGACGGCCTCGCATGCGGGACAGGCCGAGCCGGCTGAGGCGCGGTCGACGGGCGTCACGGCACGCCCACCGATCGATCGGCCAGAAGCGCTACTGCCAGGTCCTCTTGTGCGGGCTGGCGGTGGACGTCGTGGACTCCTCGCCGGTCGGCGCGGATTCGGCGGTGGCGTCCTGCGAGGTCTCCTGCGGATCGGTGAGCTCGGCGTCCTTGTCGGATCCGGTCGCGCTCATTCTGCCTCCTACTCGTGCCCATCCGTGCACGGGCTGAACGCACAACGCCCCAGGAGTCTACTTGGATCGAGATGCGCAATGCGGCTTCCACAGGCGTGTGTCAGGAAACTTACTATTGCACAAGAGCGGTCAAGGCCTGCCTGGCCAGGCCAATAGTGCCAGCGAGGGGTGATCCGAGGGCGGTGCGCCCTCGCCCGCTCACGCGTTCTCCTGCGAAAATCTCGCGACTCCCGGGCTCAGCCATTTGACCGAGTGGGTAATTTGCACTGAGGTCACCGGGCGCCAATTCATCAGCTCGGAAGGAGCCGTGCAGATGCGGACGCCAGCGGGAGCCACCGACGTCGTCGTGGTTGGTCTTGGCGCCATGGGCAGCCACGCGCTCTGGCGGCTCGCCAAGCGTGGGGTCCGGGTCACCGGCGTCGAGCAGTTCTCGCCCGGCCACGACCGGGGATCCAGCCATGGGGAGTCCCGGATCATCCGCACCGCCTACTCGGAGGGCGCCGGCTACGTCCCGCTGGTCCTCCACGCCTGGCGGCTGTGGGACGAGCTGGAGGCCCAGAGCGGCCACCGGCTGCTGGAGCGCTGCGGCGGCCTCATGCTCGGCACGCCGAGCTCGCCGATGGTGCGCGGCGCGCTGGAGTCCGCGAGCGAGCACCGTCTGCGCCACGAACTGCTCTCGAGCTCGGAGCTGCGCGAGCGGTTCCCGCAGCATCGCGTCGACGACGACACCGTCGGCTTCTACGAGGCCGGCGCCGGTGTCGTGCGGCCGGAGCGCGGCGTCGTGGAGGCGGTCCGCGCGGCGCGGGCGGCGGGCGCCGAGGTGCTGGAGGGGGAGACCGTGCTGGAGATCGTTCCCGACGCCGGTCGTCCAGCGGTGCGGCTGGCCGACCGGACGCTGATGGCGCGCCACGTCGTGGTGGCGGCGGGCGCATGGGTGCCCCGGCTGGTGCCGGCGCTGGACGCCAGGCTGCGTGTCGTGCGGCGCGTGCAGGCCTGGTTCGAGGCGGCCTCGCCCGAGGCGTTCTCGCCCAGGAGGTTCCCGATCTTCGTCCGCAACGACCCCAGCGGCGACGGCGCCTGGTACGGCTGCCCCAGCCTGGACGGTGCGACCGTCAAGGTCGCGCTGCACGAGTGGCCGCGCGTCGACGAGCTGGTCGACCCGGTCGAGGGCCCGCGCCCCCCGGACCGGGCAGACGCCGCGCCGCTGACCGCCATCGTGCGGGCGACCCTGCCGGGCCTGCGTCCGTGGCCGGCGCGGATGAAGTCGTGCATGTACACGCTCACGCCGGACCGCCATTTCGCCGTCGGCAAGCGCCACGACCTCCCCGGGCTGACGCTGCTGACCGGCTTCTCGGGCCACGGGTTCAAGTTCGCTCCGGTGCTCGGGGAGGTCGCGGCGCAACTGGCCCTGACCGGCACCACGGACCTGCCGATTGAAAGCTTCGATCCACACCGGTTCGACGGGCTGCCGGGATAGCTCAGAGATCGAAGCCGGGCAGGGGCGGCTCCGGCCAGAGGCTCTTCGGGTCCGGAGCCGGCTGGCGCAGGCGGCGCCGCAGCTCGGCCGCGGTCACGAAGCCGGCGCCCTCGAAGCGGTTGTTGGCGAACGCCGCCGCTGGACGGTCGCCCCCGCCGGCGCTCGACAGCAGGCGGGCCCAGCGGTCCAAATCGACGGAGCGGTCCCGCACCGGCCGGCCGATCACCGGCGTGGCCTGCCGGTCGCCCAGCAGCCGCAGGTAGCGGACCGGGCCCTTCCACGCGGGCCATGGCGGCTCCCCGGGGCGGTCGGCCAGCGCGAGCTCCGCGCCGGCGCCGGCCAGCAGGTCGCCCAGCCACGGACGGTCCCATGACCGGTGCCGAAACTCGACCACCACGGGCAAACCGTCGGGCCTGGTGCCGAGCAGCCTGGCCAGCCGCTCGCGGCCCTCGCCGGCGCCCAGGCTCGGGGGCAACTGGAGCACCACAGCCAGCAGGCGGTCGCCGAGCGGCTCGAGCGCCTGCGCGAACAGGCGCAGCATGACCGCGGCGGCCTCACCCTCCAGCCTGGCCTCGTGGGTGATCGCCCTCGGCACCTTGGCCGACAGGGCGAACTTCTCGGGGAGCGCAGCCGCCCAGGTCTCCACCACCGGCCGTTCGGGCGGCCGGTAGAAGGTCCCATCGAGCTCCACCGCCTCGAAGACCTGGGAGTAGAACCCGAGCCACTCGGCCGAGGTCAGCTCCGGCGGGTAGAAGCGCCCGCGCCACTCCTGGTAGCCGAACCCGCAGGTCCCCACCACCGGCCCTCTCGGCAACGGCACGCCATCCTCCATTGCTGTCGGTCGCTCTCGGTTGCTCCACCGGTGCCCCGCCCCGCGCCGCCTCGGCGGTTCGACGCCTTGGACTGCCGCGCCGCCGCGCCGCCGCGCCGCCTCGTGCCTTTTCGCCCCGCCCCCTTGCCGGCCTCCCGCTTCGCGCCGCCAGGCGCCCCGCCGCCAAGAGTTATCCACAATTTCCGGCCGGGCGCCCAGGAGCGCCTTGGCACGCTGTAGGGTCGCCTGACCGCGAGTACGGGGAAGCGGGTCGGGGCGATCCGGCCGTAGCATGGTGGTCAGCACGCCTGGGCGGGCCCAGCGTCCGAGCCGCCGGAGGGAGCTGCCATTCGGATCAAGGTCGTTTCCGACATCCATGGCGCCGCGGAGCAGTTGCGCGTCGAGGGCGCCAGCGCGGATGTGCTGCTGGTGTGCGGTGACCTCCTGAACCTCCTGGACTACCGGTCGTTGCAGGGGATCATGGTGGACGTGTACGGGCCGGAGGCGACACGGCGCTTCGCCGGTCTCCGTACCGCCGGGCGCTTCGACGAGGCGGGCAAGGTCCTCCGCCAGGGGATGGCCGGGCGTGAGGCGGAGATCCGCGGCCTGGTCAGGGCCGCTTCCCGCGCCCAGTACGAGGCCGTGTTCGCCGCGTTCCCCGATCGGACCTACCTGACGCACGGCAACGTCGACTTCCCGGAGCAGTTCCGCGACCTGCTCCGGCCGGGGATCCAGCACCTGGACGGCGAAGCGGTGGACGTCGACGGGCTGCGCGTCGGCTTCATCGGCGGGGGCCTTCCCCGCGGTTCCCGGCCACACCTGTCCGAGGTCCATGAGGACGAGTTCGCCGCCAAGGTCGCGCGCCTGCCGAGGGTCGACGTGCTCTGCTCGCACATGCCGCCGCTGATCGAGGACATGTGCTTCGACGTGGTCGCCGGCCGCCCCGAGCCTGGCAGCCAGGCGCTGCTCGACTACGTCGAGGAGCACCAGCCCGATTACCTGTACTTCGGTCACGTGCACCAACCAAGAGTGAGCCGGATGCGCATCGGTCGGACCCGGCTCGTCAACGTGGGGCATTTCCGGGCCACCGGCCAGATGCTCCTGCACCCGGTGGAGTGACCAATGCCAGAGCACGCCGAGGGATCGGTCGACATCAAGGCAAGCCCCAAGGAAATCATGGAGGTGATCTCGGACTTCGAGTCCTATCCGGACTGGGTCGGCAACATGGAGGACGTCGAGGTCCTGGAGCGCGACCGCCGCGGCCGGGGCTCGGTGGTGGCCTTCCGGCTCCGCACCCCCGTGCTGGCCGCGGAGTACACGCTCGCCTACCGGTACGCGCCGCGGGAGGCGGGCGTCTCCTGGACCTACCGCGAGGGCACGCTGGATGATCTGAGCGGCTCGTACGACCTCGAGGCGCTCGAGGACGCCACCCGGGTGACCTACCGCCTCGACGTCGAGCTCGGCATGCCGCTGCCGGGGCTGATCAAGCGTCAGGCCGCCAGGCAGATCGTGAGGTCCGCGCTGAACGACCTGAAACGCCGAGTCGAGGCCGGCTGAGCGGCGGCGCGGGCACGGCCCGTGGTCGGAAGTCCCGCGGGCGAGGCTCTCGGTCCGGAAGCCCGGCGCGGGCGAGGCTCTCGGTCCGGACGTCCCGCCGGCACCGCGCCTGGTCCCTTTGTCGAGCACCATCGCTCGGCGTAGGCTGCGGAGCCCGAGGAGGGATGGCATGGCGAAGCATCCGGGCGAAGCCCGGGTGATGAGACGAGAGCAGGCAAGTGGGAGCGCCATTGCGGATCCTGTTGTTCACCGGCAAGGGCGGCGTCGGCAAGACGACCGTGGCGGCGGCCACAGCCGCCCGAGCTGCTCGGCTTGGTCATCGCACGCTGGTCCTGTCCACTGATCCCGCCCACTCGCTCGCCGACTCGTTCGACCTGGAGCTGGGTGCCGAGCCCACCGAGGTGGCGCCGAACCTGTGGGCCGAGCAGATCGACAGCCAGGCGAGGCTGGAGGCAAACTGGCGGGCGATCCAGGACTACGTGGTCCGTCTGCTCAATTGGGGCGGGACAGATGTGATCGAGGCCGAGGAGCTGTCGGTCATCCCGGGCCTGGACGAGCTGTTCAGCCTGATCGACATCAACCGCTACCACGAGCAGGGACGCTACGACCTGCTGGTGGTCGACTGCGCGCCGACGGCCGAGACGCTGCGGCTGCTGTCCCTGCCCGAGGCCCTTTCGTGGTACATCGACCGCCTGTTCCCGTCGTCGCGGCGCATCGCCACCGTGGCGCGGCCGCTGCTGGGGCGCTTCGGGAACCTGCCGCCGATCGCCTCCGACGCGGTGTTCAGCGCGGTCGAGCGCCTGTACCGCAACCTGGAGCGGGTGCGGACCCTGCTTGCCGAGCCCGAGTCGTCCACCGTCCGCCTGGTGGTCAACCCCGAGAAGATGGTCGTCGCCGAGGCGCGCCGCACCTACACCTACCTGTCGCTGTTCGGGTACCGCGTCGACGCGGTGGTCGTGAACCGCCTGCTGCCCGATGACGTCACCGACCCGTACTTCGGGAAGTGGAAGGACATCCAGGCCGACCATTTCCGGACCATCACCGAGTCGTTCTCGCCGCTGCCCATCCTCACCTGCCGCCTGTTCGACACCGAAATGGTCGGCCTGGAGCGCCTCAACGAAGTCGCCGACACGGTCTACGGCGAGCGCGACCCGGCCGCCGTGCTGGCCCGGACCGAGCCGATGCGGGTCACCAAGGAGAAGGGGGGTGGCTACGCGCTGCGGGTCGATCTGCCCTTCACCGACCGGGGCGACCTCGACGTGCTGCGCAAGGGCGACGAGCTGTACGTCAAGGTCGGCTCCTACAAGCGCAACGTGCTCCTGCCCCAGGCGCTGCACTCGCTGGACGTGGTGACCGCCACGCTGCAAGCCGGCGCGCTGGTGGTCCACTTCGCCGCCCCCGAGGCCAGCCGGGCCACGGGCGGCGAGCGGTCGTGAGACCGATCGTCCACCGCGACGGCCGAGCAGCGACCGAAGGCCGAAGGAGGTGGCATTGACGCAACAGGAGAGCCAGTCCGCGGAGTGCCTCGTCTGCCCGCTGTGCATGGGCATGTCGGCGCTCCGCCAGGCGCGGCCGGAGGCGATGGAGCACCTGCTGAAGGCTGGTGCGGAGCTGCTGGAGGCGCTGCGTTCCCTGACGGGCTCACCAGCCGGGGACACGGCGAAGCCCGGTGGCCTCCAGCGCATCGACATCGGCTGACCCGGTCCGGGGGGCTCGTGAACATCGAGCGGGAAAGGGGGACCCGTGCGCCTTCGATCGATCATCACCGAGCGATTCCGCAGGCTACGCGACGTCAAGGCCGACCGGCCGGTGGTGGTGAGCTGCTACCTGGACATCAGCGGCCGTGATCGACCCCGCCATCCCGAGCTGGTGCGCGCCGCCGAGCAGGTCGTCCGCTCGGTGCGCGCGGACGCCGACCGCCTGGACCTCGACAGGGAGGAGCGCTCTGCGGTCGAGGCGGACCTGGACGACTTCCTGCGCTCGGTCGCCGGGTTGGCCGACCGCGGCACGACCAGGGAGCTGATCAGCTTCTCGTGCCGCTCGCTCGGGCTTGCCGAGCAGCTGCGCCTCCCGGTGCCGCTTGGCGACCGCGGTGCGATCGGGCGGCGGCCGCTGCTGCTCCCGCTGGAATCGGCCCTCGCCGGCGACGCCGCCGTGGGCCTGGTGCTCACCGATCGGGAGCGCACCAGGATCGTGCTGCAACAGCTCGGTGAGCTTGAGGAGCTGGTGGAGCTGGCCGACGAGGTGCCGGCGCAGAGCTCCGGTGGGGGCTGGGCCCAGGCCCGCCTGGCCCGGCACGCCGACGATGCCGCCCACCACCACGCCAAGCGCTCGGCCGAGGCGGCCTACCGGGCGCTCCGGGGAATCGATGGGCTCGAGCTGGTGCTCGCCGGCCCCGAGAGTGCGGTCAAGGACCTGGCCGGCTGCCTGCGGTCGGAGCTGGCGGAGCGGGTCGTGGCGGAGCTGCGCCTGCCCGTCGGCGCCAGCCAGCTGGAGCTGTCCCAGGCGCTCGCGGAGGTGGCCGCCGACCGCGCGGCCGCCCGCAACGCCGAGCTGGTGCGCCGTGTCACCGAGCAGGCCGGCTCGCCGACGGTTGCCGCCGGGCTCGGCCCGGTGCTCGAGGCGTTGCGCCAGCGGCGGCTCGCCACTGTGCTCGCTGCCGCTAGGATGACGTCGCCGGGAGCCACCTGTCCGGGTTGCGGGCAGCTCGCCCTGGCGCTGGAGTGCCCGTCCTGCGGGGCGGCGACGGAGGCGCTGGACGACGTGGTCGAGCCGACGCTCGAGGAGGCGATGCGTCAGGGCGCGACCGTCATGGTGGTCCCGGACTCGGCGCTCGAGACGGTCGGTGGCGTCGGAGCGGTGCTGCGGTACTGACCCACAGGCGTTGACCAGGACAGGAGTGAGCTGGCTGGAGCCCATGGAACGTGATCTGGAGGACCAGGCGACCCGCTCGCCCGGCGGCGACGCCGTGCTGCCGCCCGACCCACGCGGCCGGCGGGCGATCGGCATCGACATCGGCGGCACCAAGATCGCCGCCGGCGTGGTCACCGCCGAGGGCCTGATCGTGGAGCGCGCGCTCGTGCCCACCCCGATGGGGGACGAGCCGGCGACCATCTCGGCGATGCGTGACGTGATCGAGGAGCTGCGGCATCGACAGCCGTCGGTGGAAGCGATCGGCGTCGGCGCCGCCGGCCTGGTCGAGTGGCCGAGCGGGCGCATCCGCTGGGCGCCCCACAACGCCTACCGGCAGCTGCCGCTGCGGCGGCTGCTCTACGAGGCGACCGGGCTGCCGACCGTGGTCGACAACGATGCCAACGCCGCCGCCTGGGCGGAGGCGCGCTATGGAGCCGGCGCTGGCAGCGACCACATGGTCCTGCTCACCGTGGGCACAGGCATCGGCGGAGGACTGGTGCTGGACGGGCACGTCTACCGGGGAAGCTCCGGGCTGGGCGCGGAGGTCGGGCACATGATCGTCGACCCCAGCGGCGATCCCTGCGACTGCGGCAATGTCGGCTGCCTGGAGGCCATGGCCTCAGGCTCGGCACTCGGCCGCGCCGGGCGACGCGCCGCCGAGGCCGATCCGGGCGGACTGCTCGCGCAGCTCGCCGGCGACCCGAGGAAGGTCACCGGCGAGCTGGTCTTCCTGGCCGCCCAGCAGGGCGATGCCACCGCCATAAAGCTGTTCGAGCGCCTGGGATTCTGGCTCGGTGTGGGGATCGCCTCGCTGGTGACGATCTTCGACCCCGAGCTGGTGGTGATCGGCGGAGGGCTGGTGCACACCGGCGACCTGCTGCTCAAGCCGGCCAGGGCGAGCATGGAGCGCTACGCTTTCGGCCTGGTGCACCGGGAGCTGCCGCCGGTGGTCCCGGCCCGGCTCGGTTCGGACGCCGGGATGGTGGGCGCCGCCGCCCTGGCGCTGCGAGCCGGGGGCTGAGCCCTGGTGGCATTGGTCCCAGCGCTGGCCGTCACCCTGCCGCAGTTCCGGTCAGGGCCGGACGCCTCCCTCCGTGCGCTGGAGGACAGCTACCAGCTCGGCTACGCGGGCGGGTTCCTCTTCGACCATCTCTGGCCGCTCGGCCAGCCGCATCGGCCCGCCCTGGAGTGCTGGACGCTCCTGGCGGCCCTCGCCGGCCACCTGAGTGCCCTCGCCCCGGCGGCTGGGCCGGGAGGCGCTGGCCCCGGTGGGGGTGGCCCCGGCGGGGGTGGGCCGGGAGGCGCTGGTCCCGGTGGGGCTGGGCCGGGAGGCGCTGGCCCCGGTGGGGCTGGCCCCGGTGGGGGTGGGCCGGGAGGCGCTGGGCCCGGTGGGGGTGGCCCCGCCCGTCCCGGCGGGTTCCGGCTCGGGACGCTGGTGACCAGGGCGGGGCTGCGACCGCCGGCGCTGCTTGCGCACATGGCGCGGACAGTCGGCATGGCCGCCGGCGCGCCGCCGATCGTCGGGATCGGCATGGGCGACGCCGGCAACCGTGCGGAGAACGAGGCGTTCGGCATTCCCTACCACACCGATCCAACCAGGCGTGCCGCCGAGCTGCTGGGTGCCATCGACGCCCTCCGCGGACCGCTGGCAGCTCGTCCGGGTCCAGGTCCCGAGATCTGGGTCGGCGGGACCAGCCGGCGCGCCCACGGCCTGGCCGGCCGCGTCGCCGATGCCTGGAACGGCTGGGGCCTGGACCCGGACGAGCTGGCAGCCGGCCTCGCGGAGGCGCGCCGATCCGCCGAGGAGGCCGGGCGTGACCCCGAGGCCGTGGGCGGCACATGGGGCGGCCAGGTCCTGGTGGCCGACGACCAGGAAGCGGCACGGGGCATCCTGGAGCGCTGGGGCGCCGGCCGCTCGCCCGCCGAAGTCGGGCGCACCGTCGCCGGCGACGGCCCCTCGGTCGCGCGCCGGCTCGCGGAGCTGGCCGACGCCGGCGCCAGCTGGTGCGTGCTCGCGTTCGTCGGGGGGTCGGCCGCCGAGATGCGGTCGCTGCTGGCCAAGGCATGCGAGCTTCCGGTGCGTCAGGGCGCCGAAGGTTACGATCGGTAAACGAGAGCGAGAAATCAACTGAACAGGCAATGAAAAGGCCCGATTTGGCGTCGATGCACTCGCGGCGCCGGCCGGCAACCTAACAATCCATCATCGATCGATCCCGCAGCGTAACGCCCTTCCAACCAGGCCAGCCGCCTTTGCACGCCGGACTAGCAAGTCTGGTCTACGCATCTGCGCGGCGAAATTGGTGTGTTTCTCTTGCGATCCCGTTTTGCAAAATCGCCCGCGCCAAAGGAAAATCCCGACCTCACCCCACCTTCGCCCGCTGCATCGACCCACTCCGAATGGGAAGCAGGGAGGAAACATGTCGACTGCCGTTCGTCCAGGCACCCCCGGCGCAACGCGGGTGGTCGCCTCGGCAACTTGGTCCCGTATGAGGGCTTCCACGACGTGCCCGCGTCCAGTAGCCTCAACCGCATGGTCCCGCCACCTGGCCCCCACCGAACCCTTCAGGCCCGTCGCCTTCCTCGTGAGCGGGTCGTCTCCCAAGGCGTCGGCGACGTGGTCGTCTCCGAAGGCGTCGGCGACGTGGTCGTCTCCGAAGGCGTCGGCGACGTGGTCGTCTCCGAAGGCGTCGGCGACGTGGTCGCGGACGCAGGGGCGGAACCTGGTCGCAGCCTGAGCTTCACCGACCCGAGGAGTGCGCGGCTGCGGTGACCGCCACGCCGCTACCTTCCAGCGCCCGGAACCCGGTGCCGCGCCGGGTCTGGTTGTTCGTCCTGATCAGCGGCTGCTTCGTCGCCGCCATCCTCGTGGCGATCCTGCCAAGCGCCATCCGGGAATTCGGCGAGGGTGACTGGCGGAACCTCTGGCAGCCAAGCCTCTACGCGGCTGGCCTGGTGGTGGCTGAGCGCTTCGTGGTGAAGGTGCCCATGCGCCATCACCGGGTCTCGGTGGGCGTCACCGACCTGGTTATCGTGCTGGGCGTCGTCTTCATCGAGTTGCCGCTGCTGGTGGTGGCCACCGCGGTCGGTATCGCGGTGAGCCAGATCCTGGCTGAGCCGTACGCCGTCAAGCGTCTGTTCAACGTGCTCCAGTACGTGCTGTCGGCCACGGCCGCCGCCGCGCTCACCTCGGCGCTGCTCGGTCTGGTCGGACGCTTTCGGCTCTTCGGCCTTGAAGTCGGCCCGGACCAGGTGTTCCGACCGTCGCTGGCGTTCGCGTGGGCCATCGGGATGGTTGCGTTCTTCCTGGTCAACTACTCAATGGTCGCCCTGGTGGTGAGCCTGTCCGTCGGGCAGCCATTCCGCTCCGCCTGGCTGCGGGCGGCACCCGTGGCCGGCGCCGACTGGGCGGCCAGCACCGCCTATGGCCTGCTGATCGCCTCACTGCTCGCGCACGACCAGGGGCTGCTCGTGCTGCTGGTCATCCCGATCGGGCTCACGCTGCTCGGCAACCGGGCCTGGGCCCGAACCTTGGCCCAGGGGCAGCGCATGCATTCCCTGTACGAAGCGGGCAGGGCGCTCTCCAACGGGATGGGCGAGGTCGAGGCGTGGCGGGACTACGTCGGCTGGGTGTCCGAGGTGCTGAACTGCGAGGGCGCCGCGGTCTTCCTCGGGCGCCCCGAAGACGCGGCGCTCGACGTGATCTCGACCCATGGGGGTCCCGACCGGCTCATGGTCTCCGCGTCGCCCACCGCCTGGGAGCAGGCGACCAAGGGCTACGTCACCCGCTCGCGCTGGCCGCGCGCGGCGACGGTGGTCATGGAGACTGAGGCCCGGGTGGTCGGCTACGCCGTCGCCTACGGCCCGAGGGTGGAGTCCGACTTTACCTCCGAGGACCGCGAGACGCTGCTGACCCTGGCCAACCAGGGCGCCGCGGCGCTGCGCAACGAGTCGCTGTACCGCGAGGCCGAGGGCGAGCGGGCGGCCCTGCGTGACATCGTCAGCCACTCCACCGACGGCATCTACACGGTCGGGCCCGACCGTGCGGTCCGCTCCTGGAACCCGGCGATGGTGGCCCTCACCGGCTACTCCGAGGAGGAGGCGGTCGGCCAGAAGTGCTTCAACCTGCTGCGCGCCCGCGACGGCGAAGGCGTCGACATGTGCGCGGCGGACTGCCCGATCCTGGCGGCGGCCAAGTCCGGGCAGGAGGAGGTCCGCGACGCCTCGGTCCTCAACAAGGACGGCGTGGCCCGCTGGATCCGCTACGCGCATGCGCCGATCGTGGGCTCCGACGGCGAGATGGACGCTGACGTGGTGGTGGTCCGTGATGTCACCCGCGAGCGCCAGACCGACGAGCTCAAGGCCGACTTCGTCGCCAGCGTCTCGCACGAGCTGCGCACACCGCTGACGCCGATCAAGGGCTTCCTGATGACGCTGCTGCGCGAGGACCGGGACTTCACCCAGGAGCGCCGCCGTGAGTACTACAAGCTCATGCTGGTGCAGTCCCAGCGGCTGGAGCGGCTGATCGAGGACCTGCTGGAGGTCACCCGCCTGGAGACCGGCGCGGGCCTGGTCGACTCCACCCCGATCGACGCGATCGATCTGGTCCGGCAGGTGGTGGACCGGTTCACCAGCGAGGACCCGGAGCGGGTGGTGACGGTGATCGCGCCCAACCACGCGGTCTACTGCCGCGGCGACTGGATGCGCACCGACCAGGTGCTGGCCAACCTGCTGTCCAACGCGCTGCGCTACTCGCCGGCGCACGAGCCCGTCGAGGTGCGCCTGCTGCCGCAGGGCCGCGAGGTGGTGTTCGAGGTTCGCGACTCCGGACCCGGCATCTCGCTGGACGAGCAGTCGCGCATCTTCGAGCGCTTCCAGCGCGGCGG
>WNGB01002850.1_pt1 | contig 49346 bp, 41 predicted proteins | sample 5400681 | NCBI WGS metagenome assembly WNGB01 (sample SAMN13153367, study PRJNA577476) | soil metagenome | isolation source: 115 cm soil or saprolite under grassland replicate 2 | place: USA:California | collected 2016-06-15
ACAGCCCGGCAATCAGAGCAATGGAGGAGGCAACAACGGCAATACGGGCAACGGGCCTGGCGGCTACGAAGGCCAACCCGGGAACCAGGGTGGACATTAGCTAAGGTGTCTACGAATAACAGTGCAGTCAATCACCAATTGAGATAACGGATAACAAATAGCGAATACAAGCAGGCGGAATAGATACCTCCTTCGCCTGCTTGTTTGTTTCATTCCCTAATAACTTGCTCAGACTTGTACATTTCACTATAAAAATAGCCTTACCGTGTATAAAAACGATGTAGGGATGACCAGCCGGTCATCCCTACATATGTTACATTGCCTTCGCGCGTTCGGCCATTTGGTTTCTCAGGGTGTGTGTATCATGGTCAATCGTGAAGAGGGCACCAAGATAGAAGAAGAAACACAATAACCATGCAACAGTAGGAATCAGAAGGATTGCGATCTGGAGGTTGATTGCATCTGCGATGATACCCGTGAGGATAGGAGCAAAGGCTGCGCCTGTGTTCTCAACAAAATATTCCACAGCCTGTGCACTGGAGCGAACCTCAGGCACGGTAATATCATATACGGTGGCGATAACGTTGGCCGCCGAGAGCGGCGCGAAGATAGCTGCCAGGCAGAATAAAACAAAGAATTGCGTGCGCGCCTCAACAGGTGTGGTCACGGCCGAGTAGAAAAAAATCGCTCCCAGGAGAACGCCAATACTTGAAATAATAATGCGGCCTTTATTCGAGCGTTTAAAAAGAAGGTCACCTGCCCAACCGCCAATGAAGTAACCGCCAGATAGGATAAGAATAACGGGAGCCATTGTGAACAGAACCGATTCATTATCATAGCCGCGCTCGGTTATCAAATAGCCAAAAATGAAATAGATGATCACAGTCCATGGGAACTGGCCTGCAAAGCCTTGCAGGAAGACGAACCACATGGTTCTCTTTCTGAAGATTTCCTTCACTTCCGCCCACGAGAATCGGAAGGTCTGCATTTCGGCTACGTTCTCGAATTCAGGCTCAGACTTACCGCGCGGCATTTCCCTCACGCCGAAGAAAATCAAAATCGCAATCACAATTCCTAGCGAACCAGTGATATAGAACACTGAACGCCAGCCGCCGATCATCGGCGCAACAATCAAGGCCAAGATGGTGCCAATGAGATAACCCAGCGGCTGTGCCAGATAGAGGATGCCGTAGATCTTGCCGCGCAGGGTTGGTCCGAAGTAATCTGCAACGAGTGTAAACAGGCCTGGATACGACGAATCGTCAATCCCTGTAGAGGCGCGCGTTACCAGGAATCCGCCAAACGTTCGCACGATGGCGTTCATCCATGTCGTTGCACCCCAGATGAAGGACGCAAGCGAAAGCAATTTCGCGCGTGCGTAGCGGTCGTAGAGATATCCCCAGATTGGATATAGCACTGTGGCAACAATGAGCGCACCTGAATTAATCAATCCCCACTGTTGATTATTGAGACCGAAAGTTTCGCTGATCGGCACTTGCAGGGAGCCGATCATCAATTTATCGGTTTGATGCAGGAGCATGAAGAAGAAAAATATACCAACTACGAACCAGCGGTAACGGGATTGTTGTGGTGACATACTACCTAGTAGGGATGAATTTTCCCAAGTATGAGGTGTCAGATGCTAAGTGTCATGGTTCGGGTTAAAAACGAAACTCACCGCGAAAGATTACCGCTCGTTGCATAAATTGCTAAATTTTCGGAATAAATTACTCGTACCGCAACTTCCTTTAGTTGCCCCGCCCGCATTCAGGCGGGGTTGCGGCACGGGCAAAAATCAAATTTCCGGTTTAGTAATTTATGCGGCACTCTGTAATTTCGAGGTGAGTCATGAGCTAGAACACAGTATTTTCGTTATCTGTAAATCAAAAAAAGGATTCCGGCAGCCAGTGCACATATGGAGGCAAGGACACTTAACACGCCAAATCCCAAACCAATGCCAGCAAGTCCTTCCAAGATGAGGAAGAGCGCCAACAGAACAAAAGCAATATCTCTATTCAGTCTCATTTCATCACTCCTTTCGATCCCATAAATGAAAATGTCATACCTCTGCACTATTTAACGAAAGAAATTTATTTTTCATATGATTCCGGTGAGATAATTTCCTGAGCAAGTTTTTGCAATTCATCGACCTCTTTTGTTTTTGAGGCATCGAAATATTGTGAGAGCAAATCAAGCGGACTGAGACTGCTTACCACTTGTCCCTCTGCGATACGAGTGCGAGCCCGGGATTGCGGCTTCTTCACCAGATGAAATTCAAATGCCTTTTCCGCATATTTACGCAGCGCGCTCTCGTCAATCAAAATATCATATTCTCTTGGATATTCAACCGTAAGACGGACAATTGCCTCAGACAATTCCTTTGGCCTGGGTAACGCGGCTTTGAGTACCTCGGTCACGTTCTCTTCAGACTGTAGAGTTACTCGGCGGTCAATGAACGGACGCGCCCCTGTGAGCTGCATCCACTCAACCTTCGTTGCGCCGCACGTCACCTCCGCGATGATGAAGAACTTGTCATCTTGCGCTTCGCCAAAGTCAACGCGCTCGATGGAACCGGGATAGATGACGGGTGGATGTGCACCATGATTTACATCCTGTGGTTTGTGGATGTGACCCATTGCCACATAATCGAGCCGTTTATCCTTTACAAGCGCGGTCGGCAGGACAAGATCGCTGCCCAGCATGACCATCCGCTCTGCTCCAAATATTGCCCCTTCGATGGAGGCATGAGCTGTAAGAATAACCGGCAGATTACGATCCGCTTTTGAAAGCCAGCCCTCGATTAATTCCGATATCCTGAGTTCCATATTCGAGAAGACTTCCGATGGATTTGTCGCGCTCATTTCCAGGTTTGCCATCAAACTGGAACGCGAAATCCAAGGCATGGCGATCACCTGGACGGGCAAATCCCATAGTTCACTCGAACCCAGGAATTGTGGTTTTTGCAGGACGCGTATAAATGGCACTTGCAGAGTGTCGAACTCGTGAATGGCGTGTGCGCGGCCGAGAGCGGGGGAGAGGTCATGATTGCCGACTAAAAGCAATGTAGGAATCTGCGCCTGCGATAAGCGCATGATGCGTTTGCCCCACTCGCGCTGAAAGGTCGGCGCGGGAGAGCGGTCTTTGTACGCATCGCCCGCAAAGATGACCAGATCCACTCTTTCGGAAATTGCCGCATCGACAATGGTATCGAGCGATTTTAGAAAATCGAGTACCCGAAAAGGCAAGCCCGTTTCGGGGTCGTGCCGGCCATAGTTGGCCATGTCAATATGTGCGTCGGCAAAATGTAATAGTTTCATAGTTCGCTAGTTAGATAGTTTAGTAGCCGGGGTTAGGCAATTCGTAGATATCCAATCATACCGTTAATGAGACGTTTGGTATCTGCTGCCAGGTTATAGGCTGAAGTCCGTTCATCCTGATTGATGTAACTACGATCAAGTGCGAGGTAAAGTTCAGATTGCACTTCGCTGGCGGAACGTCTTGACATCTTGAGAAAGCGAATGAATTCAGGGTTCGTCCCAGCGTCAAAACCTTCGGCAATATTATGCATGACTGAACTAGCCGCGTCTTGGATTTGGCCGCTCAAGCGGAAGTCCCTTGCGAATTTGGGATGCTCTGTCAGATCATAAATTAAATTGGCTAGCTGGCGAGCCTTCTGCCAACTTTGCACATCTTCAAACCGTTCAATCTTTGCCATGATGTTATCCTCCTTATTTTTCCAATTGGATGGTTCCCAAGCAACCACCCAACAATGCGACCATTGAACTACTGAACTATGAAACTACTCAACTACCGAACTATCACTATGGCTGTGCTCCCAAATCTTGCAGTGCCTGTATGGCAGGCTCCCATTTGGGATGGACTTTCAACGCGGCGCGGTAATCCTTGATGGCTGCCGGAGTATCGCCAGCCATATAAAGAGCGCGCCCGCGCCAGAGCAGGGATTCCTCCAACTCGGGTTCTGCAATTGTATCTTTTAATGTGGTTGTGGCAAGGTTAATGACGTCCACGTAGCGGCCAGTGTAATAGTAGGCCCAGTAAGGACCTGTCTGATACCACATCATACGATAGGGACGTGTTGTATTGTCATCTGTGAGATTTGCATAAACCGCAAAGGCCTGGTCGTAGGCGGTGGCTGCATCAAAGTAATCGTGTAGGGCAATTTGGCTTGTCCCCATGTTGAACCAGGCGAAGAAACGGTCAATCCCGGTAAGGGACTGGCTTTCGGCTTGCGCGGTTTGAAGCGCGTGCCGCGCCGCATCATCTTCATTTGCCAGGTTACCAAGCAAAGTCATCACTTGAGACTCACGTTCAGTTGGATACACTACGACAAACAAATAATCGAAAGAGCGCCAGCCGTTTATAAACTTTTCATAACTAATATGGAAGTTTGGCCCATCGTTATAAGTATCCTGAACAATGACTTCGCGTGTTCTGTCATCGTAGCCTGTAATGAACTGGTAATGTCCCATCCAACCGACTTTGCCGGTGAAGTCGCGTTCGTAATATCCCTTTTCAGCCACAACGGGAAAGCCTGCAGCTATGAACTTCTTGATTATGTCGATGTCACCCCCATAACGCATGACTGTGCTCATTCCCTTTACATTTTCAGCAATAAATTCCTGAAATTCATAAGGCATCACATTACGGTCTTTATCACTCGGTTTAACAGCCCTGCCGACCGTATCACGGTTCCCATCCCAACCCCAGAAGTTGATCGCCATTGAGAAGTTGGCAGGACCACAATAATTCCAACGGTTATGCTGGTCTTCGTATTTGACTCCATCTAATATAACGGTAGCAGGCAGAGGGGTAGCCGTGATCGAGGGCCCGGGCGTTGCATCAAGACTGGGAGTGGGGGTCACCTGAGGTGTAAGCGTCAATGCATATTCAGCGCGTGTTGTCGCAATGACGGTTTCAATCGTGAGTTCCGTTTTGCCCGCCGGTTGAAAGATAGCTTTGTCAGGAGGGTTTACGAAATATTGATAGCGCGTACGGAGATTATCCAACCGCCATGCAAGTCGTGAGTGGACGGGTGGGAGATAATAAAATCCCATCATTAAGAGGGGCATCAGAGGGATCACCCAAACCCATTTAATAAGCAACTGCCGCATGAAATGATTATAAAGCAAAACAAAAGTTATAAAACGCGGCTCATCTATTTTTCATCTACCTGAACGATAACGATTCTCCCGTTTTCGCAGATTTATAAATAGATTCACGGCTGTTCAATCTTCTGTGCTATATATCACACAGTCTCTTTTTCTAATGAAAAATTTAATTTTTTCACAGCCCGAGTTGTGGGGAGCATGGTCAACAAGTTATTCCCAGTCAAGAAGGCAGTGCCGATCCAACGGACGATATAGGGATAATCCGAAAATACATCCACAGATTTTGCAGAATTCTCAGTTGGGTCAATATAAAACGGGCGACCATCTCTCGATGATCGCCCGTTTAAAAACCTTGCGAAGGTTTTTGAGCCTTCGCAAGGTTATCGCTTACCCTTACTCTTTCACTTCGCCTTCGATCACATCACCTTCATTGCCTGGCTGTTGACCGGATGGACCACCTGCTGCCTGTCCTTGCGGCTGGCCTTGCGCGTATAACTGCTGGCTCAATGCATAGAAAGCCTGCTGAACCTCCTCAGTTGCTCTCTTGATGCGTGCCAGGTCGTCGGTCTGTGCGGCCTGCTTTAGTTCGTTGACCTTGCTCTCAATGTTCGAGCGTTCATTGGCAGGAACTTTATCACCAAGCTCGCGCAAAGTCTTCTCAGTCTGATATGCCATGTTATCGGCATTATTCTTGGCTTCGATCAACTCGCGACGCTGTTTATCCGCGGCTTCGTTCTGGCGGGCTTCCTGAACCATGCGCTCAATATCGCTCTTGTTCAAGTTCGTAGAGGCAGTGATGGTAACCTTTTGCTCTTTTCCTGTGGCCTTGTCCTTTGCAGTTACGTGTAAGATGCCGTTCGCATCAATATCAAAGGTCACTTCAATTTGTGGGATACCGCGCGGCGCCGGTGGAATGCCGTCCAGTCTGAAACGACCAAGTGACATGTTGTCGTTTGCCATTGGGCGTTCGCCTTGCAAAACATGAATATCAACCGCGGTCTGACTATCTGCGGCAGTGGAGTAGGTCTCTGTCTTGCGGACAGGAATAGTAGTGTTGCGTTCGATCATCGTGGTCATCACACTACCCATCGTCTCCACGCCAAGTGAAAGTGGGGTGACATCGAGCAACAGAATGTCTTTAACTTCGCCACCCAGCACGCCGCCCTGAATTGCCGCGCCAACCGCGACCACCTCATCAGGGTTCACACCTTTGTTTGGTTCTTTGCCGTTCGTTAATTTGCGGACCAGTTCCTGAGCCATCGGCATACGCGTGGAACCGCCTACCAAAACGACTTCATTCAAATCATTTGCAGATAAGCCTGCATCTTTGAGGGCCGCCTCGAAGGGTTGGCGGCAACGGTTAAGCAGGTCTTCGGTCATTTGCTCAAATTTAGACCGTGTGAGTTTTAACTGTAAGTGCTTCGGGCCGGTTGCATCCGCCGTAATATAAGGCAGGTTGATCTCGGTTTCCATGACAGTCGAAAGCTCAATCTTCGCCTTTTCCGCGGCTTCACGTAGACGTTGTAAAGCCTGACGATCACCGCGCAAGTCGATGCCTTGATCATTCTTAAATTCGTCCGCGGCCCAATTAAGGATACGCTGATCCCAGTCATCACCACCAAGATGTGTATCACCATTTGTGGATTTGACTTCAATCACGCCTTCACCTACCTCAAGGATGGACACATCAAAAGTTCCACCACCGAGGTCAAATACAAGAATGGTCTCATTCTTTTTCTTGTCGAGTCCATAAGCAAGCGCGGAAGCTGTCGGCTCGTTGATGATGCGCAGGACTTCGAGTCCCGCGATCTTGCCTGCATCCTTTGTAGCCTGGCGTTGGCTGTCATTAAAATAAGCAGGAACAGTGATCACTGCTTGTGTGACAGGCTGGCCTAGATACGCTTCGGCATCGGCCTTTAACTTACCCAATATCATGGCACTAATTTCCTGCGGAGAGTATTCGCGTCCTGTGATCGGCACTTTGACGCGCACATCACCCGTCGGGCCTTTAACGACTTGGTAAGAAACCATCTTACGTTCAGTTTCGACCTCGTCGAGGTGACGGCCGATGAACCGCTTGATGGAATAGATTGTATTCTCGGAGTTGACCACTGCCTGTCGCTTCGCTGTCTGACCGACAAGTCGTTCGCTATTTTTATTGAATGCGACGACCGATGGACAGAGTCTGCCACCTTCTGAGGTAGGTATGACAGTAGGCGTACCGCCTTCCATCACAGCGACAACAGAAAAGGTTGTGCCGAGGTCAATGCCAATAATTTTTCCCATAGATACACTCCTTATTGAATGTCATTGCATTCGCCTGCCCCTATGATTTTTTCGGGCCTGCCGTATCTTGCAATAAGCAAAGCAATCCTTGTAAACATAGAGATTGCTCACTCTGCATTTTCTGCAGAGAAGAGCGCTCCTGCAATGACGAAAATATCTTTTACAGGATACTACACCTATGCAAGAATTCTGTTAACAAGGTGTAGAAATTTAATCAATAAGGCCGCCTCATTCCGAGGCGGCCTCATATGTTACGAGTAGGTCACGTTTAAAACGTGACCTATGGAATCAAGGCAGTACAGCAAAGTGGTTTTTCAGCGTGTAGTGGATGTAGTTTTGCCACAATGGGACAATGTCTTCTTCATCATAGTCATGATCAGAGAATGTTTGGATGATCACGCGGCCCTCGTAGCAGGTGGCGAGCACAGCTTCCTGATTCGATGAGTGAGCCGAGAGACCTGCGAGCAAATTGGCATCGCCTCCGCTTCCCAATCGAATCTGATCTCCGGTTTGATTGGCCCAATATCGATTGTAATGTAAGAGTGGCAGTACTACATTAGGCTCATTGAAAATAGGATGGTCAGAAGCCCACCAGTATATCGAGTCGGCCAGGTCATAATCCTTCTGATAGCGGATACCGCATCCGCTTAGAATCTTGTTGACCGGGCCACCCGCCTCGCTGTCCAGATACCAGACTTCAGCAATCATGGCGGCTTTATCACGTACCAAACGCGTATTGATTACGTCCCAAAACTCCCCCGAAATTATATTTTTATCTTCCGCTCCGACAATGATCAGGTCATATGGAGTACCTGAATTTAGATACTCCATAAAGTGCCCGCTATAGGAACCAGTCTGAGTATATTTCAGGCCCATCCCATCCAAAGCATCCTGGATCCACATGCCAATATTCCTCGAATCTGTATTCTCATAAACTAGAATCTTGGCAGATTTGATTCGAGCTTCCACATCCTGTGTAGCTGTTGGCTGTATCTCCGTAGGAGCTTGCTCAGTCGGGACTATTTGGGGCGGGGTGGTTGGCTGGATAGGAGCTGGTTGAGTGGGTAGCACCTGTGCGCCTATTGCGGACTGCGTCAATTGCAGGGACATGGCTGTGGCTTGAAGCTCAAGCGCAGCCTTGGTAGGATCGAATGTTGGCGGGATATTAGGATTGGCAGTTGTACTTGTTATGGAGCAAGCCAGGATCGTTAAAAATGCAGCAAACAAAAAGAAAATGGTTCCCCGGGAATCCAATGGATGCGACATGGTGCCCTCCTTATCACGGTGATGAGGATTCAATGTTGGTTATTAGGATTATACAGTGAATTGAAGTACCTGCAATTACAAATCCTTAACAATGAATGATAAGCAACTCCTTTCTTCAAATTGAAGGAGGGCTGGAAGTCCAGCTAAACGTAAAATTATTCAGTTGGTTCACTTACTTTAAACCATTCAAAATAAGCAGTCACAGGCGCGTTCTCAAAAGCTGCCGCATCTATGCCGACCTTACCTTTTTCCAACCCATAACGTGAAACGTCTAATTTGCGGAAAAGCTTGCTATTAATGTACAGCAAAAGGATATCCTTTTCACAGGTGATGCCGATTTCATAATCAGTCCTACCGCGCGTGAGGTATTCGGTAGTGTCGCTGACGATTGGCTTATATTGGGCAATACCTTGTGTAAGCCATTGGCCAAAGAGAATATTGTAAGTCCCGTCGCTGGAAAGGTTGTATTCATACCAGCCGTTGGCATCGCTATACATACAAACGAGCCCCATCGAGTTCGTCTCAGCATTGGTGCTGTCGAATTTAGTGTCTACATGGACTTTGAGATAATCATATGCATTGTGGATAGCGTAATACCATGTGTGTGGAGATGAGAAGCTGATTACGAGTAGGCCATTTTGGGTGCTTACTTGAGGATTTGAATCACCGCTGGTTTGGAAGGAAATCCATGCTCCTAGGTCTAAATCAAATTCTTCGGTAAAGAATAATGGGATCGGTGTGGGGGAAGGGGCAGGTGTAGCAGTAAATGCCGGTGTATCTGTGACAGATATAGTCGGAGTCTGAGGCGGCGTGGTTGGCGTGGATTCGGGCGCCGGGATAGAGGTCGCTGATTGGCAGGCAACTGTGAGGGCGAGGAGTCCAATCAAAAGGAATTTTTTCATGAATATCTTCGCTGCCTTCCTACAGCGATGCTCACAAAAAGCAACATGAGAAATTAATGTAAGCAGCAGTATAACGCGATAGACCAGCAGTTTATCTGCTGGTCTATCGCACAAGTGGAGATGGCGAGAATCGAACTCGCGTCCGAAAGATTCGACCCTCGGAAATCTACGAGCGTAGCTTGCTGAAGTTTGTCACCGCAGAGATCTCAGCAGGCAGGTAACTCTGTGGCCATCTGCTGGTCTTAAGCACATTTAGCAGAATTATGTGCAGCACTCCATCATTGTCTCGCCCAATCCGTCTCCGGGTGGAGAACGGAGCCGGTGGACGCGCTCTCATCTATGGAGAGCGGCTGTTACGTCAATCGCTTATGCAGCGAGGGGCATAGCAGCGTAGGAAGTGCGGTTGGCACTTAATGTTTTGCGCTGAGTTTTCGAGTTCGGCGCCTCTCGGCTCGCATTCCGGGACCAGCCTCTCCCGTCGAAGCCTGTCATCCCCAAGGCACGGGGCTTTCCCTATGCTGGATCGGCATTATAGCACAGGAGTGTTGTTATTTTATTAGAATCTTGCTGTATATTAACCTTTGTGCTAGACTGTACTAAAACAACAATGAGGCAAACTTGGCCAATAGAATCCTTATCATTGACGACGATCTCGATACCTTGCGCCTAGTAGGGCTGATGTTACAACGCCAGGGTTATCACATTAGCGCTGCTACCAACGGATCACAAGGATTAAAAAAGGCGCTTGAGGAAAGACCAGATCTAATTCTTTTGGACGTGATGATGCCGGATATGGATGGTTATGAAGTCACACGTCGCTTAAGGAAGAATCCCGCGACCTCCTCAACTCCCATTCTCATGTTCACAGCAAAAACACAATTGGACGATAAGGTAACCGGCTTTGAAGTCGGCGCGGATGATTACCTTACGAAACCAACACATCCCACCGAATTGCAAGCACACGTCAAGGCTTTGCTTGCAAGAATAGGTCCGAAGGATACTGAAGTCATGACTGCTCCTCATGAGCTTCATGGTTACGTGATCGGAGTATTGGCTTCACGCGGTGGTTTAGGTGTCTCTTCATTAGCATCTAACTTGGCGGCCAGCCTGTTCAATCGCACGCAGATGGATGTGATTCTGGCTGAGCTGACTCCGGGCCAGGGCACACTGGGATTAGACCTGGGCATACCGAATCAGAAGGGCTTAACTGAGCTCCTGAAGGGTAACTCCGTTGAAATAACACGCGAAAAGGTACAGTCTTTATTGTCCCCGCATAGTTCAGGCTTGAAACTTTTGCTAGCCTCTGAAAACCCGCGAGATGTTTCATTGACCTCACAGGTAAGTAACTATGAATTGTTGGTGACGCGACTAGCTTCACTTGCACGCTTCGTTGTTTTGGACCTTGGGGTTGGACTGCCACAATTTGTGCAAAAAATTCTTCCGATGTGCGACGAGCGCATTGTCGTTTTGGAAGGCTCGCCGACCACTATTCAGGGAGCCAGGGTTTTGATTGATGAGATTGTTAACCTGGGAATAGATGGCAAGGGCGTTACAACAGTGCTCAATAACCGCGTACGATCGGAGGCGCAAATGCCCTGGACACAGGTACAAGAGAAACTGGGCCATTCGATTGCTATCACCCTCACCCCTGCGCCCGAATTGTTCCTCCAGGCGGAGCGCATGCAAACTTTGGCTGTTTTATGCCAGCCCACGAACGTAACCTCTCAGCAGTTTATGAAAGTAGCAGACTTAATTATTGAGCGCGAAAAGGCGCGATGACCTCTTCTTCCCGTCAGACGCAGACTGCAATTGAGTTTGCTGCGGATCTTTTCCGCCAGGCAAAGCGTGCTGTAGTTCTGACGGGTGCGGGTATATCCACGCCCTCGGGGATACCTGATTTTCGCTCAGAGGGAACAGGATTATGGTCCCGCGATGAGCCGCTAGGAGTTGCATCTCTCAATACTTTTCGGATTGCTCCAGAAAAATTCTTTCACTGGTTTCGCCCGCTGGCGAGCCAGATTTTTTATGCACAGCCAAATGCCGCGCATCTGGCGATGGCCGAATTGGAAAAAGCAGGTTGTATTCGAACAATCATCACACAAAATATTGATGCACTTCATCAAAAAGCGGGTTCAAAAAATGTAATAGAAATGCACGGTTCCATACGCACCCTGACGTGCACAAGGTGTTATCATCAGGTGGAAGCATCCCCGTATCTTAACTCATTCGTTGAGAAGGGACAGATTCCACGCTGTCTCAAGTGTGAAAGCGTCCTAAAACCGGATGTGATCCTTTTTGGAGAACAATTGCCTTATACAGCTTGGTTGCAAGCACAACGTGATACGCGTCAGTGTGACCTAATGATGATAGCTGGATCATCCCTAGAAGTACTACCTGTGGCCGGTTTGCCTGTGCAGGCGCTTGACCGTGGAGCACATTTAATTATTGTAAATAATACTCCCACTTATTTAAACGTGCGCGCGGATGTGTCAATCCTAGAAAATGTGGTTGATATCATTCCCGCTATTGCGGAGAAAGCACTAAATGGCTGAAATTAAGACAGAACGACTCGACGGTTATCGCCGTTTGATTGATATTTCGCGCGATCTCGCCTCGACCCTCGACCTCGATATCCTGCTCTCGCGTATTGTGCATGCTGCGGCCGAGGTGAGTGCTTCGGAGGCCGCGTCGATCCTCTTATTTGATGATGCCGCCCGGCAGTTATATTTTCAAGTGTCTACCAATCTTGATGAACCCACGCGGCGCGGCATTGTTGTCCCATTGGATGGAAGTATTGCAGGATGGATCGTGAACAACCGTAAGCCAGTGCGGCTTAGCAATGTACACGATGATCCACGCTTTTTTGGCGATGTGGAGCAGGCTACAGGGTTTTCAACGGAGTCAATATTAGGGGTGCCACTTATCACAAAAAATAAGATAGTAGGTGTTCTCGAGACCATCAACAAACAAAGAGGAAAATTTACCGACGCAGATGAATCCATGCTTTCTGTGCTGGGTGCCCAGGCGGCTGTGGCAATTGAAAATGCGCGCTTGTTCCAGCAATCGGACTTGATTTCAGAGTTTGTCCACGAGTTGCGTACACCGCTTGCCTCGCTCAGTACCGCTACTTATTTGTTGTTACGGCCTGAAATGTCTCTGGAACAACGCGACCAGATCATTAACAATATTCACAATGAAACCATGCGACTCAACGCCTTGGCTTCATCATTCCTTGACCTAGCTAGGCTGGAATCCGGGCGCGTGCAATTTCGTAAGACGACTTTTAGTATTGCGGACTTAATGTATGAATGCAAGGACGTGATGGCTTCTAAAGCTATGGAAGACAACATCCAGATCCGCGTTGAATCGCCAGAAGGACTGCCCCTACTTGAAGCGGATCGGGACAAAATCAAGCAGGTCCTGCTGAATCTGATTAGCAATGCCATTAAATATAACCGCCCCAGTGGAACTGTAATGTTGAGGGTGGAGGCATCTGACCGTGAGATGGTAATCTTTGTTCAGGATTCGGGTATCGGTATTCCAGAAGAAGCTATACCACACCTGTTTCAAAAGTTTTATCGCGTACGTGAGCATGAATCTAAAGTTGCAGGTACGGGCCTGGGATTATCTATTTGCAGGCGGATCGTTCAGGGACACGGCGGACGTTTGGAAGTCAAGAGTAAAGTGGGAATTGGCTCAGTGTTCACGGTGATCCTGCCCAGATTCAATAAACCACTAACGTATCGTGATTAATTTGAGCTTTACTACATCCCTATTCACTTAGAATTGACTTTTTTGCACGAAACCTTTAAACTAATAATGCTGCAACCCCGCTTGGAACCCCGCACACTTTCTACGGTGAATGCGAGCGGGGGAACACCATTAATTTGGAGGAGAAGATGGCCCAATTTCAATTCGTGATGCGGTCTGGCCCAACGCCGGGTATGACCTTTCCGCTCGAAGGCGATCAACTTACGATCGGTCGCGATTCATCCAACGGTGTGGCAATTAATGATGCCGAAATTTCCCGCAGACATGCCCGCCTTAATTTTCAGGGTGGAAAGTATGTGCTTGAGGATCTCGGTTCTACCAATGGTACTTTTGTGAATGGTCAGCGATTGGCCGGACCAGTGGTATTGAAGCCAGGGGATGTAGTGTCACTGGGGGAGCAGATTGTTTTGATGTATGATGTCATCAGTATGGATCCTGGTGCAACTATTGCCGCGCAGCGCAGAGCTTCACGTGTACCGCAAACGCCACCTCCTATGCAAGCTTCTGTGCCTGGATTTCCGGCTCCGCCGCCTCCCGCTGCCCCGGTCCCTACCCAAACAAGTAATATGTTGCCTATCATTATTGGTGTGGGTGCTCTATTGTTCATTTGTTTGTGTGCAAGCTTCTTCTGGTGGGTGGACGCGACCTATCGGTGGTGTGTGTTCTTCCCCTTCATTTCTGGTTGCTAGTTAGCTTAAATCCTCTACCCCGCGAGTTCAAACTCGCGGGGTATTTTGTTTAATATGGTTGTAAAATCAATTGCATAAGATGCTCTCCATCTCAAGTTGCGGTACAAGCGGTAAAATCACATACAGATTCATACTCGATATCCATAATGATTGAACAACCACCATCCTCAAATTCTCCCTCTTGGAGTGCAACCACGAAGCTTGTCGTTGCGTTGACCGTAGTCGCGATGGTTGCTGCCTTGCTGATTAAGTTTCAGTTTATTATCGGTCCAGTATTGATTGCCTTGGTGTTGGCTTATTTGCTTCATCCCGTTGCCAGTTTTTTACAGCGCAGGCTGTATTTTACGTGGAATGCATCAGTCGCTGTCGTTTATTTCTTAATCATTATTTTTTTGCTTAGCTTACTTACTCTTGGCGGAGTGGGATTGGTGCAACAGGTGCAAAGCGTGATCACTATCGTACAGGATGGTCTGAAGGCTTTACCTGGATTAATCGAACAGTTTTCAGGGCGGGTTTATCAATTTGGCCCGTTCAAGATTGACTTTCGCGCCCTTGATCTAAGCGCGTTAAGTAGTCAGGTGCTGGGCATGGTTCAGCCGTTATTGAGCCGCACAGGTACCTTACTAGCTACATTGGCAACGAGTACCGCCAATTTCCTCGGTTTGACACTCTTCGTCCTGCTTGTTTCCTATTTTGTGCTGGCTGAAAGTGGAGGATTGCGCGGCCGTATCATCAGCGTTGAAGTACCTGGTTATTCTCAAGACTTTGAACGTCTTGGTCGTGAACTTGGCCAGATTTGGAACGCCTTTCTGCGTGGGCAAATTATTATCTTTTTCCTCGCGGTTGCTGTCTACACGGTCCTATTGAGTATTCTGGGTGTGCGCTACGCGATTGGGCTTGCCTTTCTCGCCGGGTTGGCACGTTTCGTACCGTACGTTGGCCCTATGATCAATTGGGTCGTGCTTGTTCTGGTCGCCTATTTTCAAACGTACAAACTGTTTGGCCTCGAACCGCTTTATTATGCCTTGCTTGTTTTGGGCATCGCGCTTATCGTAGACCAAATCTTCGATAATTTTGTTTCTCCACGTATTCTATCTAGCGCGCTCAAGGTGCATCCTGCGGCGGTACTCGTGGCAGCGATCGTAGCGGCGAACCTATTAGGCATTCTTGGTGTTGTTGTGGCCGCGCCAATACTTGCCACTGTTACTCTCTTCTGGCAATACACCATGCGAAAAATGCTTGATCTTGACCCATGGCCCGAGCCGGAACTCCGCCAACCGCCTCCGCCTGCAGGATCGCGTTTTCTTGTGTCTTTACGTCGCTACCTTCGGACACTGAGACAGATGCGCTATAAATAGAATGCTCAGATGTGTAATTCCGTTATAAACAACAAGGAGAATATCATGTCCAACAACAATAATGAACCCCGCACTGAAACCCTGGCCGAAACCGATAATTATCTTGTCTGGAAAGCCGAAGAACCTGATGGTGAGACCACCTACCATATTGAATTAAACAATGTTACAGTCCATTTCTTTGAAGAAGAATGGAATGAATTCCTTGACCTGGCGCGCACTTTAAAATAACACTGGGTAGGAGTCTTCTAACGCTGAAAATTTTCTAACATGAGACTCAAAAACTCCATTACCGATGTGCCCGGCATCGAGGCAGGTCATGCGCAGAATGATGAGAGTCTGACAGGTTGTACGGTCATCTTGTGTCGCGAGGGTGCAGTGGCTGGTGTGGATGTACGCGGTGGTGCTCCGGGAACGCGCGAGACTGATCTGCTTAACCCAATCAACCTCGTGGAAAAAGTCCATGCCGTTATGTTGGCAGGTGGGTCTGCTTTTGGACTGGATGCAGCTTCAGGCGCGATGCGTTATCTTGAAGAACACAATATTGGATTCAATACAGGAACGGCTCGCGTGCCAATTGTCCCGGCAGCGATACTTTATGACTTAAGTGTTGGCCGTGGGGATATCCGTCCAGACGCGGCAATGGGCTACGCGGCCTGTACCGCCGCATCAGATGCGGCAGTGAGCGAGGGCAATGTGGGGGCAGGAACAGGTGCGAGTGTAGGAAAGGTTTTCGGGCAGAAGCAGGCCATGAAGTCCGGGGTCGGAAGCGTTAGTATTTCTATCGGCAAAGGAATCATTGTTGGTGCAATGGTTGTGGTCAATGCGTTTGGTGATGTTCTCGATCCGAATACGGGCGAGATCATCGCAGGTGTAAGATCCACCAAAGTTGGTCCATTACAATTTGGCGCGCCGAATTATTTTGCGGATACATTGCAATTGATGAAGACATTTCTTGGCCGTACAGTGCTTAACTTCGCTACCCGCGCAAATACTGTGATCGGCGTAGTCGCCGTGAACGCCTCATTCAACAAAACCGAGATGACGAAGATCGCGCAAATGGCACACGATGGAATTGCACGCTCGATCCGCCCTGCACATACTATGCTGGATGGCGATACTGTGTTTGCCCTGGCGACTGGTAGTAAGAAGGCGGATACTTCAACAGTTGGTGCATTTGCAGCTGAGGCCTTGGCACAGGCGATTGTGCGATCTGTGCGCATGTCTGCCTCATTAGGTGGCTTGCCGGGCTTATATCAGGGTACTGATGTAAGCACCGTACGGAGTGACGGGCGGCTGTGAGGAATGAAGTCGAAGAGCAGATGAGTTTCAACTGTAGTGTTAGTATCGCACTTCCGCTGACATCATCCCAGTGTTTTTAGGAGAACCTCTGAATGAAGGTCTTGCAGTTTTTGTTTCGCGCGGGGCTTAGTTTATTTATTGCCTTCACCGCCAGTTTTTCATCGGCCGTTATCTTCTTCAAATATACAGGATACAAAACGAATTTTGACCGCGCTTTTCTGGTTGCCGTACCTACTTTTGCGATTGCCTATCTTTTGTTCGAAGGATCCCCAGCTTTTTTGAAGTGGTTGCAGCAAAGACAGACTAAAGTTTTGATTGTATTTGGTGTGCTAGCTGTGGCAGGTGCATTGGCTGTCGTCTTGCCATTTGCGATCTCGCGCATCTATTACCTTGGCATGCTGGCATTTGCGCTTGTACTGCTTGCCTTGATGCTTCCAGCAATCTTATTTGTGGAACGCATGTGGGTCAACCATTCCATGTGGCATTATTTCGGGGGCTTTTTATTAAGTTTCGTTTTTACTTACGGTGCGGTTGGCTTCTTGAGCGGTGTACTCAAGACAGTCTTCAACATGGTTGTATTCACTGTCGTTTTGATCATTTTGGGCTGTGTGTTTGGATATTATCTTGTCAGCCGGGCTGCTCGCTCATTTCACGATGGCTTTTTGAGCCAGCCGTTGAATATCATCCTTTGCCTCACATTACCTCTTCTATTAGCCGCGCTCCTATACGCGAGCATACAGTTCCCAGCGATGTTCATCTGGGAATATATTTCAGTGCCTAGTGATTGGCTCGGCTTTTTCATTGCAAGCGCATTGATCGCGGGTGTGTGGGGAGTTGGCGCATTGGAACAATTTGAGTCACGCGGTTTTTATGAGCGATTTCGACAAACAAAGCTTTTTATTTTCATCAAGGAAAATCTGCCTGGTCTCTATGCTGGAGGGATGTTCTTCCTCATCAATCTAATCGTCGCGCGTGCGCTCAATCACCCTGCATTCAGCATTAATAGTGTTGTCTTTGAAGCGGATGCGGGGCCGTGGATGTCTATCCTGGGGCTGCCAGAAGGTGAGGATGTAAACCGCTCGGTCCATCCGATGGTCTTAATCACTCTGCGCCCCCTCGTCCGACTTGTGGGCCTCTTCATGGCTGAAAAATGGTATCTCGCGCCGATGCTCGTGGTCGCTGCCATGAGCGGGTTATGTGTACTCATGGCGTGGATATTCGTCAAGCGTGCGACCGCTAAAGATACCTACTCGTTCATCTTTGCGATTTTCCTCGGTTCAACCGCCGCGCATCTGCTTTTCGGCTCGCTCACCGAGACGTATGCCTTCGGGATGACTTCGTTGATCTTTTTCTTTCTCCTGATTCAGGCCGGAGAAAAACGATTTTCTGTTCTCATCCCTGCAGGATTACTCGTCTTCGGTATCACCATCACGAACATTGCGCAAGGTGTAATTGGCTTGTTCTTCAATAAATTTGGGTTTTGGCGGCTGGTACGTTACTGTGTGTTCATTATTACGGGGGGAATTGCGCTCACAGCCTTAACGAGTGTGTTGTACCCCGGCAGGCAGACCTTCTTCTTTGTCCCTGCTGACCTTGCCTTCGAAGCGCGTTTTTCAAAACCTGTTTACGAGGCTCCTGCAGATCGCCTTCGTCAAAAGTTCCAATTAGTCAGTCGGACGATGATTCTGTATGGTGTGACCGCACCCAAACCGATCGAAGATATCGCGCGCAAGCGTAGTGATCCAACTATTGACCTCAAGACGTACAAAGCTCACGATAAGATCTACGCGTCGTACGTCGGCCTTGCCAATATCCCTCTTGCCCTTTGGTTGATCATACTTGTAGGTTCGTTTTTGTTTTTCTTGAAGGGTCTTCGTTCATCGCCTCACGTGCCGCTAATGCTTGGCTTGCTTGGCAGTCTTGCGTTCAACTTCATATTACATATGAACTATGGAACAGAGCTTTTCCTTTATACGCCCTTTTGGGTATACGCGCTGGTCTTCTTCATTGCACTTGCATATGCAGAACTCGCAGGTCGAAAATGGTTTGAGTCTTTTCTAACGGTCTTTGTAGTGACCCTAATGATCAACAACGCTTGGTTTATCTTTGTTATCTTGCGTGGACTTGCCCCATACTTTGCTATCGCCTCCTAGACAACCTCGGACCTGCTACCGTTTCACTAAATGAATCTTCCCCTCAGGATTTTTCTCAGCATCTTGATCGGTCTCGCGCTGGCCTTTGCATTTAGTATCCCCTTTTTGAATCTGCTACAACGTCCATTCCTTGACCAGATACTGCTGATCCTCTTTACAACTGCTGCTTTCGGGTATCTGGTATTTACCTGGCTTGAATCGCGCAATGAAATATTTCGTCCTGAGCGGCAGTCGAAGGACGGTTTTGCAGATGCGCTTCGACTACAGCGCACACTTGCCCTGCCGTCTCGCACCGTCGGGCTCGCGGCACGAACGGTGGCGGGCAGTGCCAGGGAAAATCGCGCTTCTGCTCAGCGCGAAGGCAATTTCCTTAATAGTCTAAACGTGTTTAACAAAAAGCTTCATTGGTCAGGCACAGCGTTTGCATCTTTTCTACATGAACATGTACCCGGTCTTGTGTTGGCTCTGGCTTTCATCATTGTTTATACATACTTTGGTCTACAATTTAACAACCCAAGTATAGACACAGTCGATAATTATCTCGACGCCGATAACTCTTCATGGATGCGACGCATTGCCTTGCCAGATGGATACCAGATGGAGATGCGCGGCCCGCATCCATTTGCTTATTTCATCTTTCGTCCGCTGGGTTGGATATTCAATCTTTTTACAGGCAATCCGGCTTTTACAGCTATCTTACTCAACACATTAACAGGTGGCTTGTGCGTTTTTCTAGCATGGGTTTTTATTAAAAATCAATTTCAGAACCGAGTCTATGCTTTCTTGATCGCTGCGTTGCTCGGGCTATCCACCTCCCATCTTGTTCTTGGTTCAATTATTGAATCTTACATTTTTTCCGCAGCCGCATTAATAGGTTTTTTTCTCTTGCTTCAAACACGCAAAGAATCGACCGGCTCGCTGGTTGCTTTGAGCCTGTTGACCTTCGGTATCACACTCACCAATTTCGTCCAGAACCTCATTGGTTTTATCGTTTCCCGCCCGCGCTGGAAGGACGTGTTTCATTTCGGCGCGCTTGTTATATCTCTTGGTGTATTGCTGAGTTTGCTACATGCTGTTTGGTATCCGTCGAGTAAACTTTTTTTCCTTCCCTCGGATGCACAGACGGAGGAAGAGTTTACCATTTCCGTTTTCCATGACCCTTTGTGGAGAGCAATCGGACGCGTGATATTACTCATCCGGACGATCCTGCTGTATAGTGTGGTTGCGCCTCATCCGTATGTCTTCACCAAAGAGGTGGGAGGTGCTTTTCCGCGCTTCAATTTCTTCAAGATATCGCCGGAGACTTATCGTTTTAGTTCCTATAGTGGACTAGGAAATATTCTCATATTTGCCTGGGTAGCGCTGTTGCTTGTTGCAGGTGTATTCTTTATAAGAAATATCATTCGCACACATAAAGCAGACCTCTCACTGGCATTTGGATTATGTTTACTTTTCAATTTCGTGCTCCACCTTAACTATGGCTACGAGCCGTTTCTGTACTCACCAGATTGGGCTTATGCTCTGATATTCTTTGTTGCATTTGGACTTGCTCCATTGGCAAATTATCGCTGGTTTCGAGTAGGGTTGTTTGCTTTTCTGGTCTTATTGGCCTTCAACCAATGGCAATTCTTAAAGTTTGTTCTCGACACGATTTCTCCATTTTTATAAGCGGAGCAATGATCTCATCCCTCTTTTATACAATTTATGACAATCCCCGAAAACATTGGCGTCAAAGTGCTTATAAGCCTGCTGGTTGGTTTGTCAACTGCGCTTGTGCTGGCTGTTCGCTTCTTCTACTACCAGGACTATAACTCTTTTGACCAATTCTTCCTTGTGGGGGTTCCCGCTTTTGCATTGACGTGCATCGCCTATTTACTACTCAGTCACTTCCGAGAATTTATTAATTCCATAAAGTTGCCTGCAGGGCGGCTCAGAACAGGGTTGGCTATATTGATTGCCTTCCTGCTTTTTCTCTTCATTCAAAAGCAACCAGTTTTATTACTCATAGTCAATATTGTTCTTGTGGCCGCGCTGTTTTTAGGCGCAGTTTATTTCTCCAAGCCTTTCATTCAAGAATGGAAAAAAGGAGAAAAGTTAACGCGCATCCTGTATGCGTGGATACTGGCGAGTACTATAACTTTCTTCGTCACTGGTGTTGGAAGTAATTTCTATACTACTTTTCTTGAAGTTGTTTTGCTAACCTTCTTTTTTCAAATAGTCTTCAGCCTTATCGCTTATTATCTGATAGGAAAAATCCGGCTTGATATTCAAAATCAGAGTGAATTTTGGATTGCTGTCTTGCTCTTGCTATTGGTCCTTGCTTTCGTCGTAGCAATCTTCCAGATGGGACGACAATTTCCCCGTCTATTTGATGCGGACTTTTTCCTTTTAGAGGGCAGTCAGATTATTGCTTCTACTGTGGTGAGCATTTTCTCCCTTCCCTGGTTGGCATGGATTTTGAACATCTTAGAAACGCGCGGTCTGATCTATTCCTTGAAGGGGACCAAGCTCTTTAATTTTTTTGATGAAAATCTGCCAGGATTTTTGCTTGCTGGGTTGTTCTTTTTTATTTATTTCCTGCTCGCTTCTATCCTTAATCGCCCAATCTTTGACGTAGACGATATATTCTTCGATGCCGACGGCTTGAACTGGCGTACTCGTCTCACAACGGAAAACTGGATTGATTTCTACTGGCGCTCAATACATCCATTATCTCTGTTGTTGCTCAGGCCGCCAATCGCGTTTATCTCTGCTTTTCTGAAAGGAGATAGGCTATCGTCGGCAATGATCATCGTGGCTTTCACCAGTTCACTTTGTGTTTTCCTCGCCTGGTTATTTCTGCGGAAAACAACCGGTAATCCGGTATTTGCCCTTCTGGTTGCCTCGATTCTCGGCGCGTCGGCTTCGCATCTTATATTCGGTGTTTTATGTGCTACTGCTTGAGGGAAAGCCTTTTCCCTTCCTTGTCTTGGCGGGCGTGCCAGCCATAGGCATTACGTTGACGAATTTTGCTCAGAACGTGATTACTCTGTTTATCATTAAGCCAAACATTAAACTAATAGTTCGCTACGTATTTATTGTCGTGGTATTGCTCATAGGACTTAGCTTGTTGAATAACTTGCTTTATCCGGGAGCGAATCCGTTCTTCTTCGTTCCCTCTGGTTTCCTGGCCGAAAAGCAGAACATTTTTCCATTCAATCTCCAACGGATCCAAGCGATAGTTAGGAGTTTCTTATTCTACAATGTGGTGGCGCCAGAGCCCATTTTGTACACCAAAGATATTCCTTTTACCCAATTTAGGTTCTTCAAACCCGAAATTCAGAGATTGAGTGGGTATGACACCCTTCTGCAAACGTTTACTGCGTCGTTCTGGCTGGCATTGCTTGTCCTGGCGGTGATATCATTTGTTATAAATTTCAGGCAGAATAAATACACCAGATATTCGATTGCCCTGTCGGCGTGTATTCTTTTGAACGTGAGCTTTCATCTCAGGTACGGCAAGGAATTGTTTCTTTATTCGCCAAACTGGACGTATGCCCTTATCCTCCTGCTTGGTTTGGCTTGGGTAGGCGTCTCACGATACAAATGGTTTCAGGTCTTGCTCTTGCTTTTCTTAATATGCTTGATCGCAAATAACTTGTCTTTGCTGTATACCCTGATGAGCATTTCAGCATCGCATTTTGATTGAATAAGCAATTTGTAGTCTTGGCAACCTGCTCAACAGTTATTATTTTGGAATAAATACTTGGTATTTAATGAATTTCTTTTCTTTATACTCAATATCAGGATCGGGTGGCGCCTCTCTCAGGGTAAGAATATATATGGCATCTGGATCATCCACACAGTCTGAAAGCCTGAAGCGGTATCGTCCCAGCTCGCGGGGTGTCCTTGCTGGATCAGCGGGGTCGCTTGGATAAAGCCATTCGATACGGTCAATGTATTCGGATGGATGCATCTTCTGCGTAAGCAGGACATAGATGTACGTAGAATAAGTCTGCTCTGTAAAGCAAATCGGCGAATCGCTTTTTTTGGTCGCGTATTCTATGGCAGGAATGAGGCCAGCGTTAAAAATGCTGCTTGAACGCCTTTGGTATTCCTCTCCGTGATAGGCTTTTGTAAAAAATATGAATCCTATGGTGAAAATAAATAGCATAACTGGCAACACATACGGTATGCGCTCATCCAGTTTAATCAAAAGAATTGCAATGAGCAGAAGGATAGGTGTAAAAATTAAGTTGATGCGCGTCAAATTGACTGGGTGCATCAAGCCTATGAATATTGACGCGATAATCCATGCGAGTAAAAGCCAGTGTTCGATCTTGTAGTCTTGATTGAATTTAAGAGGCAGAATCAGAAAGAGACCAGCAACTGCGAGAGGAAAAGTAAATTTATAAAAGTATCCAAAAGGCTCCACGTGATTCCACGGAAAACTGTCTACTTGGGTCCAGAGCAATTTAAGCATAATGGCCGCATTTTCTAATATCGTCCGCAGGGGATTCCCGCCAAATATTGCTGCCATAGTTTCATAACGTGCTTGTACAGGCAGGTGCGGGATAGTAACGACGCCTAAATGGATTGCCTCCCAATGGAAAGTATTGATGGCAACGAATAAGGCGATAGGCAGCGCGATAATGAAAAAAACGATCAGACCCATAATAGCCTGTTTGACTGACAGTCGCTTTGAATACACCAATGCCGGGATTGTCAGAAGCAGAAAGATCGGAACGCCCAAATATGCAATTCCATATGCATACAGACATAACGCAAAAAATATGGATGAAATGATAAACCAGTGGTTTTCCCGGGTAGAAAGAAGCAAGCATGTAAAACCAGCTAAAAAGAAAAAAGGCAGGATATTGGATTCAACAGCCCAGCGGGAATTAATAATGTGCCATGGCGAAATTGCCATGAAGAACATTGCGGTTAAGCCAAGTTTTTCACTCCTCAATCGCTTACCTGCAACATATATCAATGGCAAGGATAGGATACCCAAAAGCATCATGGGTAGCCTGACCGAAACAGCGTTGATACCGCGCAAAGCGACAAATGGAATTAACAAATACGCGTACAACGCGTTTTGTCCGCTGCCCCAGGATATTAAGTGGACGGGATAAGATACCCCATTTCGATCCATGCCAAACTTGTAAATGTAGTACGCTTCTACTCCTATGGAAGCTTCATCCGCATTGAGTCCCTGTGGAAGAGAACCAAATTCCCATACGCGGGCAAATATCCCGATGACTAAAATAATAATAAAAAGTAAGTGGGTTTTATATCGATTGACCAAAGTTGCAGGTCGGTTCGCGATGCTCATCTTGATTGGTTGTTTACCATTTGCCTTTGAATATTCCCAAATTTGTATATAAATCTATGGTGAGCAAGATTCATTTTCTTTTTTATTTACGAGTTTATAAAAGCGGGCGTTTGAAAACGTCCGCTTTCCATTTGGTCATATCAGATTCACTTCCTGCCCTTCAGTTCATCTTTCAAGATTAATGTGAGAACAACGCTCACAGCGGTGACGACCAGCCCACCGAGAAAGGCGGACCAGAAACCATCCACGCTAAGACCGAGCCCGACGGTTTGGCCGATGGTTGTAGTGAGCCAGAAAATGAGCGTATTAATCAGCAATGTGAACAGGCCTAGCGTCAGGACAATTAACGGGCAGGTGAGCAGCGTAAGTAGAGGGCGCACGAGTGCATTAAGCAACCCCATAATCAATGCTAGCCACAAAAAGCCCGTCCAATTTCCTGCGAAATCAATGCCCGGAATGATTAACACCGCAAGGTAAATTCCGATCACATTAATGACCCAACGTAAAAAGAATTTTGTCATTGCATCTCCTTTCAATAGATAATACGCAAAAGAGATTAGGAAGTTGCTTTTCCCGCTTCCATCCAGATCAATGTGCGCAGTGCTCTGAAACCTGCTTTTTGGATGGCTTGATCAAAATCGCTGGCTGGAAATTCAAGCGATAAATACCTATGATGAGATAGAACATGCCGCGCGTGTAAAAGTAAAACTGTTAAAGCTTCAGGGTCGGACCTCGAACCTACCGCTGCGTAAAGAGATTCTGCTCGCCAAGAAGGGATCCACGAAAGTACAGCTTCAAGGCGATTACTTTTGACAGCAGCCCACTGACGGACATTGATACTCACAAAGAATAAATACAGCCAGTTTGATAGACCCGGTCGGAGGGCCTGAAAACCCCAGTCGCGGTGCCAAGCCAAAAGGTTCGGGTAGAGACGGGAGAGCCACTTTTGTTGAATAGGCCACCAGTATGAATGTCGGTTTGTAATCCTAATGTCCGTTTTCAGCTGTAGCACAGTAGAATCGCCCAGACCTTGCCATGTCGTTCGCCGCGCACGTTCGACGAAGCCAAGATTGCTATAAAGTTTGATCGCACCCGGGTTGTCATCACGGACATGCAACCAGACTGAATCTGCCTTTTTTTCTCGAGCATGAATCATGGCCCGTTCGGTCAGGGCACGCGCAATTCCTCGCCGGCGATAATCCGGATGGACGGCTACATTGGCAATCAGATAAATACGTTGTCTTTTGTACCGAAATGGAACTAGGCTGGCATTACCAACGATTTTGCCTTTCTCTTCCCATATGTAACCAGTTAGTGGTAGCGATGTGGATTCAGTAGCGCGGTTCGCCCAGCGCGAAAAGGAGCTATCTCGCCCGGCACGGCGCATATCCTGAATATAGCGCTGACCCTCACTGTCCATTGTACTAGCGAAGCACAATTCAATCAGGTCAGCCACCTCGGGCAAGTCACGCATGATGTTGAGGGCGCGTAGGTTAGGATGCTTAGGGCGTACCGGGACTGTAATGGATGCCATTGGGCAAATTATAGCGCGTTGTTGGTTTTTCTCAATACCAACCAAATCTAACACTCTTCTTACACCGCGTTGATAATTCGCCGACGCGTTTTTGTTATAATCACCCTGTCATTAGGCCCCAAAGGTCTAGTTCCCCTCCAGGGGTGACGCGCGATGACCTTTGGGGTTTTTACTTTGAAAAGGATATTTCCCTATGATGCGATTTGACCGATTTACTGAAAGAGCGCAGGAAGCCGCTCAGCGTGCAGCGGAAATCATCCAGCGCTATGGACATAACCAGATCGATACCGAACACATCCTATTGGCTTTGATCGAACAGCCAGGAGGTGTGATACCCCAGATCCTCGAAAAACTCAATGTGAGCGCCGAGGCTTTAACTGAGCGCCTCGACGCAACTTTGCGCGCTAGCCCCAAAGCCAATATCTTTGGTGGCGGCGCTGGGCAGATTTTTATCACCCCGCGTGTGAAAAGAATTATTGACTTGGCCAACGAGGAAGCCAATCGTCTAAAAGACGAGTACATTTCAACTGAACACATCTTCCTTGCCATTCTGACCGAGCGGAACACACCTGCGGCGCGCATTTTAGAATCTGCTGGTCTTTCGCGTGACCGCGTATTTGATGCCGTTCAGGATTTGCGTGGTGGACAGCGTGTAACCGATCCGCAAGCTGAAACACGCTATCGCACGCTTGAAAAATATTCTCGCGATCTAACCCAGCTTGCCCGCGAAGGCAAACTTGACCCTGTGATTGGTCGTGATAATGAAATTTTACGTCTTATCCAGATCCTTTCCCGCCGTACCAAGAACAACCCGGTGTTGATTGGTGAAGCAGGCGTAGGTAAGACTGCCATCGCTGAAGGTCTTGCGCAGAAGATCGCCAGCAATGATGTACCTGAGATTCTCACAGGCAAGCGCGTAGTCGCTTTGGATCTAGGTGCGATGATCGCTGGTTCCCGCTTCCGCGGTGAATTTGAGGAACGTCTCAAAGCCGTAATGGAAGAAGTCCAGCGCTCGCAGGGCGACATCATCCTAATGATTGACGAGTTGCATACCGTTGTCGGTGCGGGAGCTGCGCAAGGCGCGATGGATGCCAGCAACATGCTCAAGCCTGCATTGGCGCGTGGTGAATTGCAATGCATCGGCGCGACGACGCTTGATGAATATCACAAGCATATTGAAAAAGATGCCGCGCTCGAACGGCGCTTTGCTCCAATCTATGTGGAAGAGCCAACCGTTGAAGATACGATCAAAATGTTGCAGGGTCTGCGTGACCGCTATGAGGCACATCACAAAGTCCATTTTGCGGATGAGGCGCTCGTAGCCGCAGCGCGGTTGGCAGAACGTTATGTTACGGATCGCCGCCTGCCCGATAAAGCAATTGACTTGATGGACGAAGCCGCCGCAAAGCTGCGCGTCGCGCTTTACTCCATGCCGCCCGATCTCAAGGCGATGAAGGGCGATATTGACCGCTTGCGAGCGGAAGAAGAACAGGCTGGCCTCGAGCGCGATTATGAACGCGCCGCGCAAAAGAAAGCGGAACGCCTGCGCCTTGAGCAGGAATACCACGATAAGCGCGATAAATGGGAATCTGAACATCAGCTCGACGAAGTAGTTGACGTGGATGATATTGCCTCTGTGGTACATCAATGGACAGGCATTCCAGTCTCGCAGATGATGGAGACCGAGTCTGAAAAACTTCTGCACATGGAAGCGCGTTTGCATGAGCGAATCATTGGTCAGGAAGAGGCTATCCATGCCATTTCCGATGCGATTCGCCGTGCCCGCTCAGGCCTGAAAGATCCGTCTCGCCCAATCGGTTCATTTATCTTCATCGGTCCTTCCGGTGTCGGTAAAACTGAACTTGCAAAGGCTCTGGCCTGGTTCATGTTCGATGATGAAGAGGCGCTTGTACGGATTGACATGTCTGAGTATCGTGAACAACACACGGTGAGCCGGCTCTTTGGTGCGCCGCCTGGATATGTTGGTTACGAGGAAGGCGGTCAACTCACGGAAGCTGTCCGCCGCAGACCGTATCGCGTTCTCTTGTTTGATGAGATCGAGAAAGCTCATCCAGAAGTTTGGAATGCGTTATTACAAATTCTTGACGATGGACGCATGACCGATGGTCAGGGCAACATAGTGGACTTCCGCAATACGGTTCTAATCATGACCTCGAACCTGGGCACCGAATATGTAAGAAAAAGCGGTACCCTTGGTTTCCTGACACCAAGAGCAGATAGCGATGAACGCGAGTCTCACGATAAGATCGAAAAGGCTCTAAAAGGTGCCTTCCGTCCCGAATTCCTCAACCGTATTGATGAGATTATCATGTTCTCGCCGCTCTCACTCGAGCAGATGGAAGAGATCGTGGTACTCCAGATGAAGGAAGTACAAGACCGATTAAACGAGCACAACATTACGGTCGAATTGACGGATGCGGCGCGGGGATGGCTTGCCAAGGAAGGTTACGATCCCAATTTCGGTGCTCGTCCGCTTCGCAGGGCGATTCAGAAGTATGTTGAGAGTCCGCTTTCGGTGGAACTGCTCGGCGGTAAATTCAAAGATGGCGCGACTGTGATAATAGATGTACAGGATAACAAGATCACCTTCGCTACGAGCGAACCTATAAAGAAGGCAAAGCAAAAGGTGGCAGCATAATCTTCCCGGTTATGAGGTGAAAAGGACGAAAGATTACAAAAACTATCTTTCGTCCTTTTTTAATGCCATTCAGTTTTGTAAGGGGGACCAATTTCTTCACCTCTTATTTATTCCCACGCGATATGATGGATAACCTTTCATAACACGGAGAAGAAAGTGACAAAGAATAAATCAAATAAAACCGTACTTGTTATAGGAATAGTGGCATTATTAGGCTGTGTATGCTTACTTGTTGTCGGTTTGGTGGGATATGGCTTTTTTGCATTCAACCGATCTTTTCCAATAACAAAGCCCATAGAAGCTCCTTTTATCGGCATTACACCCGACACAACACCTGTAGTTACACGTCCACCTATTGAATCCATTTCCGGTGAAACATTGAAATTATTAGAAACATCAATTGTGCCACCTAATGAACCGAAGGAACTAGCCTGCCACCTGGAAGGAAAATGCAATATTCCTGATGTCGTGGCTACATTTGCCGCTCCACGCGTGGTGGGTGATATAGACAAATTTTGGGTGACCAACGTAGAGACGAACGAAAATACACACGTACAAGCCACCCTGCGTTATATCACTCCTCACGTATATTTCTGGGTTCAGGACGGCGTGCCATATGATGAGAATGAAATGAAGGCACTGGTTGACAAGTTCGAGAACAAGATTTATCCCATCGACCGTGAGTTTTTTGGAAGCGAATGGACACCCGGTATTGACGGAGATGAACATATTTATATTCTTTACACCAGAGGGCTTGGTTTCTCCATCGCAGGATACTTCTCATCTTCAGATGAGATTCATCCATTGGCGCATGAATATTCCAATGCGCATGAGATGTTCCTATTCAACGCAGATAATACATTCCTTGGTGAAGAATTCACGTATGGCGTGCTCGCGCATGAATTCCAGCATATGATCCATTGGAATCAAGACCGTAATGAAACATCCTGGATGAATGAAGGTTTTTCAGAGGTAGCGGCTTTCCTGAACGGTTATGATCCTGGTGGTTTTGACATGCTTTATATTAATGACCCCGACCTGCAATTGAACGACTGGCCGAATGATAAGTATGGAACGAGCCCACATTATGGCGCAAGTTTCCTTTATCTTACATATTTCCTCGATCGTTTCGGCGAAGATGCTACCAAGGCGCTTGTAAAAGATCAGGCGAATGGCTTTGACAGTGTTGATGACGTTCTGCGCGAAATCAATGCTACAGACCCGCTGACCAGACAGCCGATCACTGCTGACGACTTTTTCATGGATTGGGCAGTGACCAACTATATCCTCGATAAGTCGGTGGGGGATGGACGTTATGTGTATAACAACTATGCCGGAGCCAACCGCGCTTCAGCCACCGACACTGTTCAAACTTGCCCGCAAAGTACGCTCACGCGTGATGTCCATCAATATGGAGTTGATTATATTGCAATTGAATGTCAGGGTGATTTCACACTTTCGTTTAAGGGTTCCACTGTAACTGGCTTGCTCCCTGTCGACCCATATTCCGGTAAATATGCCTTTTGGTCAAACAAAGGCGATGAATCAGATATGACATTAACCCATGAATTCGATCTTACGCAAGCCAGCGGCAAGATTAAAATGGATTTCCATACTTGGTACGACATTGAACCAGACTATGATTATGTTTACCTTGAAGTATCGGAAGATGGCGAGACCTGGCAAATCATTACGACTCCATCTGGCACCAGTGACGACCCCTCAGGAAATTCATATGGTTGGGGCTATAATGACGTGACAAATGGATGGATCGAAGAGTCGGTTGACCTTTCGCAGTATGTTGGCAAAAAGATCTTCGTCCGCTTTGAGTATGTGACAGATGCAGCAATTAATGGGGAAGGCTTCTTGCTGGATGATGTTTCAATCGACGCGCTCAACTATAAGTCTGATTTTGAAGCGGATGATGGCGGATGGGTTGCGAATGGGTTTGTCCGTATCCAAAACGTTCTCCCACAGACCTTCCGCCTGGCTCTCATCCTCAGTCATGATTCCAGCGTTCAGATGATCCCGGTCAATCCAGACCAGACAGCGGAGATTCCGGTATCACTGGGTGCAAGCGACTCGGCTTATCTGGTGGTCACCGGAACTACGCGATTTACACGAGAGAGCGCTGCTTATCAAATTGAAATTCGGTAAATTAAAATAGAGGTTATTATGCCTACTGCACCCGTATCACAGGTTTTACATCTAACTGAGATGGCTGGTTATCAGGAGGGCGCTGTGGTCAGCCGCCAGATCACTAAATCGGATACCGGCAATATTACTCTTTTTGCCTTCGATAAAGATCAAGGGCTAAGTGAACATACTGCGCCGTTTGATGCATTCGTTCATATACTGGAGGGCGAAGCGGAAGTGACAATCTCCGGCCAAGCCTATATTCTAATGGCAGGTGATGCAATCATCATGCCGGCCCAGCAACCGCATGCGCTGAAAGCCTTGCAAAAATTTAAAATGTTATTGACGATGATCCGGGCATGATTCTCGATTGGCAGTCCATTATTTAGAGTTACATCATCTTTACGAAACTGTCAATTCTGATTTAGGTTATCTAATTTATAATCGGTATACCTTTCAGGATGACTGCCTCTAAAAGATCTTCAGAACGCAAAACAATCGGAATATTAAGTGCCCAACTTAACCGTATGTGGGGTGGGGAATTCATGTCAGGTGTGCTTGAGGCTGCCGAAGCCGCTGATGTAAACGTCGTTTCTTTTGTGGGTGGACAACCTATTGCAATCAGCGCTGACCATGGTCGTCCTTCCTATGGACTGTATGATTTGCCGCGCCGTGGCCGATTCGATGGCTTTATATTGGCCGCTGATATTGGTTATGGACTTTCACCTGAAGAGATCAAAGCGTTTTGCAAAAGCTTTGCTCCTGCTCCCATCGTGTCTTATGCTGTGCAGGGAGAGGGCATAACCACTTTTTTAGCAGATAATACCGGCGGCATGCGCACTACAATCCGTCATTTGATCGAAGAGCATGGCTACAAGCGGATCGCTTTTATTCGCGGTCTAAGTGGACAATTGGAATCTGAAGAACGATTCGAGGCGTACCGCTTAGAACTCAAAGCTCATGATCTTCGCTTTGATGAAAAGCTGGTTGTAGATGGTGATTACACATCTGAAAGTGGACGTGCGGCTGTCTATACTTTGTTGGATGAACGCGGTATCCGCATCCAGGCAATCGCCGCTGCCAACGATCGTATGGCCTTCGGCGCTTTGGAGGCCTTGCAACAGCGCGGAATTCGGGTGCCTGATTCCATAGCCCTAACTGGTTTTGACGACGTTCGGGAAGCTCAATCTATGGGCGTGCCGCTGACAACAGTACACCAATCCTTTTATGGAGCAGGCAGAAAGGTTTTTGAAGCGTTGATGAAGCGCATCAACGGCGAACACGTCGAACCAGTCACGGTTTTGCCCACGCAAATGGTTGTCCGCTGGTCCTGTGGCTGTCTGCCAGAGAGTGTAAAGATGACGGTCGTTCTGCCCAAAGAAGTTGCTCAGACAGGACAACTGCAAAAGAAACCCAATACTGTAATCCAAGCCCTATTCAGCGCGGCAGAAATTTCTGAAAATGACCGTGCGGCGGTACAGTATCGTGACGTATTTGGCCGCACGTGGGATGTCTTCCTGGCCAGCCTGCATGAGACCGATACAGGTAATGCTTTTCTCAAGATGGTACAAGCCACAGTTGAAGTGCTCCAACGGAACGGCTATGGACCAACAGTGTGGCATAACTTCCTTTCGACCTTTCGCAAGTATGCGCTGGCAGGCATCACCAGCCACACGAAAATGTTACACGCTGAGAATTTGTTTCAGCAGGCGCGCATGCTGGTTGGTGAACTTTCTCAACGCGCGCAGGCGTACCGTAGATTGCAACTGGAGCAACGAGAAGATGTTTTGGGTGGGTTTAGTTTTTCCATCGCGCCGGCAATGAAGTTGGAGGAGATTGGCGAAGCGATCTCTAAGCATTTCCCGGCCATGGGCATTAAGCGTTGGTATGTGATGTTCTATAGCGATGTAAGCGCACCAGGTTCGATCTCCTCCCCGCCGCCCGAAAGTTATCGTTTGCTCATGCAATATGATGAGAATACGTTTCGAATCCCAAGCGAGAAATCCTCCATTGCAACAGGACGTCTGTTACCGCGTGGCAAAACGCCTGAAAACCGCCGCTATACAGTGATGGTGATGCCGCTTTCGCTGGCCCGTAACCGTTTTGGTTTCATGTGGACTGAAATGGGATCCACCGAATGGGACATTTATGTACGTATAAGAAATCTGCTGTCCAGCGCGCTTTTGCGGACCATGCTTGCACAACAACGGGAACAGGCGCAAAAGGAAGTGGAGCGCTTATTGAATGAAGCACGCGAACGCGCGGTTGAATTGGCAAAAGCCAGGGATCAGGCCGAAAAAGCCGCGGCTCAAAATGCAAAGCTGTTTGAATCCGAGAAGACCCGACGCCGGTCAGCAGAGGCGTTGGCTCGTTCATCGCGTCATTTGTCCGCGTTGACCACTGTCGAACAGCTACCAGCGCAAATCCTTCAACAACTGCACCAAATTTTGCCGAACGACCGCGCTATGCTTATTATTGAAGATATCAATGGTCGGCCTGCAATCAGCGCTCAAATAGGTCTGCCGGAAGATATACAACATTCTGAGCTGCGTCTGAAAGTTCACGGTGAGGACTTATACAAAACTGTGGCGCGCAAAGGTGAAACCCTGCTGATCAGCGACGTCACGTCAATGCCAGATTGGGAGCAACCTGAATGGCTACCACATGATAAATCATGGCTGGGCGTGCCCTTGTATTCGAAGGATAATGTCATCGGCATGCTGGCATTAAGCCGTGCCGATTCAGCATTTGATGAAGACGATGCTTTGCTTGCTACTACCTTTGCGATGCAGGCAACGGTCGCACTTGAGAATGAACGTCTGTATCGTGAAGTGACCGAGTTTAATCAGTTGATGGAACGCATGGTGGCAGAGCGTGTGGAGGAACTGAATAACGCGTATCGAACGCTTGAAAAACACGATAAGAATAAGTCTGCTTTTATTCAAGTAGCTGCCCACGAATTGCGCACACCGCTTACCGTGATCAAAGGGTATCTCGGCATGTTGAAAGGCGATACAGCCGTTCGAGCTAATCCGATGCTGGCTCAGGCCGTCGAAGGTGTTACCTCGGGAACAAACCGCCTGCAACAAGTAGTGACCAGTATGCTGGATGTAGCGCGGCTCGAGAATCAGATCGTAACACCACATATCGAAGCGGTGAGTCTTGGTCCGATCGTGCGACTCATTCAAAAGGATTATGTGGAAGACCTTACGCATCGCAATTTGACCTTGAACCTGGATGAATCCATTCGTACATTGCCGCCGCTGTTGGCTGATCCCGAACTTCTGAAAAAGGCATTGGATCATGTGATTGTCAATGCCATTAAATTCACACCAGATGGTGGCTCGATTACTATTGCTGCAGAAGTTATAAATGACGAAAAATTAGGTGCATGCGGTCAAATTTGCGTGAAAGATACTGGTATTGGAATTGACCCTGCCAACCACAAGATTATCTTCGATAAATTGCACCAGCTTGGCAAAGTAGAGCTACACTCCTCCAGCCGCACCAACTTCAAGGGTGGTGGCGCCGGCCTGGGGTTGGCGATTGCGGCGGGGATTGTCAAAGCCTTACAGGGCCACATCTGGGTGGAAAGCCCTGGGTATGACGAAGAAAAGTTACCAGGTAGCACATTCTTCGTCCGTATTCCATTGGTCAAGGAAAAATAATACTCCTGCAAAATGCAGGAGTATTGTTATCTCTCTTGGGGCGCTATTTATTATTCTGGACTAATAGTCCATAGATATCAACTAGTCCAGTGGTACCCATTATCTTTTCCATTTCCGTTCCCCTTTTTACTTTGACTGAAGATGGCGTCAATACTCGAACGTACAGAAGAAAGGATACCTAAGTGCATGAGCATGAGAGCCGAGATTGAAATCATTACAATAAAAATAGATAAATCCCCGACTAGGTAAATTCCCTGTGCATCAGCAGTGAAGATGTACCGAAATACGATTACACAAATATGCAGCACACTGATGATTAGCAAAGGCACGGCAAAGGGACGTAGATCGTGTCCCTCAACCAGCAAGTGCAGAAACATCAACACGGCCAGCCCGCCCAGCAATATGAGTAGATAAGCCAAGAAATGTTGATTATCGTAATTCTGCATATAAAGTTTTTGGATGATTTTGATATATAGGATGCTGACGCCAGCCAAGCAGGCCCATGCGTAAATTCTGATAATGATGGGATAGATCAGATTACTAAAGGCACGAATATTGACCAATGCCACGACCCACCCAAATAAAAAAGCAGTGCCGAGAGGGATGATCTTTGCCCAGATGCCGCCGAGGCTATTGCTCAAACCTTCGTTGAAAACGTCGAATACCAGTTTTGCCGCGCCACCCATGGATACGGTTAATGCACATATGCTGACGAACAGGGTCGCCACGCTAAGCAGACCACGTGTATCCAAACCATTGTGATGCGGCTGAGTTTTTTTCCCAACAATGAAAGGGGGAACTTTTGGTAATGGATCCTTTTTTGAGGATGTCATAATTTTATCCATCCCATAAACGACTCATATTTTACTTCAATTGTTCCCGGAAATCGTAAATTCCCTCTTTCATCACCCATTTACTGCTGCAATGGGCACACTTTAGATGATCACCCATGTCACTTAGGGGCCAATATCCGCATTCAAGACATTTGAAGAGCCGAGACGGGTTCGCTGGCACCTCTATCCCTTTGGGCTCCTGGGCTTTGTTAATCGCTTTCATAAACACGCTTGGTGTCAATTGCCACAAGGCGCCTGTTGGTTGTAAAAGACCATCAAGCGCAGCCAGAACTTTTGCGGGAATAATGCGTTTTAAAAAGCCCACGCGGAAATGTGAAACTGCAAGTATCTTCTCAATCGAGAAGCCCAAATCTTCCAGCCAGTTGCGGATTGCTTTTGGGTGGAAATCGAAATTAAGCACCACAAATTCGACTGGCTCCAAGGTGAAGGGATTCCACTTCTGTTTGTGGAGGATATAGCGCAAGATCGCTTTCAGGTTAAGTTTATTGGCGAACTCAAGGATAAAAGTTCCGCCAGGTTGCAGCACATTTCTTACCTGTTCAAGAGCTTCCGGTGCATCGGCCATGTGGTGTAGGGCACGGATCATCGTGGCCGCGTCAAATAAACCTTCGAGGAAAGGGAGGCGGTAGATATCTGCGGCAACGTAGATATAGCGGTCAGTTTGCCCTAGTCGTTCTTGTGCCTGTTGAAGTTGAGTAGTCGAATAATCTAATAAAACGACTCGATCAAAACCTGCGTAGCGCGGCGTATTGCGACCCGCGCCTGCGCCGAGTTCGAGCATGAGTTTTCCGCTTTTTGGAAGCAGGCGCTTGAGTGCAATACCTTCAGCAAGATCTTCGTATTCGCGTCTGCCCTTATCCCAAAACGAGGTCTGGTAATCGGAGCCTTCATAATCACAGACAGGAGGATTGGTCATTTCATCGGGTAGTTGAATATTGAGACAAAAAATTGGATAGTCGGAATATTTTACCCGACTATCCAACCACTTACTACTTAACTAAGGAACTAAAAAACTAATCTACTTTGTATCCGCGGCCTATGCCACGATAGGTAAATCCCATTTCTTTCATCATGTTCGGGTCATAGATGTTACGGGCATCAAAGATAACCGGTGCTTTGAGCAAGCTCCTAAGTTTTTCAAGATCAAGTTGCTTGAACTCGTTCCATTCTGTGACAACAATCAGCGCATCACAATCTTGAGCCATCTCATATGGCTCGTTGAAGAATTCAACCGCAGGGAGGATTGTGCGTGCCACTTCTATAGCAACTGGATCATAACCCCGCACACTCGCTCCGGCTGCATTCAAGTCCTGTGCAATATCAATCGATGGCGCGTCACGCATATCGTCTGTATTCGGCTTGAAGGCCAAACCGAGCAGGCCAATCTTCTTTCCTTTCAAACTGCCACCGACTAAAGCCTCAGTGTGTTTGACTACTTGCTTGCGCCTGTCGTAATTGATTCCCATCACACTATCCAAAACTTTGGGTTTCAGCCCTTTTTCCTTAGCCATATACGCCAGAGCTTGAACATCTTTGGGGAAGCATGAACCGCCCCAGCCGAGACCAGCATCCAAGAAGTGACGGCCAATGCGTGCATCATAGCCCATGCCTGCAGCCACTTCTTTTACATCGGCGCCAAAGGCTTCACAAATGTCAGCAACTTCATTCATGAAAGAGATCTTTGTGGCAAGGAAGGCATTGCTGGCGTACTTGATCATTTCGGCAGTACGCAGATCGGTAATGACGATGGGTGCGCGCAAAGGCAGATGTAACTGTGCGACCTTATGCGCGGCTTCTTTATCCAGCGAGCCAATCACGGAGCGATGCGGGCTCATAAAGTCGCTAATGGCTGAACCTTCGCGTAAAAATTCGGGACATGAAACGACCGAGAAATCTATCTGTTCCGCTTGCGCGCCCTTCACGATATCTGCCACCCAATCACCGGTCCCGATCGGGACCGTGGACTTGTTGATGATAATCAGCGGTGCGGACATGTTTTCTGCAATAGACTTTGCCGCTGCAGCCACATACTGCAAATCCGCTTCACCGTTGACTCCAGAAGGAGTCCCAACGGCAATAAATGCAAATTCTGCACCTTTTAGAGCTTCTTCATATGATGAAGTAAAGCTCAATCGTCCGCCTCTAACGTTACGAATAACTAATTCTTCCAAGCCCGGCTCGTAAATAGGCATGATGCAATTCTTCAAATTTTCCACGCGCTGCTCATTAACATCTAGAGCAGTGACGCGGTTTCCTAGATCTGCAAAACAGGCCGCAGTTACAAGACCAACGTAGCCAACGCCGACAACACAGATTTGTTTCATAGTTTATAACCTCATGAGATTGATGATTTCCCGATACACCAGGTAAATATACCACACAGGTGCTGGAGCTTCCTAAGAATTTTTAAGAAGAAGCTGCGGCACAGGTAGCGCACCTTCTTATTAATTTCCAGATGAAGGTGCGGCACAGGTACCGCACCTTCTTATTAATTTCCAGATGAAGGTGCGGCACAGGCAGGTCTTATTTATTCAGGGCGCGATTCACTAGGCTAACCAGTTCAACGAGATCCATTGGCTTGATGATGTAATCGTCGCAACCAGCTTTTAGTGCGCGGTCACGTTCGCCGGGCAAAGCATGAGCAGTGACAGCGATCAGGGGAATAGAAGCAGTTTTCGGGTCTTTTTTGATGCGTCGCGTTGCCTCCCAACCATCCATCTCAGGCATGGCTAGATCCATTAGGATCAGGTCCGGATTCTGCTTGCGCGCTGCGTTCACACCATCGCGCCCATTCATCGCCAGAAACGTTTCGTAGCCATTTAACTCCAGAATAATTCGCATGAGCTCATACGTATCCATATTATCTTCGACGACAAGGATTTGCCCTTTGCTCATGCCGTAAATATACTACGGCTTATTCGGACGGGCAATGAGTATAATCACCTTATGCGCCTGCTCTTCGTCGCTGATGGACGTTCCCCGATTGCCCGCAACTGGATCCGTTATTTTGCTGAACGGGGGGATGAAGTGTATCTTGCCTCGACTTTTGCTTGTGATGTAGATTTCCCGCTTAAGCGGCTAGATATTGTACCTGTAGCTTTTAGTGCATTAAAGAAGAATTCTGGCCCTTCGCGACCCGTTTCTTCCAAGGCTTTGGGGCTGCGTACCCGTCTCAGAGAATGGTTCGGCCCGCTAACTATCTTCCGCGCTTCCCGAAAACTACGCGCGTTGATCGAGGAAATTAACCCAGATCTCATCCACGCCATGCGGATTCCCTACGAAGGTATGATGGCCGCAGACGCCTATATCGGTGCCCCATTGATCGTTTCTGTGTGGGGCAATGACTTTACACTTCACGCTCCATCCACACCGATGATGAGGCATTATACAGATTGGACATTGAAAGTTACAGACGCGTTACACGCGGATTGCAATCGTGATATCCGTCTTGCGCATAAATGGGGGTTAAAAGTGGGCAAACCAACCCTAGTTGTGCCAGGTAGTGGTGGCATTCGCACAGATATGTTTTATCCTCCGGAACTGCCCACCACGGAACCAATTGTTGTCAACCCGCGTGGCTTTCGCAGTTATGTCTGTAATGAGGCGTTCTTCAAATCCATACCTCTTGTACTGGCAGAAAGAGCTGAGGCGCGTTTTATCTGTTCCTCTATGGCTGGAGAATCACAAGCAATTCAATGGATGAAAGAATTAGGAATTGAACACGCTGTACGATTAAATCCTCCCGTCCCGTATACTGAAATGGCAAAAATATTTCGTGCAGCCCAGGTAGTCGTTTCGCCAAGCATGCATGATGGCACACCCAATTCTTTGATCGAAGGCATGGCCTGCGGTTGTTTCCCGATTGCAGGCGACCTTGAGTCGATTCGTGAGTGGATTATAGATGGGCAGAATGGCTTACTCGTTGACCCAACAGATCCCCAATCTATTGCAAAAGGCGTATTGCTTTCCTTGGAACGAAAGGACATGCGGCGAGTAGCGGCAGGCCTAAATACGAAAATCATTTCCGCACGGGCGGAATATACACAATGTATGAAACGCGTAGAAAAATTTTATGAGTCAGTTATAAAAGCTCATGCCCAGCCAAAACGCGAAAAATAAGAGGTGTATTTATTAATTTGAATACACCTATAGATACCGTCTTATTGGTGTAAATGATAGCTATTAGCGCCTACGAAGGCAAACTCCACGAGAAGCCGGGACATGACTGCCAGATAGAATTGGAGCGGCAACCCCAATGCCTTAAATGCTTAAAAGGCTGGCATTGATATCGCTGAACATGTCACCGACGATTGGTCCGAGCACCATTAATGCGGCAATCACGACAATGGCAACCAATACAAGGATCAGTGCATACTCAACAAGTCCTTGACCCTTTTTTTGCTTTTTAATTTTAAAAAAGAAATAAATCATTACGATCCTCCTTAAATTAAAATGTTTTCCATTGAAAAGGAAAAAGACCTGTGACGTGAAGTCACAGGTCTGAATGCAAAGATTAAAACCAACACGCAACAAATACAATAGGTGCCATTAGGAGGATATACGAAGAGTTAGGCACGTAAATAAGCACCCAAGTTAATACAAACACATATAGAGAAATCGATTTATCTGTTTACCTGTCGCCCTGTTTTTTTCGCTCCCTACATTTCCTCGCGTGGTGCCCGCAAGGTCTCAAGCCGGTCGCGTAATTGGATGCGGCGTGAATCGGCCGCGTTGCGAACATCTCCGAGGAAGTTTTGACCACGTTGGCGCAGTTCGGTGCGTAAAGTGTCACCGGATTCGGGAGCCATCAACAAAGCGATAGTTGAACCAACCAGTCCGCCGACCATAATCCCAATGAAAAAGCCAAACATTCGTCTCATCATGGTATTTTCTCCTCGCTCATATGCGATATATTAGGAAAACGATCTTCTCACAAAATTATTATACTGCTTCTTATAAAAAAGCTAAAACTATTTCCGTAAGTTGTAAGAAACCAATCACTGATGACTTCAAATTCATAGACGATATGATATAGGCTAAAATCGAGTTTTATGGAATAATATAAGTGCCGCACGTATCCAAGTGAACGTGACGGTGAACGTAAATCCCCAAGACGCCACCGCGCAGACCGGGGGTCAGCGCGAAAGCGGACTCTACCTTTATCGGAGGGTACCATGTCAACTGTTACACCCATCGTAACCAGCGCGTCAACGCGCAAAAAAATGACCACCTTGGCTTATCGCCAGAAGAAGGAACGCGGCGAGCCGCTTACCATGCTCACCGCATATGACTATCCTACTGCAATGGCAGTTGATAGAGCAGGCGTTGATTCCATTCTTGTGGGCGATTCGCTTGGAATGGTTGTGCTTGGCTATGAAAACACCTTGCCTGTCACGATGGAAGAGATGTTACATCATAGCCGCGCGGTCGCCCGTGGCGCGAAATATGCGCTTCTGGTTGGCGACATGCCATTTATGTCTTATCAAGTTTCCGTGGAAGAAGCCACACGCAATGCAGGCCGTTTTTTGCAACAAGGTGGCATGGATGCCGTCAAGCTTGAAGGCGGCCGTGAACGGGCCGATGCGATCCGTGCCATCGTTGGCGCAGGTATTCCAGTGATGGGACATCTCGGTCTCACTCCACAATCAGTTCACCAACTGGGCGGTTTTCGCGCGCAGGGAAAAACTGCCTCCGCCGCGAAGCGCCTGGTGGAAGACGCCATGCTTCTCGAAGAATCAGGTTGTTTTAGCCTTGTGCTCGAATCTGTCCCTGCTCGCTTGGCCGAACTAATCTCCAAAAAAATATCCATTCCCACAATCGGGATTGGGGCAGGCATAGGCTGCGATGGTCAAGTATTGGTTACACATGACTTGCTTGGTCTCTTTGATCGCTTCACACCCAAATTTGTCAAAAAGTATGCGAACTTCCATGCCGAGATGAATAAAGCCTTTACCAATTACATTGAAGATGTGGAGACGAAGCGTTTTCCTGCTCTAGAACACTCTGTTGAGATGGACGATAAGGAGTGGGAGCAATTGTTGAAGAAACTATGAGAATTTTACGAATTACGTCCCTTCGACTTCGCTCAGGATGTACTTCGTAATGTGGAAAGAACTATGGATATTTTAATTGTCGGTACTGGTGCACTCGCTACTCTCTTTGCTGTCCGGCTTTCTGCGGCAGGCCATTCTATTACCATGCTTGGTACATGGAAGAGTGGACTTGATGCTTTACAGAAAAATGGCGCGCGCTTGGTGGATACAGATGGGATTGAGTCCACATATCACGTGCAGGTTACAGATGATCCGCGCGATTGTGTTGGCGCGAGATATGCGCTTGTACTGGTCAAATCATGGCAGACTGAACGCGCCGCGCGACAATTGGGAGAATGTCTTGCAGAAGATGGTCTTGCAGTGACCCTCCAAAATGGACTCGGAAACCGTGAAGCGTTGGAGAAAGTACTGGATCGTGAATATGTCTATGCTTCGGAGGCTTTTGTAGATTCGTCTCGAGCGGGAAGCCTTTTAGAGGATTTCCAAAGCGTTACTCCCTCACGCGTTGCACTTGGGACAACCACCACCGGTGCAACCTTACTTGGGCCGGGGTTGGTGAGAGCGGGTGGGGATGGGATCATCTCCATTGAACGGCATCCGGCTTTAGGTCCCCTGGAAGATGCGTTGAAGTCGGCAAAGTTTAATCTACACATCGTAGACGACGCACTGTCATTGATCTGGGGCAAGCTGGTCATCAATGCCGCGATCAATCCCTTGACAGCGTTGTTGCGAATTCCAAACGGTGAATTGCTGATGCATCCCGCAACACGAGAGGTCATGGGCGCGCTAGCGCGTGAGACGGCCGCTGTGGCAACCGCTGAAAGAATTCATTTGCCATTCAGTAATCCCGTAAACGCTGCTGAAGATGTGGCGCGCAAGACAGCTGCTAATCATTCCTCCATGTACCAGGATGTGCGCCGCGGTGCGCCGACCGAAATTGATGCGATTTGTGGTGCGGTTACTCTGCGTGGGGAAAAACACGGGATTGCCACCCCATATAATCGCGCTTGCTGGAAATTAGTACAGGCCGTCGTGTCAATTGGATAAAAGGGGTGACATTCTTCCACAACATATTAGGTAGTTAGTATATATCCGCCCTAATACCCGCATGGTAAGATTGTAGAACATTACCGTTCGGAGGTTTTTTCCATGCGTAAGTGGTTGTTGTTGAGTTTAGCGGGATTTCTATTTGCTTTTCCACCCCTTGCCACCGCGCAGACGGGCTTAACACTTTCCAAGTTGGATGTGCAGCTTTGGCCTGAATATGACCAGCCAAGCATGTTGGTTATTTATGATTTTACTGTTGCGCCAGATACACAACTGCCAATATCTGTCAAATTTCATATTCCGTTGGAAGCCAACCTGATTGCTACTGCTTCCACACAAAATGGTCAACTGGTTACTATCCCTGTAGTTGGGTCATCCATAGATGGTGAATGGCAATCCTTTACCATAAATGTGGAAGAAAAGACGGCCTATCACTTTGAGTATTACGAGCCGCTTACCTTCAACGGAGATCAGCGGACTTTTAATTATTTGTGGGATGGTTCATATGCTGTTAGTGAATTTTCCATTCGAGTGCTCCAGCCAGTCGATGCTACTTCGATAGTTACAGAACCGGTATTGAAGCCAAATGAAGGGACTGATGGGAACACCTATCTTGAAAGTACTTCATTTAGTTTACCGGCTGGTAAGCAGTTCCAACTCAGCCTGCAATATCAAAAATCGACCCAAACACTCATACGGCCTACTTCAGATCTTCAACCTTCCTCTCCGGTGGATGAGAATACACCGGGACGAATCGCACTGACGAATTACCTTCCGTACTTTCTTGGAGGCCTGGGCATCCTTTTGATCTTTGGTGGTTTTGTCTATTATTGGCGAGCGAATCGTAGATCTGCAAACAAGGCACGCCGCCGGCGACACGCGAGCAATGCCCAGGATGATAGTGACAGTGAAGTATATTGTCACCAATGTGGGACGCGTGCCAAAGCCAGTGATCGTTTCTGTCGGGTGTGCGGATCCAGGCTGCGGCAGGATAGTTAGCTGTGCATCAAATTCCTTCCTTAGTCGTTATCTACTTTTTATACGGCCTGGCGTTTTTTAGCATGGGCCTTATGGTGGCGATTGAGGGAGGCCGTTCAACCGACTCACGCCTGCGTATGGCGTTACGCCCTTTAGCAGGGTTTGGTCTCGTCCATGCCTTGCATGAATGGCTGGAAATGTTTGAGTTGATCGCGGGCTATAACTCTATTACAGAGCCAGTTCTGCTCTCGGCGATTGAATTAATGCTGCTGGCTTTCTCTTTTCTTTCGTTGGCGGCATTTGGTGCATATGTGTTGCTCGGACAGGAATCTACCTGGCGCGTTAGCCTGATCATTCCTCTTGCTTTGGAAGCGATTTGGGTATTCGGATTAGTTTCATTTAAAGGGCATTATCTAAGAGAGGAAATGGCTATCATTGCCAATGTTTGGACGCGCTATAGCCTCGCCATTCCTGCCGGGTTGCTGGCGGCGATGGGTTTAGTGGCACAACAACGCGCGTTTCGTCGCGCCGGTTTGATCCGCTTTGGCCAGGATAGCCTGTGGGCTTCCATTTCCTTTGGATGGTATAGCCTGGTGGGGCAGTTATTCACACAAGCCAGCCCTTTGCCTCCGTCCAATTTTCTGAATGAAAATTTATTCCTTTAAATTTTTGGTTTTCCAATTCAGGCTCTGCGAGCGGTCACCGCGATCTTTGCGGCAGTGTTTGTCATCCGTTTCCTGCGTGCATTTCAAGTGGAAAGTGATCGCAAGATTGCCGAGCTACAGGAAGCGCGCTTGCAGGAAGCGCAACAGCGTGAAGCATTACGCGGTGATTTGTTTCGCCGTGTCGTCGGAGCGCAAGAAGCCGAGCGCCAGCGAATTGCACGTGACCTGCACGATGAGACAGGACAATCCCTCACAGCCATTGGACTTGGATTGCGTGGTCTTTCCAGCGGTTTGAGCTCACGCAACAAACCTGCACTGGAAACTTTACAGCGCTTACAGACTCTCACCGCGAATTCCCTCAAAGAATTACAACACATCATTTCGGACCTTAGGCCTTCACACCTCGACGATCTGGGTCTCGCGGCGGCTTTGAGATGGTACGCTGGTCGTCTACAGGAACTGACATCCTTGGTCATACGCGTGGACATTACGGGTGAGGAACGTTCGTTGGATGAAGCTGTGCGAATCACGATTTTTCGTATTATTCAGGAATCTTTGAATAACGTTATTAAACATTCCCAGGCCAGCCATGTGGAATTGAGTCTGGAATTTAGGGAAAATGTTGCACGCATCCGCGTGCGTGACAATGGATGCGGGTTTGATCTTGACCTAGTGCGTTTTACCAGCATCGGACGCACCTCGCTCGGGTTGGCCGGTATGGAAGAACGCGCGGCCCTTCTCGGTGGGACAGTATCTATCCAGTCGCGGCCAGGCTATGGAACCGAAGTGGAAGCAGTTATCCCATATTCAATAACTGTCGAGGTTAAGGAATGACAACACGCTCGTTATTGGTGGATGATCACGCTGTCGTCCGTTCAGGTCTGAGGATGCTTTTAAGTAGCCAGCGCGATATGGAGATCGTCGGGGAAGCAGGGACCGCGGCAGAAGCATTGGCTATGGCTGCGCAGGTGACGCCGGATGTAATCTTGATGGATATAGGCTTGCCTGATAAATCAGGCATTGAAGCCACGCGCGAGATCAAGTCGCGGTTTCCAAAGGTGGCTGTCGTCGCTTTGACGATCCATGAGGATGAGGAATATTTCTTCAAGATGCTTGATGCGGGCGCTTCGGGTTATGTTCCTAAGCGGGCTGCCCCGGAGGAATTGCTCTCCGCGATCCAGATCGCCGCGGCGGGAGAGGTGTATTTGTATCCCTCACTTGCCAAATTATTGGTGCGTGATTATCTGAGCAGCGACCATCCTGGAGACGAGAAGACCGGATTGGACGGCTTGACCGATCGCGAGAGCGAAGTGCTGACTCATCTGGCGGAGGGTGCGAGCAATGATGAAATTGGCAAGGCACTTGTAATCAGCCCAAAGACTGTGGAGCGCCATCGTGAAAACATTATGAAGAAGTTGAATCTTCATTCTAGGGCGGAGTTGGTGAGATATGCGATCCGTAAAGGGATAATCAAGGCCTAAGATATAGGACTAATTCGAATAACGGAGTGCAGACTTCCCTGGCACCGCCCGCCACCGTTCGTGCCGCGAGCCCCGTCCCCTGGACTGTCCTGGACGGACAGTCCAGGGGACACGCCGGTGCGACACCTGCCCCGAACCGCAGGTGCGGGGGACGGCAGGGCAGGTGCAGTCTGCCTAGCATTGTGGACTGAAGTCCGCATTCCGGAATTTGTAAAGGACTCCTGCTGAATGGCGGGAGTTTTTTGTTGTAAACAACCATTGGGGGAAAAATAACAAATCGTTTTGCAGTTCGTTAGTTCTATTAAGCGGGCTTTCGTCAAGGGGATAATTATTTATTTTAGAAGGAGATTTCTGTGGAAAAACAACCAAGTCTAGCCCATAAAACAACAGATGTGCGAAGTATTGACGAACTGCGCGAGATTTCCTGGCGTTTGAGCCGCAAGATCATCGAGATTACCACGGAGGCTGGGTCCGGGCATCCATCCAGTTCGCTCTCCGCAATTGACATTTTAGTGGCGCTTTACTTCGGCATCATGGACTATGATCCAAAGCAACCCAAATGGGTCGATCGCGACCGCTTCATCCTGAGTAAAGGACATGGCGCGCCGGGCCTTTATGTCGTTCTAGCTGAAGCCGGATACTTTGACCCTGAGTTGTTACCGACGCTGCGCAAGTTCGAAAGCCCCCTGGAAGGACATCCAAACATGCGCGTGCTGCCCGGAGTTGAGGCTTCTAGCGGATCTCTTGGGCAAGGTCTGTCCATTGGGCTGGGTCACGCCCTGGCGGCGCACGTCGATGGGCGCGATTATCGGGTGTATGTAATGATCGGGGATGGCGAAGCAGATCAAGGTCAGATTTGGGAAGCTAGCATGGCGGCAGCAAAGTTCAAGGCGGATAACTTAACTCTTCTGCTCGATAACAATCAATTTCAACAGACCGGTCCAGTCAGTGAAGTGATGCCAGCTTTATTCCCGATTGCTGAAAAATGGCGGGCATTTGGCTGGCATGTAGAAGAGATAAACGGGCATGACACAGAAGAAGTGCTGTCCACTTTGAAGAAGATACAGGACATACGAGGCCAGCCCCAGATGGTCATCTGCCATACATTGAAGGGCAAGGGACTCTCACCCTTTGAAAAGAACGTTGTCAATCGCAAACATGGTGAGACATTAACAGAGGAAGAAGCGCAAGTCGCTCTTGCCGAACTGGACAAACAATACGGGCATTCAGGAGGAGAAGATTAACATGGATATTGGAAAACAAATTGGATTAAAGTATGGACCGCCGACTCGCAATGCATTCGGGGATAGCCTGAAAGAAATCGGTCGTGAGAATCCTAACCTGGTGGTTGTGGATGGTGATGTAAGTAATTCCACGCGTACTGAGTCTTTTGCCAAGGAATTTCCTGAGCGCTTTTTCAATGTTGGCATCGCGGAAAGCAACCTGATCGGTGTAGCCAGCGGATTAGCAATGGCAGGCAAGGATGTGCTGGCGGCCAGTTTCGCAGTCTTCTTACTATGCAATGCATATGACCAGATACGAATGAGCATAGCTTTTCCTCGTGTGAATGTCAAACTGGTTGGCTCACATAGCGGCATCAGCATCGGTGAAGATGGACCAAGCCAGATGGCGATTGAGGATATTGCCCTGGCGACCTCATTTCCCAATTTCACCGTCCTGGTTCCTGCCGATGCACCTTCTACACAAGCCGCAACACGTGCAATGTTCGAGCAGGAAGGTCCCTGCTATTTGCGGACCGGACGTCCAAAAGTCCCGTTAGTCTATGATGATGGTTTCGATTTTAAGATTGGCAAGGCAAATAAATTGCGAGAAGGAAACGATCTGACAATCATTGCCTGTGGATTGATGGTCGCTGCCGCGTTGGAGGCTGCTGCTAGTTTGGGACAGAAAGGTATCAATGCCAGGGTATTGGATATGCATACGGTGAAGCCTTTAGATGTAGAAGCCATCGAGCTCGCGGCCCGCGAGACCGGTGCCATTGTTACCGCTGAAGAGCATTTACTCAATGGTGGCCTTGGCGCGGGGATAGCACGAGTAGTGGCAGAAAGGCATCCGGTTCCTATGGCTTTTGTTGGTATACAAGATCGTTATGCAGAATCAGGGGAGGCTCAGCAGCTTTTAGAGAAATATGGACTGACCGCGGAGCATATCCGCCTTGCCGCCGAGAAAGTTCTCAAGACAAAGTAAAGGAGTGCTGAAATGGAATACAAAAAAGGAGCTGATGTCATTTCCAAGGACGGCGAAAAGATAGGAACGCTCGAGCGCGTAGTCATTAATCCAAAGACGAAGGAAGTCGCGTACTTGGTCGTTAAGTCCGGATTCCTTCTAACGGAAGACAAACTGATTCCGATGGATCAAGTTGGAACTGTCACGGAAAATCAAATCCATGTGATGGCAACCAAGGAGAAGTTGGATGAGCTTCCCAGATTTGAAGAGGAACACTATGTGCCGCTGGATAAAGAAGGTGAAGGTATAGATTTATATTACTGGTATCCACCAGTAGGATGGGGTGCATCGGGGTATTACCCTCCATTTCCCCAGCCGCTTTACAAACGAAAGACCGAACAGAACATCCCTGAAAATATGGTTGCCTTAAAAGAAGGTGCAAAGGTAATTGCCAGCGATGGTGAACATATTGGCAATATTGAACGCATACTCACCGATGCAAAAAACGAAGCTGTGACCCACCTGGTTGTCTCCAGCGGTTTATTGCAGAAGGAGAGAAAGTTGGTTCCCACGTACTGGTTGACGGATGTGTCTGAAGACGAGGTCCATCTCTCGGTCGACTCCCATGATTTTGATCGCTTACCCGATTTCGTCCTGAAAATTGACGAGGTTTAGAGGAAAGATAAAGCTGCCAAAATTAACAAGCTGCAAATACATCTTTCAAATTTTCGTTTACTAGCACTTTAGGTTTGGGCATATCTTCGTCGTCGGGCCAGCGCACCAGCCGGATTTCGCCGTCACTGAACTCCAGTCCGGTGACATCTCCATCTAGGAAGGCACAGCAGCCCGTGTTGAAATAGCTGGGTTTTTTGAATTCAATCATCGGTATATCTTTTGAGGATTGCTGGTTCTGCACCAGGGTCCACTCCAATTCGGCGGCAAGCTCGGCGGTCTGTTGCTGCAATCTTTGGTTATCGGGGTGCTGTGCGAACTTCTCCTGGGCTTTCTCAAGTGATTTGCGAATGATCGCTTCCTGAGACTCCGATTTGAAGACCGGTCGATGCGTGTGACCGGCGATCAGCACCACTTTTTCCTGGGCCTGTGACCAGAAGTACATAGCGCTATCGTGCGCATAACGTAATACAAAATCCTTAGCGGGGGTGTTGAATGAAACCTTGATGATGCGTTGGATAGGCCGCCAGATGTATCGTGCGAGAAATCTGGATATCGGTGCAATCCGATCGCTGTCAAACGTGCCCTGATGCCCGTGCACCAGGAAAAGTCTCCCCCATTCTTCTACGCCATCTCGTACATGCAGTATCAGGGTTTCGCGCACTTTGAGCGTGCCACCTCCCAACGCAGGGATGAGCCATTGCTCCACCAGGTCAGAATGACTCCATGCGTCATCGTGATTACCCCAAAAGCGCAGGTAGCGTCCCTCTTTATGGAATTTTCCTTCCAGCTCCAGTGTATGGGGATACGCTTTCAAGACAGTTTCGGGCCACTCCTCCCATAACTCTTCGGCATCACCCAACACGATGAGCGTGTACCCGAGGATGTAATAGTAAGCCAGGGCTGCATTATAGGCTCGCTCACAAACCCTGAAGTCGTCTGCGCCGTCACGGTTGCCTTTGTGATGGTCGGAGAAAATGACGAATTTTGAGCTGCGAGTATCGAGCACCATCTCGCCTTCTGCCTGTTCCTGTTCCAGGGCGCGCCTGAAGACCCCATCCAGCGCCGCAGAGATAACCTTCTGGATTTTGATAACTTTCGACATGCTTTCCTCATTCACCACTAAACTTCATGATACAAGTCTATTTGATTATTATGGCATAAAACATTTCATCTGCGCCAGGTTTCGTGGGTGCGGGTAATGGTGATCAGCTCAAAGTTATTGGTGTTATGCATTTGCGCAAG
>WNGB01004545.1_pt1 | contig 49283 bp, 54 predicted proteins | sample 5400681 | NCBI WGS metagenome assembly WNGB01 (sample SAMN13153367, study PRJNA577476) | soil metagenome | isolation source: 115 cm soil or saprolite under grassland replicate 2 | place: USA:California | collected 2016-06-15
AAGCAGTTCGCGATCTTCCAGTCGAAGTTCGCACCGTGGTATCGCCAACGCGCTTTGGTTTTCCTTCCGCGTCCACACCGCTGCCGGTGTAATATGTCTTCGTTCTGGTCGCCCGCGGCGCGACGTCAGCGAACATTTCCGTATACGTGCTCTGCGCGCCGGTGACGCGGTCGAATTCCGCCAGCGAAGAGTTGTATCCGAAGAGCGCCTGCAAGCGCGTTGATTGTGCCGTGAGCAATTGTACCTGCGCGTTTAGCACATCCAACTGCACCCCTGCGCCAGCGTCGAGCCGGGCCTTGGCGAGGCGCAGGGCTTCCTCGGCTTGCTCAACGTTTTTTTCCTGACTCTTAATCAGCTCTTGGTTCTGCTGCAAATTTGAATACGCGGTCTGCACTTCCAGCTCCACCTGCCGAACATCATCATCGTACGTGTTCTTTGCTTCGAAAAGGAGAGCGCGTTGTTGTATGACCTGGCCAGCGATGGCGCCGCTATCCCAGATTGGCAAGCTGCCCTGGACCGTTGCGAGCCAACCTTTCGAAATATCGTGCCAACTGGAGTTGATCGGCGAACTGATCCATTCTCCTCCGCCCGTTGTGGTGATCGTTGGGAGCCATTGACCCGCTGCCGGCAAGGCTAATGGTGCGCGGGATGTATGGCATTTCACCAACGACCTCCAGCGGCGGGCTTTCACCGCGTCGCGGTTGGAAGTCGAGGCCGAGTGTCTTGGCAAGAACAATTTTCGCGATTCGTAAGTTGTTCTGGGCAGTAATGAGTTGCGGAAGTTGATTATAGAGCGCCACCTCGGCCTGCAATACGTTAAACCGCGGAACTGTTCCCGCTTCAAAACGGTTCTGCTGGTCCTTTAACTGGGCTTCCAAAAGATGCACCGATTGCTCGTTCACGCTGACCAGCTCTCGATTGACTACGATTTGGTAGAACTGCGTTTTCACGGTCGCAATCAGCTGGTCCAGAATATTTCTGAATGCGAAATAAGCGCTGTCTCGCTGAAAAAACGTGCCGCGGATCTGCGGCCAGCTTGTGCCGTTAAAAATCAGCTGCGTTCCAAGGACGCTAATGGTGTAGGACACATCGCTCTGCTCAGCAGTGCTAATAATCGCTGGTGTCGGTGAGGGAGCGGCAAGTGGTGTTTGAACCTCCCTGACCTGAGACGGTAGCGCTTCGATAAGGGACGCAGCGCTGCCCGTCGTTGTTCCAGGTGTCGTAGTGGTGCCCGTGGTCGAGGGCCCGAATATGCGGGCACCTTGCAGGTGCGGATCAGTCCATTCAAAATTGCCCCTTGCGGTGACCTGCGGCAGCACCTGCGCACGCACCTGAATGATCACGCCTCTGGTCCGTTTGATCTCCTGTTCCGCGTTCAGAAGAGCAGGGTTGCGTTGCAGCGCTGTCAGGATCGCCTGGTTGAGTGTAAAAGTAGGGACTTTACCGACCGATCTTGTTTCGCTGGCGGATCTTGTGTCGCTGCCGCCAAAAGCGAGCTGACCCAGGATGCTGAAAACTGCAAAAATCCCGGGGACAAGAAAGAATTTCCTCATGGCGGTTCAGCGGTTAGATGCGCGAAAGGCGGCGATTGGATTTAGCCTTAAGTGTTTTGCCTCAATTTCGCAACACTGCCATCATCCGACTGAAAAATCATTTCGACTGGCAGTAATCATAAATCTTGCTGTAAATCTGCAGCCATGCCTTTTGTTCGTCCGGCGTGAGATGGTTCAGTATCTTCATCAGGTTGCCGACCATTTCCTCGCGAATCCGGCGGACGAGGGCAGAGCCTTTCGGCGTGATGCAGACCATCACCTTGCGGCGATCGTCTCTCGCGACCGAGCGCATCACGTAGCCAAGATTTTCCAGACGCGCCACCAGACCGCTCGCCGCGGCCGTCGTGTGCCCCATCTTCTGCGCGATCGCGGTCATCGTGAGCACTTCTTTTCGATCCAGGTACGCCAGAAGGAAAAATTGCGGGAACGAGACGTTACCAGGCGCCAGCTCCTTGCACAGATGCAGCACAAAACAGCGCTGCATTTCCAGCACAATGTGGGAAAGCCGTTCGGCATCCGCACGAACTTGATCGGTCGGATTTCGTGCAGGTGCGGTGACGGTTCCGGTATTCAAGACGATTAAACTAAAAATGCGTGCATAGCCTGTCAAACCGGCTGACCCGAAAGAAATTTGCTAATCCCAGATGTGAACATCAACAATTTCATCGGCTTTCAACGACTGCCCTCGGGCGACCCGCAGCAACGCATTTGATTGGCTCAAACCAAAAAGCGCATGCGATTCCTGGCGGCCAACCGGAGTAAATTTTCCGTGTTCGAGTTTCCCGCGAATGTAATGCGCTCGATCGCTGTCGTTCGTCAGATCGACGGTCAACTTCGCCGGCACCCGCGGCAGAGTAAGATTGGTCGCACCCATCAATTTCAAAATCGCGGGCCGCACGAATTGCAGGAAGGTGACGAAAGCGGAGACAGGATTGCCTGGAAGCCCGAACACCGCGCATTCATTCAATTGACCGAAAAGAAAAGGTTTCCCAGGTTTGATCGCCACGCGCCAGATCGCGAGCGGGGCTCCAAGCTCGTGTAATGCGTCCTTAACCAAGTCGTGCTCCCCAACAGAAACACCGCCGCTGATAATGAGGATGTGATTTTTGATTCCGTTTTCGATTGCGTCCATCAACGACTCGCGTTCGTCGCGACAATGCTCTTCCGATTTCACAATCCCACCGCAGCGCTCCAGCAGCGCCCGAAGTAACGCCGAATTGCTTTCGTAAATTTGTCCCGGCTCAAGCTTGCCGCCGGCCTTTACAAGCTCATCGCCGGTAGAAACGATCGCGGCTTTCACCTCGCCGCCGACCATCACCTCAGCAATTCCTTGTGACGCCAAGAGAGCAATCGTGGTCGCGCCAAGTCGCTCGCCTTTCGCCAATATTCTCTGACCCTCTGCAAGATCGCAGCCGCAGCGCCTGATGAACTCGCCAACTTTGACGTCGGTGTTCACGAGAATCTCGTTGCCTTCACGAGTAACGTCTTCTTGCATAACGATCGAGTCCGCCATCTGCGGCACTGGCGCGCCGGTAAAGATTCGAACCGCTTCACCTGGAGAAATCCGAAGCCGCCGATCAGGGCCAGCTGGTTGTTCGCCGGTCACTCGCAGCCGCGCGCCCTTGGTGAATGAACTTGCAACGACAGCATAGCCATCCATGGCTGAATTATCGAACGTAGGCAGTGGCAGCCGCGCGAAACAATCTTCAGCTGCAAAAGAACCCAGCGCTTTCGAGAGCGGCAATCGTCGTGAGGGCAAAAATCCGACCGCCTCCAGAATTTTCCTCCGCGCTTCTTCCTCGCTGATCATTGCCAATCATTTCAATTAGTAATCGAGAATTGGCAACGTGCATTTCTTCGCTATGTTCTCGCTAGCTTTTGGTGAGGTTGGGCAGCTGGCGCTGGGGTAAGTATGAAGCCCCTACAAACGTGACGGCAACAAAGAAAGGTTGGCAGGAGTTTCTGCCAGATTTTCCCATCGCGCTCATGGTTCTATTAGCGGCTACAGTTGGTTGGATCGCCTATCAGTGCGGGATTACAAAGGTTGACGATTCCCATGTTTTCGTTGCATGAGCGGCGAAGCACCCATGTTCGGGCACGATGTTTCTGGGGTCAGCCGGAGCCGGGGTGGCGATATTCTTTCCCGCCACGACTGATATGAGCAAAGTGTGGCATTGCTTCTTTTTTGCTCTTACATGCGGGATGGCTGGCCAGCCTCTGGTGCTCGAAGCCGTGAATTCGATCGGTTTTGACCTGCGTCTTGGCATTAACATCGTCAATCGGCCCCCCGGTGTTACCCCCGCCACCACCTCCGCCCAGCATCAGAATCAGCCAACGAATGAAACTTTCCGGAAAACAACTAATCCATTTTTTAACACGCACCACTAACATCCACACACACGTACACTATGGCCAAACCCACACTCGAAGAACTCCGCAACGAATACAACAGCCTCCTTCAGACCTGCGAAATCCGCACTAACAAACTGACGGAAGTGCAGGATATCTGCGACACCATTCTCGCCAACAAGGCCCGCTACGAAGCGATCGCCACAGCCAGCGGAGTGCCGTGGTTTATGGTTGCCGCAATCCACAGCCTGGAGGGCAGCCTGAACTTCAACACCCACCTGCACAACGGCGACTCACTCAAAGCGCGCACCGTCAATGTGCCCGCAGGCCGTCCCAAAGAAGGTTCACCGCCATTCACTTTCGAGGAGAGTGCGATCGACGCACTGGCTTTCGACAAAGTGGCCGTGAATCTCGAGCCGACCTTCGCTGGCATCTGCTTCAAGCTGGAAGGCTTCAATGGCTTTGGTTCCCGCGCCAAAGGCATTCACACGCCTTATCTCTGGAGCTTCTCGAACCACTATACCAGGGGCAAGTTTGTCCGCGACGGAGTCTTCGACCCGGACGCGGTCTCGAAGCAATGTGGTGCCGCGGTCATCCTGCGCCGCTTGCTGGAGATGAACGCGATTGAGTTTGATGAAGTAAAGCAACCGGAACTCAAGGACGATCCTGGGATCGTCTTCTCCAACAAGAAATCCAGCGACCCGGCAATGGTAGAGCGAGTGAAGAATTTTCAGCGAATGTTGAATACTCAGCCCGGCATCTCCCTAATTCCCGACGGTGCGCCCGGCGAGCACACCAGCGACGCCGTCCTTCAGGTCTTCGGTCACCGACTGAGCGGCGATCCGCGAGGCAAGTAACTTCCTTAGTCAAACAACAAACCAAAAAAGACCATGGCCAACCACAAAGCAGACCCGCTCTTCCTCCACCCGATCTTGCACGCTGCCTTGGCGGCGATACTCGCAGAGATCAAGAATAACCTCCCGGCCGGATGGAAAACGGGCGTGGATTCCCAAGGGGTGCATCGCACCCCGGACGAGCAGTTCGACATATTCAAGAAAGGGCGGCGCTTTGATCCAAATACCGGGACCTTTGTAGAGGTCGGGGAGACGTTCACGCCTCTCGACGGAATCCATAAGAAATCGCGCCACAACTTCCTTGGCGCGCAGGCCGTGGATATTATTCTTTTTAAGCCTGACGGCTCGATACTCAAAGCCGGGCCACAGGAAAAACAGATAGCGACAGGCGCGGATAAGTTCGGGCTAACCTGGGGCGGGCGCTTTAAGAAGAAGCAGGACATGCCCCACATCGAGATTCCCAAAGAGCGGCTTTTCAAGAAAGACTTCGAGCGCGACGAGGCGCTGCAATGGCAAAAGTGGCTTTTCCACACAGGCACTCTCGGCGGTCCCGATGAATTGGATGGTGTGTTTGGCGAACATAGCGCCACGGCACTTGATAAGACCATCGGCACGAGAGCCCGCACGCCCGACACATGGGAGACGCTCTTCAACAAATTCGGCCCGATCGAAGACCTTAGCGACTTCGACGGCCTGCCTTTCATCCCGCCAGTGAAATAACCCGCATCACCAAAACCACGACCAACAAAAGCAAAAACCAAAATATTTCGTCTTTCTCCACTCGGGTCCTGCCATCGATAACAAACTTACTATCGATAATCTAAATGCCATGGTGGAAGCACTGGCCAGAAAGTTGTTCGGAAGACTCGGGCGCCTGGGGCCTAAAAGCGAACCCTCCGAAATCATGACATTGTCGCTCCCGGAAAAGATTGAGGTCAAGCTGGCCTTTGTATCGGACGACACCGCGAAGGCATTTGCTCTTCTCGGCTTGAACGACCCGCCCAAAGAAGAGAGACGCATCCATTTTTTCGACAGCGGGAAATTGGCGCTCTTTGACCGCGGGCTGATCCTCCGGGTGCGGCAGACGGTGGTAGGTGACGATGCCGAGGATGCCACGCTCAAGGTGCGCGGACCAACCGCAGCGGATGCCGCCAGCCGATTTCTAGCTGCTGCGGGAGCGGCTGCCAAATTCGAAGGCGATCAGAATGTTGGGCGCGAGGAATTGCCTTCGTTTTCCATCAACCACCGAGCCCGGTTCAGAAGTCGTGGTTGCCGCCGTTACCGACCCGCAAAAGGTGGAATCCGCCCTGAACGAAGCCAGCCGGACGCTGTTCCACGAAATCGGCGGCGCAGAAGCTAGTCCCACGGAAATCAAATGTCTCGGCCCGATTCGCTCGCGAATCTGGAAGCTGGAGCCGGATGGCTTTGCCGGAAAAATCACCGCTGAGCTGTGGGACGTAGCCGGTGTTCAACTGCTCGAGATTTCCGACAAAGCACCTCGCGCCGAAGCGTCAGCACTGGCTGTGCAATTGAAGAAACTTGTGCCTGAAGCGAAAGCGCGGCAACTCGACACGTCGAAAACTCGATTCGCCCTCCAGTCCATACGCCTGCAGTCGTCCACCGGAAAATAGACTGAACGTTGCGCATCTGCAGTTTCCCATGAGCGACTTCATCAACATAAGTTCGTTCGCCGGTTTGGAAAGTGCTCTACGACGACAGCATAGCCATCCATGGCTGAATTAATCGAAGGTTGGTAGCGGGAAACGCGCGAAATAATCTTCGGCTGCAAAAGAATCCAGCGCTTGCGAGGGCGACAAGCGTCGTGAAGGCAACGGCCGAACCGACTCGAGAATCTTTTGTCGCGCTTCTTCTTCGCTTATCAAACCAGACTTAAATCAATTGGCAATTGGAAATTGGCAATCGACAATTCTTCGCGATATTCTCGCTCTGCTCTTGGTGAGGTGGCTGAGTGGTTGAAAGCAGCGCTTTGCTAAAGCGCCGTAGCCCAAAAGGCTACCGAGGGTTCGAATCCCTCCCTCACCGCCATTGCATTGTCGATTTGCGATTTTCGATTTTTCAGGGCCGGATCGGCCTGAAGGCGTGGTCGAATACGTAATCGCCCACGCGGTTACCCGAGGCGATCCCTTCCGTCTTGTCGAAGCGCCAGTGAATCCCGAGATAAATCCGGCTCTGGCCATTCTCTTCCTCAGCCTGGGATAAGTTCGAAAAACTCCGCGGCCAATAAGGACGGATGTTTCCATCGTGGTCGCGCGTTTGTCCATTAAATTCGTCGGAAACGAACGTGAACGCGATGTTATCAGTGCCGTAAAACCTGCGCATGATTTGGAAGACCGTGCCTCCAAAACCGGCGTGACCTGAAGGATAGGCGGGGAACGGCGGCGTGAAGTTCGGGCCGGTGAGATTGCTGGCGGGCGCGCCTAACGGCATGAAGTTCGTATCGCCAATGGTCTCGGGATTGCCGTCGCCGAGGCCGGTAGGCCCTGTGCCAGTATCAGATTCTCGAATGCCCGCAATCGGACGCCACAAATCGTAGTGGTATTTCGATTCCCAAACCGTCATTGCGGTATCGGCCATCGCGGTGTTTACCAACGCAAGCAAGCGCGCGAATTGAATGCCACTCAATCTCCGCTGGTCGGCAAGTTGCACTGCGAGCTGATTGTAAAGGCGCGGAGGCGCGCACAGGCTCGGGGTGGCATCATAAGCCCAGAAAGTACCAATGAAGGTTTGCTCTTCAGTGCGCTGCGTAGGCGTAATGATCCCGTCACCGCCCACATTTTTCACCTCGTTGTATGCAGCCGTGTAGTCGGCGCTAGTCATGTCGGGCGGAGGCGGCGCGCGGAATTGAGTCGTCGAATTGATCACGAACGGTATGCACTCACCCCAGTGCGCCCCTATCGCGAGCGGAAACAGACTCACGGGGTCCTGCCGCCAGTGCCCGGGCAGATCGCTCGGAAAATAATCGACGCCAAGCTGCGGATCAGGAAATTGCGAACCATCATTAACACGCATCCCCAGAATGGCTGCAGCTGCTCGGTGCCCCAAGTCGATCCCGTTTGCTTTTTGCTGCGCGTTCCTCACAGCAGCCAAATCTTCTGCGAGGTACGCATCAAAAGTCGCTGTTTGCGATGGAAACAACGCCGCCAGAGTGTCGCGCCCGGCCTGGCTAATCGCCGCGTCCACTGACGTCGGGCCGCGCGCAGCCTGCGTCCCAGTATAACTGGTGTAACCGCCGAGGACCGCCTCAAGCACGTCGAACATGGCAATGTGGACAATCGCCATTGCCCGGCTGGCGCGCCCGGGTCCGAACTGTTCTCCGAAAACGCGGTTCTCTCCCGGAGGGACAGGGGTGTGATCGAGACCGGTGGCATTAATAGCGATCACGTTCCAACGGTGAAGTGAATCGAGCCCCTGCCTCGGGCCGACGAGCGGCGGAACGTTGGGAGCGGGCTGAAACAGGGGGCCAAAGACCGCATTAAATCCGTTATCCCGAACCGCAGCGAAGGTCAGAACAGACAGCATCAAGCCAACGAGCAATATCGAAGCTTTCTTCATGTGATTTCTTTCCGGGCCAGTCTTTACATCGACATTGTTTTCCCAGCCAGAACAATCTTCCTCGTTGAACTTCCAAGTCCGGCAACTTTATCGGCGGCCGATTCGTCGAGCCGCTCCGTTGTTTGTCATTCCGAGCGAAGTCGAGGAATCTCTCGAAATTTCTTTAAGTCTTCGCAGTGCTCGTTGAGCAGATCGTGTTAGACGTTTACAATCTCAAAGCCGTGCGAACAGAACCAATTCAAATCAAGAATTTCATCGACGGCCAATTTGTTCAGCCGATTAGCGGGAAATACCTCGACAATATCGAACCGGCGACTGGCAAACCGTATTCGCAAGTTGCGGACAGCGATGCGCGCGATGTCGATCTTGCCGTCGCCGCAGCTGAGAAAGCATTTCGCGACTGGTCAAAACAACCGGCAGCCGAACGCTCCCAGTTTCTACTGCGAATAGCCGATTTGATTGAACGCGACCTGGAGAAATTCGCCCGTGCCGAATCAATTGACACAGGCAAGCCGATTTCGCTTGCCCGCACACTCGATATTCCTCGAGCCGTAAGCAATTTCCGGTTTTTCGCGACTGCGATTCTGCACACCGAATCCGAAGCGCACATTACCGACAGTGTCGCGTTCAACTACACTCTGCGTCAGCCTCGCGGCATTGCCGGATTAATTTCCCCGTGGAATTTGCCGCTCTATCTATTGAGCTGGAAAATCGCGCCCGCGATTGTGGTTGGTAACACGGCCATCGCCAAACCGAGCGAGCTGACGCCCATGACCGCTTACATGCTGTGCGAGATCGCCCGCGAAGCCGGATTGCCAAATGGCGTGCTCAATGTCGTGCACGGCACCGGACCAAACGTTGGCGCCGCGATCACTGCGCATCCAAAGATCAACACCATCTCGTTTACCGGAGGCACCGTGACCGGTCGCAAAGTTGCCGAGGCATGTGCGCCCCTGTTTAAGAAGGTTTCGCTCGAGCTCGGCGGCAAAAATCCAAACATCGTTTTCGCCGATGCCGACCTTGACGCGGCAATCGCTGGCAGTGTGCGCTCGTCATTCGCAAACCAGGGGCAAATTTGCCTGTGCGGTTCGCGAGTGTTCGTCGAGCGCTCCGCTTACAATGATTTCGTCGATCGATTCATCGATAGGGCGTCGCAATTGAAAATGGGCGATCCGCTCGATGAGAAGACCGAGCAAGGCGCGATCGTGAACAAGGCGCAGCTCGATAAGATCAAGTTCTACGTCGATCTCGGCCAGAAAGAAGGCGGTAAAATCGCGCTCGGCGGCTCTGCGCCAGAACCACCAAACGAACGTTGCCGCGAGGGTTATTTCTTTCCGCCAACCGTCATCACCGGTCTGCCTGTCTCATGTCGCACAAATCGCGAAGAAATCTTCGGGCCGGTCGTAACGATCACTCCGTTCGACAATGAAGAAGAAGTGATCACGTACGCGAACGATTGCGATTACGGGCTGGCGTCCAGCGTCTGGACACAGAACCTGAGCCGCGCCCATCGTGTCGCTGAAAGAATTGATACTGGCACCGTTTGGGTAAACTGCTGGCTGCTGCGCGACCTGCGCGTTCCCTTCGGTGGAATGAAACAAAGCGGCGTCGGCCGCGAAGGCGGCGAAGAAGCGTTGCGGTTCTTTACTGAACCGAAGAATGTCTGCATCGCGAAGTAGTTGATCCTGGATCAACAATTGCCGATGGTCGGTCATGTGCCGAAGCATCAAAACCCTGCATAATTTTGAGCCGCCGGCGACGAATGACGAAATTCGCGCATCGTCGCTGCAATTTGTCCGGAAACTTTGCGGATTCACCAAGCCATCGCACGCGAACGAATCCGCGTTCAATCGAGCCGTCGATGAAGTCGCCCACGCTGCACAGCATTTACTCGATTCGTTAGTGACGAACGCGCCGTCGCGTAATCGCGAAGTTCAAAGGATGAAAGCGCGCGCGCTCGGTGAAACGTTTTGGCACAAGTAACGGCGCCGTTGTTGCCGCGCACAACCATCACTAAAGCCGGTGGCGAATGAACGGGCCTATTCGCGGCAGTTGTCTGTGCGGCGGCGTGCGCTTTGAAGTAGATCCGCCTTTCCTTCAAGCCAGCCATTGTCATTGCGATCGCTGCCGCAAGCATTCCGGGACCGCTGTATGCACGCAAGCACGTGTGCGGCGGGAACAGTTCCGCTTGTTGCAAGGCGAAGAGTTGATCAAGGTTTACGGAAAGGGCGAAGGCGCGGTAAAGGCGTTCTGTATAAATTGTGGCTCCAGTTTGTTCGGCGGTGATTGGCCGGACGGACCGCAGGTGTCGATTCGCATGGGCGCGTTCGATGACGATCCAGGAATTCGGCCGCAATTTCATACCTTTGTCGATGATCGCGCGCCGTGGGACACCATCACCGATGACCTTCCGCAATATTCTGAAAGGCGGACGTGATTTGATCTGTGGATCGAAATAATCCGTTTTTATCCGCGTGATCCGCGGTGAAGAATATGAGTGGAGCATCATGAAAACGGCGCTGTGCGAATTGCTCGGCATTGAGTATCCGATTATTGCCGCGCCGATGGGTCCGGATCTGACTGGCCCTGAGTTGGTCGCGGCGGTCAGTAACGCTGGCGGACTTGGGATTTTGCAGTCGCAACTTGCGCCACCCCCGTTGTTCCGCCGGGAAATTCAGCGCATTCGAGAACTGACTGACAAACCGTTCGGCGTAAATTTGATTTTGCATTTCCCTGCCGATGACCAGGTCGCGATTTGTGTGGAGGAACGTGTGCCGGTCCTCTCGTTTTTCTGGGGCGATCCGACGCCATACCTAGAGCGCGCCCATAGCGCCGGAATAAAAGTCCTGCAGCAGGTCGGTTCCGTCGGCGATGCACAGGCCGCCGTCCGAGGAGGCGTGGATGTTATCATCGCACAAGGAATTGAGGCGGGCGGCCATGTGGCCGGCAAAGTTTCCACTATGGCCCTTGTGCCTCGCGTCGTTGATGCGGTCGCGCCGCTCCCTGTTGCTGCTGCTGGTGGGATTGGAGATGGCCGCGGAATTGTTGCCGTGCTTGCGTTGGGCGCACAGGCAGCTGTCCTTGGGACCTGTTTCATTGCGAGTATCGAGTCGCGTGCGCATCTCCATTATAAAGAAAAATTGTTGGCGGCTAACGAAGAGGACACGGTTCGAACGACACTTTTCGGCTTTGGGTGGCCGAACGCCCCACATCGAACTTTGCGAACCGCATTCGTCGAACAATGGCTCGGCAACGAGGCTCGCGGCCAAGAATCGCGTCCTGACGAACCGAAAATTGGCGAGACAGTGATCGGTGGACAACCGATGCCGGTGCTACGCTTCATGGGATTCCCGCCTAATTGCGATGCCAAGGGAGATATCGACTCAATGGCCTTGCTGGCCGGTGAAGGGGTCGGCCTAGTGCGCGAAGTAAAGCCAGCGGGTCAGATCGTTCGAGCGTTGGTAGAGGAAGCGCAGCAGATCATCTTGCAGCGTTTGACTGGGATTGCAGCAACCGAAAAATGAGCATCCAAAATCCTCGCCCCGCTCGGGTTGACCTGCGCGTTCCGTTCGGCGGAATGAAGCAAAGCGGCGTCGGCCGCGAAGGCGGCGAAGAAGCTCTCCGATTTTTCACCGAGCCGAAGAACATCTGCATCGCAAAATAGAAATCCGATTGAGGGTTGAGAGTTGATTGTTGAGAGTAGGTGATGCCTGCGAAATGTACCGGTGGCCGCGCGTGCGGCGAGATTCGCTACGAATGCACCGCCGAACCGATTGTGATGTTTAACTGCCACTGTCGAGACTGTCAGCGTGCCAGTGGGGGGCCATACACTGGAGTTGTCTATGTGCCGGCAAAGGCATTCAAAATCACGAAAGGTTCACCCAGTTATTACAGCACTTCGAGCAAGGCCATGGGGAACAACAAGCGCGGCTTTTGCCCGAAATGCGGTTCCCGCCTTTTCGGCGGCATCACCGACGAGGGACACGGCATCACCGCTTCAAGCTTGGACGACCCGACGTTGTTTCGTCCGCAGTTCGACATCTTTACTTCCCACGCTCAGCCGTGGGATCACATGGATCCGAAAGTGCCGAAGTTTGAGGAGTATCAGCCATCAGGCAGCTGATGGTTGGGAGTTGATTGTTGAGAGCCTAGAACAAATGTCCTTTATTCGCGTAATCCGCGGTTACAAATCAACTCAATGAGCGAAACCTTCGAAAGCGAACGCGCGCCTGAACCTGTTGGTGCGTTCCCACACGCAAAACGCGTAGGCGAACTTTTGTTTCTATCCGGAATCGGGCCGCGCGTGCGGGGCAGCAAAGAAATTCCCGGCGTGACGCTCGATTCTTCCGGCAGCCTCGTGACTTACGACATCGAAACGCAATGCCATGCCGTATTCGAGAATGTGCGGCTCGTGCTCGAAGACGCTGGCGCGACTTGGCAGGACATCGTCGATGTCACGGTCTTCCTGACGAACATGAAAAAGGATTTTCCGATCTACAACAGCATTTACGCGGAATATTTTGCCGGGCCTGGCAAACCAAATCCGACTCGCACGACGATTGAAGTCGGCGCATTGCCAACACCAATCGCAATCGAACTAAAAGTAATTGCCGCGGTGGGATAAAGACGCGTTCTACTTCCTGTCATTCCGAGCGAAGTCGAGAATGGAGCTGCGAGGGACGCCGCGACATGGACGGAAAGGCCGAAGGCTGAGCGAACGGGAAGTGAGCGAATCAAATCTCTCGCTATATTCCCAATTCGGCGTTGGATCTTTTCTGGAACGTTCGCCAATTACGAGCACGAGCACGAACACGAATAAATCATTCTGTATCATCTCCGCCGATCACACCGGCATAACAGTTTCAAATCTCGAAAAAGCCTTGGCATTCTGGCGCGACGCGCTTGGCTTTGAGCTTTCGCACACTGCGCATCAAACCGGCGAACTAGCCAGGGAAATCACCGGCGTTGAAGGGGCTGAGATAAAGCTTGCGGTCCTAAAAACGCCGGGCGGTCATAAAATCGAACTACTCGAATATCTCGCGCCGGCGGATCGTAAACGCGCAGATATTCGACCGTGCGATGTTGGTTCAGTGCATGTTGCGTTACTCGTTCACGATCTCGACGCCGTGCTCGAAAGGATTGCAGCATCGGATTGGAAAGCCGCCGGGAAACCGCAGATGCTGCAATCAGGACCGAATGCCGGTAAGCGCGTCGTCTACGTGCGCGACCCTGACGGGACAACCATCGAATTAATGCAGATTGCGAAGCAAAGTTCATCCACAGATGTCGCAGATTAATACAGATTTGAGCGCAGCCGGTGCTTACGGTTGTCGGTGATTTCAATCTGCGGAAATGGATTCGACTTTCGCTCACCACGGCGTCTGCGTAATCTGCGGTTAATGACTTTTTCATCCGACGAAAATTTCGCGCGGCAACTCGACCGCGAGGACCCGCTTCGCGATTTCCGCGAAAAATTTTCTCTGCCACTCGGCAAAGACGACAAGCCGGCCATCTATTTCGCCGGAAATTCGTTAGGCCTAATGCCAGAATCCGCGAGGCAAATCGTCGACGATGAGTTAGACAATTGGGCCAAGCTTGGCGTCGATGCGCATCACGCTAGTGGGACGCCATGGTATTCGTACCACGAAGCGCTGCGCGAACCGACGGCGCGGCTCATTGGCGCAAACTCAGTCGAAGTGATCTGCATGAATAGTCTCACGGTGAATCTTCATCTGATGATGGCGACGTTTTATCGACCAACCAAATCGCGCTTCAAAGTCCTGATGGAAGAGCCGGCGTTCCCTTCCGATACCTACGCGATTAAGACGCAGCTCATTCACCACGGGCTGGATCCGAAAGACGCGCTCGTTCTGGCGCGGCCGCGCAAAGGCGAATTCACTGTTCGCACGGAAGAAATTCTCGATCTTATCGACGAGCACGCCGATGACCTTGCAGTGGTGATCATGGGCGCGGTGAATTTTTTCACCGGTCAATTAGTCGACATCGAAATGGTCACGGCTGCAGCGCAGAAACACGGAATCGTCGTTGGGTTCGATCTCGCCCACGCAATCGGCAACGTGCCGGTGGCGCTTCATGATTGGAATGTCGATTTTGCTGTGTGGTGTTCATACAAATATTTGAACGCCGGTCCGGGCGCGGTTGCAGGCGCGTTCGTGCATGAGCGTCATGCGAGTAACACAAGCTTGCCACGTCTCGCTGGCTGGTTCGGAAACGATCCGAATACGCGATTCCGGTTGCATCTGGAGCCGGAGTTCGTCCCCGTAGCGTCCGCCGACGGTTGGCAGATTAGTAATCCGCCAATTTTTTCGATGGCACCGCTGCGCGCGTCGCTCTCAATTTTCCACGAGGCCGGCGGGATGGAACCGCTGCGCGCAAAATCGATGAAGCTCACCGGCTATCTCGAATTTTTGATCGAACAAATCGGTTCAAAGAAATTCTCTCTCATCACTCCGGCGGACCCGAATGTGCGAGGCGCGCAATTGTCGATCCAGGCGCACGAGCGTCCAAAGCAGTTACACGAAGAACTTATCGCCGCTGGTGTGAAATGCGATTTTCGCGAGCCAAACGTGATCCGCGTCGCGCCGACGCCGCTGTACAATACCTTTCACGAAGTGTGGCGGTTCGCCCAGATTCTCGCTCAGCACCAGTAGACTGATCCGCCGATCGTCGAGATCGACAATTTTCTGCCAGAGCGTTTCCCATGCGATCTGTGAAATTCTTTCTGCTCGCTGTGTTGCTGTTTACTGCAATGGCACGAATCGCAGCGGCGGATCGGGTCAGCGATTTCGCAAACGAATACCTGAAGAAAAACCAAATTCCTGGGTGCGCGGTCATGGTCCGGCACGATGGCAAAATCGTGCTTTGCCAGGGATATGGTGTTGCGAACGTTGAGGACGGCGTACGCGTCACGAGGCAGACAGTGTTTCAATCCGGCTCGATCGGAAAGCAATTTACCGCGATGGCGATCATGATGCTGATTGAACAGAAAAAACTCGCGCTCGACGATCCGATTTCGAAATACCTCGACGTGCCGGAAAACTGGTCTGCCATTCGCGTCCGGCATTTGCTGACGCATACCTCCGGGCTCGGCGATTATCCTGAAAGTTTCTCGCTGCAGCGAGATTACACTGAGGATGAGCTACTGAAGATGATCACAGCGCAGCCGCTCGCTTTCGCTCCTGGCGAAAAATGGAGCTACAGCAATCTCGGCTATGTCACGCTCGGAATTCTCATTCACAAAGTAGGCGGCGAATCCTGGGGCGACTTTCTCCAGCTGCGCGTTTTTGCACCGCTCGGTATGAAGCACACACGCGTGATCAGCGAAGCCGACATTACCCCGAATCGCGCCGCCGGTTACGTGCTCAAGAATGGCGCGCTCAAGAATCAACAGTGGGTATCGCCCACTGTGAACAACACCGCTGACGGGAGCTTGTACTTCACTGTCGAAGACCTCGGGAAATGGGATGAAGCGTTGGACACGCGAAAATTAATAAGCCGCGCCAGCTATGAACAAATGTGGACGCCGGTCAAACTCAACAACGCCACAACCGCCCCTTACGGTTTTGGTTGGCGAATAGCAAAAACTGGTTCCGGTCACAATGTGCTCGAGCATGGCGGCGCCTGGCAGGGATTCGCTTCCTATATCGTACGCTATCCCGACGATCGGCTAACCGTCGCGGTGTTGTGCAACCGCGCTGGCGCGAGCGCCAGCTACATCGCGAAGCATATCGCCGGACTTTATGTTCCATCTGTAGCCCCGCGCCTTCGCACGGCGATCAAACTCGACCCTGCAATTCTGAGTTCGTACAGCGGCGAATATCGTCTCGAGGATCGCTTCACTATCAAGGTGAGTTTGGCCCGTGATCGGCTCGAGACAATGTGGCTTGGTGAAAAAATCATGCTCCTTCCCGAATCCGAAACGGACTTTTTCCAAGAAGATTCAGATCGCACATTTCGTTTCGTGAAAGACGCCAGCGGCAAAGTCATGTCGCTGATTATTTCCGTCCCGGAAGAGCTGGTGTTGCGCAGAGTGCACTGAAGCAGACTGCGCCAAGCAATTTTCTCATGGAAAACTTTATCTGCGTGCAATGCGGAATGCAGTTTGCTGAAAGCGCGCAGCCTCCGCCGAGTTGTCCAATTTGCGAAGATGAGCGGCAATTTGTGCGTCATGGTGGCCAGGAATGGACGACGCTCAAACGTCTGGCGGCTGATCATCACAACCGCCTTGAAGAGGAAGCGGCACGCCTTCTGGGGATCGGCACGCAACCGGAATTTGCCATCGGCCAGCGCGCATTGCTCTTGCAATCCCCCGGCGGAAATCTGCTCTGGGATTGCATTTCATTGCTGGACGAAAAGACCATCGCCGAAGTGAAAGCCCGCGGCGGTATTCGCGCGATCGCCATTTCACATCCGCATTTTTACTCGTCGATGGTCGAATGGGCCGAGCATTTTGATGCGCAAGTCTTTTTGCATGCAAAAGATCGACAATGGGTCATGCGAGAAAGTCCTCGCATCCACTTTTGGGAAGGAAGAACCCTGTCACTCTGGGATGGGCTCACGTTAATCAATTGTGGCGGACATTTCGAAGGCGGCACCGTGTTGCACTGGCCCGCGGGCGCAAATACCAAAGGCGCGTTGCTGACAGGCGACATTATTACCGTGGTGCAGGATCGCCGGTACGTCAGCTTCATGCGAAGCTATCCGAATCTTATTCCGCTCGGAGCCGTGGCGATCCATCGCATTCTCGAAACGATTGAACCGTTTTCCTTCGATCAAATCTACGGCGGCTGGTGGCAGGCCAACGTCTTATCCGACGCGAATGCAGCGGTCGCGCGATCTGCCGACCGTTATCTGCGCGCGATCGGACAGATGTAGCGTCTAGCCCGTTTACCGGAAGTCGTCCGTACTCAAGCCACTGCCTCGCATGATGCTTTTCAGCGTGCCAATCGGGATCGGTTTGCTGCCGTGCATCGGAACAATGACCTGCCGGCCATCTGGATGACGCCATTTCTGATGACCGCCGCGCTGGCCTAGGAGGATGAATCCGTGACGGCGTAGAACACGAACGACAACGTGGGCGTTGCAGACGGGAAAATGCTGGCTCACGGAAGAGCCACTTCCATCAGCTTGGCTCCGTCGCGCAACTCAACGGGCGACGGCTCAAACCACAGTGCCAGCGCCTCCTTCGCATTGGCAACGGCCTCCTCTTCCGTGTCGCCAGCGGAACCGCAGCCGGGCAGCTCGGGAAACACCGCCGACCAACGCCGGGCAGAAGAATCAAACTCAACCAGCAATCGAAGTTTCATCCGATACATGATAACGGAAACCGTGTATGCCGGCAAGGCGGGACCATTCTCGTTCGACCAAATTTACGGCGGATGGTGGAAAGCGAACGTCTTATCCGACGCCAAAGCAGCAGTCACTCGATCGGCCGAACGTTATCTGCGCGCGATCGCATCCACCGGGAATTGCGGTTAAATTACAATGAGAGGCCGCGTTGCTTTGCGCCTTGGAAATGGCCCCAGCGGGTTTATCTGTCATTATCCGCAGTAATCTGGAAAAATCCGCGGCGAGATAAGCCGTGAATCCGCGCAACTTCTTCTCCGAGCTAAAGCGACGTAACGTTTACAAAGTCGCGATCGCCTATGGAGTCGTCGCATGGCTGCTAATGCAGATAGCGACGCAGGTTTTCCCGTTCCTCGAGATTCCAAACTGGGCAATCCGCCTGGTGATAATGCTGATTGTGATTGGTTTTCCCATTGCTCTCGTGATCGCGTGGGCGTTTGAGCTGACGCCGGAGGGCTTGAAGCGAACGGAGTTCGCGGACGAATTGCCGAAAAAACCAGCCCGCAATCGCGCATGGATTTACGTCGTAGTCGTTGCGGGCGCGATTTCGATAAGTTTGTTTTTCCTCGGGCGCTATACGGAGCGCAATAAACAGAGCCGGCCAGCAGAGGTCGCAACAAAATCGATCGCGGTTCTCCCATTCGAAAACCTGAGCCACGATCCTGACAACGCCTACTTTGCCGATGGTATTCAGGAAGAAATACTGACGCGGCTCGCGAAGATTGCGGATTTGAAGGTAATTTCGCGCACTTCAACGCAACGTTTCAAAAGCACGCCGGATAATTTGCTCGAGATCGCCCGGCAACTCGGCGTCGCGAACATTTTGGAGGGCAGTGTACAGCGTTCGACCGATCAGGTGCGAGTCAACGTGCAACTGATCAAAGCTGCGACTGACACTCACTTATGGGCGGATACGTTCGATCGCAAGGTAACCGACGTTTTCGCCGTCGAGAGCGAAATTGCAAAAGCAGTGGCGGACACTCTACAGGCCAAACTAAGCGGAGCCGAGCAGAGTGCGATCGCCGCACGACCCACTGAAAACAGTGAAGCACACGAGCTCTATCTCAAAGGACGCTATTTCTTCGGAAAACGAACCGTTGACGATTTTAAGCGAGCGATTGACTACTTTAATCAAGCCATCGCGAAAGATCCAAACTATGCTCCCGCGTATGCGGGGCTTGCCGATAGCTATGCTCTTTTGCCGCAGTGGTCCACCGAATCGGCAGGGGAAGATTTGCCAAAGGCAAAGGCAGCAGCAGACAAGGCCCTCGCGCTGGATAGCAATCTGGCCGAAGCACACGTCTCGCGCGGACTGCTCTTTGCGGACGCAGACCTTAATTTAAAAGGAGCGAAGGAGGAATTTGAACGCGCAATCGCGCTGAACCCGAACTACGCTAACGCTCACTACTTCCTCGGGTTTACCGTCCTTACGCCGCTCGGTCAGTTCGACCAAGCCATCGCTGAGCTTAAGCGCGCAGTCGAGCTTGACCCCTTTTCGGCAGTCATTAACTTCAATCTCGGATTCTGTTATTATTACGCGCGGCGCTACCCCGAGGCGGTTGTGCAAGCTCGCAAAGCGGCAGAATTGGGCCCTAGTTTTTTTGGTCCGCACGCACTACTCGGTCTGGTGCACGAAGTTTCCGGGCAGCGCGAACAAGCGATCACCGAATATCAGAGAGCGTATGACTTGAGTCGGCATTCTGGGAGCGAAGCAACTTATACTCTGCCGGTAGTGATTTACGCGCTGAAAGGCGATCGAGCTAAGGCATTACAGCAACTCGACGAGGTAAAAGCCCTTGCACAACGTGGCAAAGTTCCCGCTTCCCGAGTCGCTGGAGTATGTGTTCGTCTCGATGACAAGGACGAAGCTATCAAATGGCTCCAACGAAGTTACCAGAACAAAGAGTATGATCTTATCACGACGATAAATGTAGACCCGCTGCTTGATCCGTTGCGAGGCGATCCGCGTTTCGAGGCGCTGGCGGAGAAAGTTATTCCGCGTGATGCGAAATAGTTCATTGTGAACCTGCGCAAATTCTTTGCCGAGCTGAAGCGCCGTAACGTTTATAAGGTTGCGATTGCGTACGGCGTCGTGGCATGGCTGCTGATGCAGATAGCGACGCAGGTTTTCCCGTTCCTCGAGATTCCAAACTGGGCAATCCGCCTGGTGATAATGCTGATTGTGATTGGTTTTCCCATTGCCCTCGTGATCGCGTGGGCGTTTGAGCTGACGCCGGAAGGCTTGAAGCGGACCGAAGTTGCTGATGCGGCGCCGACCCGCTCCCCCGCGCATCGTGCGTGGGTCTACATCGTGATCATCGCAGGCGCGATCGCAATCGGCCTATTTGCCATTCAACGATTCACGGGCCGGACCAAAGTTGTGAAACAGAGCACTGTTCCGGAATTGTCTGCCAAATCAATCGCGGTGCTGCCGTTTGTCGATCTTAGCCAGGCAAAGGACCAGGAATATTTCTGCGACGGTATCAGTGAAGAAATTCTCGATGCGCTGGCGAAAGTGGAGGGACTACGAGTTGTCGCGCGCACTTCGTCATTTTCATTCAAGGGAAAAAACGCAGATGTGGCCGAGATCGCGCAGAAATTAAATGTGCAAAATGTTCTTGAAGGTAGTTTACGCCGCGAAGGCAATCGCATTCGGATCACGGCCCAGTTGATCAACGCGCGCGATGGTTTTCACATTTGGTCCGACACATTCGAGCGCGAATTGCAGAGTATCTTTGCCGTTCAGGATCAAATTACCCGGGCGATCGTTGAAGCGCTGAAGGTGAAGTTGGCCGTCGCGCCACCGGCGCGGCCGCGACCGGACACGGAAGCGCACGATCTTTATCTACAAGGCCTCTTTTTCTCGAACAAGAGTAGCGAAGAAGCCTTGCGCAAAAGTTTGGATTTTTTTCAACGCGCGCTGCAGAAAGACCCGAACTACGCAAAAGCCTGGACCGGGACAGCGAAAGCGTGGGAGTGGCTGGCCGACGCTTACGTGAAACCGCTAGAAGCATATCCGGCGATGAAAGCGGCGGCTTCGAAGGCCATCGAACTCGATGAAACCGAAGCCGAAGCGCACTGCTATTTGGGCGACAGCAAACGCGTGCTCGATTGGGACGTCGCCGGTGGGGAGGCGGAATTGAAGCGCGCTCTCCAACTCGATCCCAACTCGGGGACAGCGCATTTTTTTCTAGCCCTTTCACTCTCATCGCAAGGAGAAGCGGCGTCAGCGCAGGCCCAAATGAAAGAAGCTGTTAAGCTCGATCCGCTTTCGCCAATTATCGGCAGCTTTGCCGGCATCATTGATCTTGCTTACGGACGCTTCGACGACGCGATCGCGGAAGGGCGGCGCACACAACTGCTCGACCCGAATTATTTTTATCAAGGTTCGGAACTGGCCGCGGCCTATCGCGACAAAGGCATGTTCGCGGAAGCTTTGGAACTTTATAAAAAAGCCGGCGAAGTCACCGGTGTTCCGCAGCCCGGCCTCGCAATCACATATGCGAAGATGGGTCGTCGAAATGAAGCGGAACGGGTATTTGACGAGGTGAAAACATTTGCAGCGACGCATTACGTTGCCGGCGAAGCGATTGCCAGTATCTGTGTCGCACTAAAAGATAATGACTCAGCGTTCCAGTGGCTGGAGCGCGCCTATCAGGAACATTCTGGCTCGCTTCAGGGCATTGCGGTGCGTCCGGAATTTCGTCCTCTGTATTCAGATCCACGATTCGCCAATTTGTTGAAGCGAATTGGACTTGATCCAACTAAAGTGCTTTGAAGCGGCGCAACGTTTACAAAGTCGCCATCGAAGAGATGTAGCGGATCGTTGACGGAGGGCGCGGCGCTTCTATGCTCGGAGCGATGGCTAAAGCTGCGCCAAAACCGTCCGCGGTTATCGACACCCGTGTCATCTACTGCGGGGACAATCTCGAGCAGCTAAGAAAGCTGCCCGACGCGTGCGTCGATTTGATTTACATCGACCCGCCGTTCAATTCGAACCGCAACTATGAAGTGTTCTGGGGCGAGACAAAAGAGAAACGGGCGTTCGCAGATCGACATGCATCAACGCAAGCGTACATCGAGTTCATGCGCCCGCGCTGCGTCGAGCTGCACCGCGTGCTCAAGAAAATCGGCAGCTTCTACTACCACTGCGATTGGCACGCTAGCCACTACGTCAAGGTCATGCTCGATCAGATTTTCGGCGAGAATCAGTTCGTCAACGAAATTATTTGGAAACGGCAATCAGCGCACAGCGATGCAAAGCAAGGCTCAAAACACCTCGGTCGCTTGCATGACAGCATTTTTCTTTACGCCAAGTCAGACGGTTACACTTTCAATCACCTCTACCAACCCTACTCTGAGGAATACATCGAGAACTTTTACTGTTACGTAGAACCTGGAAGCGGACGCCGATATCGGCTCGGTGATTTAACAGCTCCAGGTGGTGGCGCACCATCGAAGGGAAATCCACACTACGAGTTTTTAGGCGTGAAGCGTTACTGGCGTTACAGCAAAGAGAATATGGAGAAACTCCACCGCGAAGGGCGCATCATTCAAACGAAGCCGGGAACCGTGCCGCAATACAAACGTTACTTAGACGAAGGCAAGGGAGTTCAGCTCAGTTCGATCTGGGATGACATCAATCCGCTCCACGGTAGCGATGCTGAACGGTTAGGTTATCCCACTCAAAAGCCGCTGGCGCTGCTTGAACGGATCGTGAAAACAAGCAGCAACGGAAATGACGTCGTGCTCGATGCGTTTTGCGGTTGCGGCACTGCGCTCGTCGCCGCGCAGAAACTAAAGCGCCAATGGATCGGCATCGATGTTTCGCCAACTGCGTGCCGAGTAATGGCAACGCGCTTGAAGAAGGATTGCGGATTAAAAGAAGACGAAAAACTTTGGGCGATCGGACGCGGATTCATTGTCCGCGATCTTCCGAAGACCGAAGCGGAACTCCGCAAGTATCCGGCGTTTGAGTTTGAGAACTGGGCTGTTGTCGCGCTCGGTGGAATTCCAAACAAAGCCCAAGTTGGCGATCTCGGAATCGACGGCCGGATTTATCCCGTCAGCGCAATGCCCGAGATGCGGGTGAAGGAAAACGTCGAGATGGATTTCATGGACGTGTGGTATCCGATCCAGGTGAAACAAACAGATAAAGTCGGTCGGCCCGACATCGACGCATTTGAAACCGCGATGCAGCGCGCAAAGCGAAAGCTCGGCTATTTCGTCGGTTTCGAATTTAGCAAAGACGCGCTGTTCGAAATGGATCGCTTCCGCCGCACGACCGGCTGCGAAATAAAACCGCTGACTGTCCGAGAGATTTTGGACGAGGAGATAACTCGTCGGTCATAGTGGTCAATGCAATTACACTGGGATGCATTAATTCAGGGCATAACTACCGGCGTCGTCGCTGCTGGCCTCATCGCAGTGCTAAGCCTTAGTCGCAATCGTGTTCGCGAACAATTGCTCAAAAGACAGATTCGAAGAGAGCTCGATACGATGGGTATTGGCACAGGGCTCGACGGTGTCACCACAGGCATTCGCAACCAAACAGGTCGTGAGATGACCGTACGCCAAGTCACATTCGTGATAAATGCAACGCATTTCGTTTTACTACCAACGGGAGAGCTGACATCTTCTTACAAACAGGAAAATCCAAAGTTAACTAGGGCTGAAATCCGTCGCCTTAAAAAAGGCGAACATGTGCGAATGAAGACGCAAATGCAGTTTCGCTCATGGAAAGTTCCGCCTGGGCTGGCTGGGTTTGTGACGCTGCCGCCTTACACAAAGACTACCTTTGTGCTTCCTGCGCACTATGTCGCGAACTCCGATGAGCCGATAACAGGCGTACGTATTGTTTTAGAATACGCCGCGCGCACCGGTGAAAGGAAAATCTTACAGCACGATGTGAAATCGAAAACTTTGCAAAATCTGCAAACCACTCTGGATTATTTTCGGGCCGAAGCGCGCAGCGGCAGGCTAAACAAGGCGCGCAAAGTCTCCCAAATGTCCGGAATTCCGGTGATGGTAAAGCCAAGCGAGACCAAAGAGATTCCGAAGAAACCTTCCTAATGAATCATGAATCACTGGTCGTCCAAACGGTCGCCTCAATCGTCGGATCCGTATCCGTTCTTGTAATTCTCGGATTCCTTCGGTAGTCGGAGCTTGCCGCAAGCACGACTAGTTCGTTTGCAATGGCGAACACGAAGCAACCACTCCTGATTCGAATCCTGACTGGGTTTGCAGTTTTGGCTTCCGTTGGGATGTACTTGTCGATCCTGCTCGCGGTTCTCGACATTGGGCCGCACATCATGGGTGGTGAACACGTCACGCGCACGGAATGGCTGCACATCGCCGCGCCGCTCGTCGCCGTTATCGGAATCCTTATGGCGTTCATCGCTTACGGATTTGCTCGGCAAAAACCGTGGTCGCGTCATCTCGTGATTGCGATGTTCGTCCTGATCGTTGTTTATGCGTCGATCCTTGGCGCGCTGAATCTGATTCATCACGCGATCATGTGGCGCGCGATCATCAACGCTTCGGTTTTTGGTGGCGCGTCTCTTTGGTACTTTTATTTCAAACCAAACGTGGCCGCTTACTTTCACGAGCTCGCCTGGTAATGACGACATGGCAACGCGCTTGCGGGCGTCCTCGCCACGGCGAGCAGGCTGTGGTCGCGTTCTACCAGCCAATCGGCAACCGATGCGGTTGCCTTACAATTTCGACGGCGATGCGATCAATTGATCGACAATTCGTGGCAACGCGATCGCTGCCGGCTCGCGCACCTGCTGCGTCGCGAATCGTGAAAGCGGTGTTTCCTCAGGATTCACTTCAATAAGTTCGCTGCCGCGGAGCGCCCAATCGATGATGTAACCAAACGTGGCAGTCGTTCCGGCAACGATCACGACGTCGCAAGCTCCGCCATCGAGAAAATCTTCAACTCGTTCCAGTTCGTTCCGAGACAGTTGTTCGCCGAACCAAACGACGCCCGGCCGCATGAACGCATCGCATTCGGGGCATCTCGGAATTACACCTTCGTTCTCGTGCTCGTCCTCGTGCTCGTGCTCGTGCTCATAATCGTGGCGTTCAAATTCGCAACGCGAACAGCGCGTGACGAAGATGTCGCCATGAATTCGCACCATCCTTTGTGCCGATATTCCAGCGCGCGCGTGCAGATCGTCCACGTTCTGCGTAACGAGCAAAAACTCGTCTGTCCGTTGGGCAAGTCGTGCGACTGCGTCGTGCGCGGCGTTCGGTCGCGCATTGCGGATACGCTGCCGACGTTCGCGATACCAATCCCAAACTAATTGCGGATCGCGCGCGAACGCTTCAGGGGTCGCCAGCTTTGCCGGATCAAGATTCCTCCAGTAACCATCCTTTCCGCGAAAAGTTGGGATTCCGCTTTCAGCCGAAACACCCGCGCCGGTCAGAACGAGGACACGCACAACCCAAAATCGAGAAGAAACGGCGATTTCCAAATCAGGACTTACAGAACGCTTTGCTAAGACAGTTAATATTGCCACCTCAACTTCGCCTTGCCAGACTCGCTCCATGAGTAACGGCATAAACGAGATCGAATCTGGCGCTGTGCGCGAAATTGAACCAGAGGTAAGGACGCTGTTTACAAAAGTGTTGGAACACGATCCGCGTGAGGCGGCAAAGATGTTAGAGCCGTATCCGGACGAGTTTGTTGTTCAAACGCTGGAGCTGCTAAATCCCGCATCGGCACTAAAGATACTTCAACGCTTCGATTCGCCGCGGCGGCAAACGATTTTGGCCACCGCTTCCCCCGAAAGCAATCAGCAATGGATGCGGAATCAGACGTACCCGGAACGGACCATTGGCCGCCTTATGCAGCCACCGCTGGCAGTTTTCCGTCCGCAAACAACGGTTGCCGAGGCAACCGAACAGATTCGACGTCTGGCGAGAAAAGCCATCATTACCTACGGCTTTGCGACAGACGAGGGGGAGAGACTTCTCGGTGTAGTTGTCATGCGCGACATGCTCTTGGCGCAAAGCAGTCAGCGCCTTGAGGAAATCATGCTCACCAATCCGTTCTACCTCACACCGGAAATGTCGCTGACTGAAGCAATGAGAGCGGTGCTGCTTCGGCATTATCCAGTTTATCCGGTCTGCGAAAAAACGGGGCGATTACTCGGCCTGTTGCGCGGTCAGATGCTATTTGAAGCCGAGGCAATCGAACTAAGTGCACAACCGGGCGAAATGGTGGGTGTAGAAAGAGAGGAGCGGCTTACCACGCCGTGGTTGCGAAGCCTCAAATTTCGGCATCCCTGGCTTCAGGTAAATTTATTCTGCGGATTACTCGCCGCGCTTGTAGTCGGACTTTTTCAGGAAACGATCGACCGCATCATTGCGCTGGCAGTATTCTTGCCGGTACTCACCGGTCAGGCAGCTAACACTGGCGCGCAGGCACTGGCAGTCTGCTTGCGCGGGATGACCCTGGGCGATTTGAGATCAGGCAGAGAACGGATGCTCCTAATCAAGGAAATGTTGCTTGGAACATTAAATGGAGCCTTGACCGGCGTAACAGGCGGAATCGCGATGTTCATCTTTGCAACGATGGTCAAAAACCCACTGGCTCTGACGTTAGGTTTGGTGGTGTTCCTCGCGATCACGATCAGTTGTTGCTTTAGCGGCGTGGCTGGCGCCATGGTGCCACTGGCTCTCAAGAGATTCGGCGCTGATCCGGTAACGGCGTCCTGTATCGTTGCAACTACGTTCGCCGGTGTGGGATGCCTGGTGGTCTTCCTTGGCCTCGCTGCCTTACTGATTTAACAGATCGACAATCAGCGCGTAACAAAAAAGATGGCCTTGGTGTCCGCGCTGCGTTATCAATCGCCCTTTATGAAACAAAAACTTGTCCTCTTACTCGTCCTTACGTTGTCCGCCTGGTCTCCGGTTTTCAGTGCCGTTGACACTCCCGAAACGCGGCGCAAAGAAGCCGAACGCTATCTCCAGGTTAGCCCGCCAAAGGCGCTGTTCGAGGATATGGCGGACAAAATGACGATGAATCTTCCCCCGGATCAACGTCAGCAAGTCAAGCGAATGATGACTGCTGAGCTCGACATCGGCGCCCTAACTAAAGCGATGACAGATGCGATGGTAAAACATTTTACGACTGAAGAGCTTAAGGCGTTGGCAGATTTTTATGGCTCACCTATCGGGAAATCGGCGATGCAAAAGTTCGGTGCCTATATGGCGGACGTAATGCCGGCGCTACAGGCCGAGGTGATGAAAGCGCAGTCGAAGCTGAATCAGTCAGTACCAAATCAATCGCCGCGCTAGGATCGAAGTATGATAGAACGCATTCTGCGAATGCCTTGCTGGGAAGAATGCGTCGTACGCCTGCTGTTCTGCAAGCCTGCGCTGATGTAAAACCGCCACTCGTCGGGACTACCTATATCAGTTTCCGATTCGCGATTCCGGCTTTCGGATGTTTATACGAGAGGCACAAAAATATAAACCCGATAATGGGAATGAGTATGTCGATTGGGAGAACCACGCCCACGTTGCCCGGCGAAAAATTATGCGCGACTATCATCTGATAGATGTGCCCTCCAGCTGCTCCCAATGAGAATGTGGATGGCGGAATCAGTGTGGCGAATCGAAATGGCAAGCTCGCCTTAAATGCAATAATTCCTGCAATTCCGACACCGAGACTAGCGAACCCGACCTCTGCCTGAAACGGGCTGTTTACCCAGCCAATGAATTTTGCAGCAAAATCTCCGAAGAAAACATGAGACACGAAGTTAACAAGATTGTTGATGCCTATCGTGAACAGCAAGTAATAAGAGAACAATGCTTCGGCAACTACGTTAATTGTCAACGGTTTTGGTTTGTTTATCAGCGATATCAGGGCGGCAAGTAAACCTATGATCAGGAATGTCAGGAAGTAATTGGCGATAAAGAAAACCAGAACCGCAGAGGGTTTTAAGTCATCCATGCGGCTGATGGTAGCTGGATTGCGACCAACTTGTTAAGCACGAATACCGCGCGCTCGATTTCAAAGCCTACTGATCATCAAACCTGAGCGGCAGTGTTTCCGCGCTGCTGCCTCGATAATGAAACTACAATGCGCGGAATTCCTCGCCGCGTTCGAGCGCCACTTCAGCTTTAAGATTCTCCAGGTTGCGACCAACACTCGCAACAGCAGTGACTTTGTCGCCGGCGCGGAAAATCACGGAGGCGCCTTTCGCTTTCAAATCGCCCGACACAATCGCACGATCGTCTCTGCTGCCGTGGCCGACGTAGCGAATGTGCAGATCGAAATGATTGCTCCAGAAAAATGGCGGAGCAACGAACGGCTCGCGTGCGCCGAGAATGTTGCGCGCCGCAGTTTGCCCTTGCCTTTCTGCCACGACCCAGTGCTCCACACGAATGCGGCCTGCCCGCGGATCGGGCCACCGCGCGATATCGCCGGCGGCAAAGATTCCCGGGACGTTTGTTTCCAAAAATTCGTTTACTAATACGCCGTTGTCCGTCGCAATTCCTGCTGTTTCAGCAAGCGATGTGTTCGGACGTACGCCAATTCCAACGACCACCAGGTCGCAATCCAAAACCATTCCGTCATCGAGCTGCACCTGTCGATCTTGTATGACTGCCGGCGTTCGCCCGAGGTGAAATTTTACTCCGTGCTCCTCGTGAGTTTTTCGAATCAATTTACCCAGTTCGCGTCCGAGGACCTTTTCGAACGGCAGCGATCCTTTCCCGACAACTGCGACTTCAAGCGTGCGCTCGCGCAAGGAGGCCGCGACTTCCAGCCCAATAAAACTTGCGCCAATCACAACCGCGCGCTTGGCGTGTTTGGCCTTCTCGATGATGCGCCGGCTGTCGCTTAGCGTTCGCAAATAACAAACGTGCGGCAAGTCGGCTCCCGCAATTTGAAGCCGCACAGGCTCGGCGCCGGTCGCCAGCAGCAACACGCCGTAGCTTAACGAGCGACCGTTCGAAAGCATGACCTGTTTTGATTTTGCATCGATTCGGGTGACGGATGTGTTCGTCAACGTGTCGATCTTTTGCTCACGATAAAAATCCGGTGAGCGCAACGGAATCCATTCTTCGGCGACAATTTGGGTTCTCGCGACGGTTTTTTGTCGATTTTGCCGGTCACGAAAAAGAGGCTGTCCCGTGTCTCGATTTTCCAACACGAGACGTCGGTCAACGCGGGCGCCGCAATCGCTTCACCAGTCTGCAAATCGAAACGCGCGTGGTGCCACGGGCAGCGCACGGTGCAATCGACCATCAGTCCTTTCGCTAGTGGTCCGCCATAATGCGTGCAGGTGGCGCCGATCGCAAAAATCTCCTGCCCGTTTCTGGCGACGAGAATTGGTTCGCCAAACGCGTGTCCCAGAAGCATTCCTCCATCCGGCACGTTGTCGATGTCGCAGCCCTTTTCGAAATCCGGATCTTCCAAATCGCTCGATGCTTCAGCCATAAATTCTCCTTGCTGCGTCAAATTGAAATCGCGCCGGAACGACGCCGCGCGCGTTTCCGTTCGATTCCTCACAGGCTGCTGCAGCCGAACGGTTCACGTATATTCGTAAGGTGGCCATAGCCCGATCTCCTGCTGTTATCCCGACCTGCGCAGCTACCCTCCCGCAGGCTGTGGCGGTGCGCTCTTTTCGCCCGAAAGCAAATCAACACGAATGAGCGGATCGTTCGGTAATACAATCGGGCCTTCCCATCGAAGGAAGCCGGCTGACGCAGGATTCGTCAGCCAGATTTTTGTGTCGGGCACATTAATAAACAATTTCGCGAACAGCGGAATTTCCGGATGAATAATGAACTGATCGCCTTTGGGGGAGCGCCCTCCCATTCTCATGCGTTGAACCCCGCCGTGAGAAATTGTCACTGTTACAACTTGCGGGCCAAGCGTTGGGAACGGCGAAAAACCGACTGCCTTGAGCTGAACTTGTTCGCCACTCAGGAGGCGTTTGCGCAGATTACTCAAGGCAAGGCTGAACCCAAACCCGGCAAAGGTCCGGCCCGGTGCAATATTAATCCTTTTGGACACATCCTTATGATCTTGGCGGATGTGCGCTGGCGATTCCAGTCAGAAAGTCCGCAGCGAATTCACGCTGCGACCTTCCGTGTTTCAATTCTTTCCAGGACCATTTTTCCTGAATCAGTTCTGGTTGTTGTCGAAATTGTGAGTGTTCCTCATACACCTCGCCGGCGGAAAATTTGTAAGTGATAATGATATGCAGCCGATTGCTCTCTACCCACTGCCTGAACTCACCGTCAGCAAGCTTTTTTCCATTGATGTCACAGAGTCCCGGATAACCATGCGCAGCGCCCGCCAACTCTGTTACTTCGATCGCGGAGCCGGACGACGTGAGAAATCCGACCGCGAGCGCTGAGAAAAGCGCTGCCAGTTTTCTTTTCGCGATCATACGTGCACACCTATCGTAGTAGGGCAAAGTGACGGCGGCACAGGATCGGCGTTGCCTTCTCCGATTTTGGTAACGTGACCGTTACCAAGTTGACTCACATTTGTGATCGACAATCCTCTGACTGTCGTTATCCTTGCCCGCGATGAGCGCCGACATGCTTTATTCAGCAGAAACCGCAAACGCCTCGCGGTTTGTCTGCATCTTGGCACTCGTAGCCTGGCGATAAAAAGCGACCGTTCCTCAGCGGACGCTGATTTCCCTCTCGCTTTTCTTAACGGAGATTTCGTGTCCGCGTCAGCGAACAAAACCAACTCTATTTGAAAATATGTTGATTGTAATGAAACCGAGTGCCACTGCGCGCGACATCGATGCAGTGGTCAACGTCATTGAGGGCATCGGCTTTCGTGCACATGCAATGCCAGGCGCCACGCGCACGGCTATTGGCATAACGGGCAACGAAGGTCCGATTGACGGCCGGCGTTTCGAAAATCTGCCCGGTGTTGCGGAAGTCATCCGGGTCACCAAACCGTACAAGCTGATCACACTCGATCTGCGACCGGAGAAAACGGTCGTCCGCGTCGGTGACGCGGCCATTGGTGACAGTGATCTTGCCATCATCGCCGGGCCGTGTGCGATCGAGAACCGCGAGCAGGCCTTTGCTGTGGCGAAAGCCGTGCAACAGAGTGGAGCGCGCTTTTTCCGCGGATGCGTCTGGAAACCGCGAACTTCGCCTTACACATTTCAAGGTTTGGGAGAGAAGGCGTGGGAAATCGTTACTGCGATCCGCGACGCGTTCGGGCTAAAGATCGTGACCGAAGCGGTCGAGGAATCGCACGTCGACCTAATCGAAAAGTACGGCGACGTGATTCAAATCGGTGCTCGCAATATGCAAAACTTTTCGCTTCTAAAGCGAGCGGGACGATCAAAGTTGCCCGTGCTGTTGAAACGCGGCATGGCTGCAACGCTCGAGGAATGGTTGCTCGCAGCCGAGTACATCATGGCCGAGGGCAACTACAATGTCATACTTTGCGAGCGTGGTGTTCGCACATTTGCGCAGCATACGCGTAACACTTTGGACCTGGCATCGGTACCAGCGATTCGCCGGATATCACATTTGCCAGTCATCATCGACCCCTCACATGGCACCGGCACTGCATACATGGTTACGCCGCTCGCGCGTGCCGGGATAGCAGTGGGAGCAGACGGTCTGATGATAGAAGTCCACAATCAGCCGGAGCTTGCTCTTTCGGACAGTGCGCAGGCGTTAACGTTTTCAGAGTATGCTCACCTTGTGAAACAAGTTCACGCTCTTCGGTGTCTGATGGCACCGGACGGCAATGCCAGGTTGGACGCGACTTAAGGAAGCCGAATCAATGGTCTTGCTGATCGACAATTACGATTCGTTTACTTACAACCTCGCGCAATATTTCGGCGAACTAGGCTGTGATGTCTTGGTCAAACGGAACGATGAAATCTCAATTGATGAAATTGCAGCGCTGGGTCCGCAGCATATCTGCATTTCCCCGGGGCCTCGCACACCGCGCGAAGCGGGCATCAGCAAGGGAGTCGTCCTAACATTTGGACAGCAAATTCCCATCCTGGGCGTCTGCCTTGGCCATCAGTGTATTGCCGAAGCGTACGGCGGGAAAGTGGTGCGCGCTGGTCGCCTCATGCATGGAAAATCATGCATGATCACGCACGACGGAAGCGCGCTCTTTTCAGATTTGTCGGACCCATTCGAAGCCGGCCGGTACCATTCGCTGGTCGTTGAGCGAGTTTCATTTCCGGCGTGTCTCGAAATCACCGCCGAAAGTGATGATGGAGAAATCATGGCGCTGCGCCATCGCGAATTCCCAGTGCATGGAGTGCAATTTCATCCCGAATCGGTTCTAACCCGCGATGGCAGGAAAATTCTGGCGCGATTCCTAGCAGTCGCGCCAAAAACTTGGGTAAGGCAACACAAATTGGTTCACGTATGAAAGCTCCAATAACATCCACGCGTTTCTCGCCGCCTCTCCCTTTGCTGCAAGGGGAGAGGATTGAGGTGAGGGGTTCCAAAACAGCGCGGGAACTGAAGCTGCAAACCCTCACCCTACCCTCTCCCTTGGAAAGGGAGAGGCGATTAAACCGCCCCATGTAAGTAAGAGGAGTCAAACCCGATCCACTAGATGAAACCGCTGATTACTCCGTCGCTGCACGAATTCCTGCACCTCGCGAAACAGGGTAATGTCATTCCTGTTTTTGCGGAGTTCGTTGGCGATTGCGAAACGCCGGTTTCAACGTTCAAGAAATTTAGCCGCAGCGCTTACAGTTTCCTTTTTGAATCAACAGAAAAAAATGATGCATCGGGCCGCTTCTCATTCGTCGGTTTTGAACCGCGACTGATTATTCAAAGTCACGGGCGTGAAATTCGCATCAAGCGAGATGGCATTGAGGAGCGGTTTAGCACGACTACCGATCCTCTCGATGAGCTCCGCAAATTGATGGCGCGCCTTCAATTTGTTTCACGCCCGGAGCTGCCAAGGTTCGCCGGCGGCGCCGTCGGTTTTCTCGGCTATGACGCAATCCGATTCTTCGAGCCGAAAGTTCCGACGGCACGCGAAGACGATCTGCAATTACCCGAGATGCTCTTCATGCTTACCGGCAACGTTCTAATTTTCGACCATCGACTGCGCAGGTTGAAAATTGTGGTGAACGCATTTCTCGATCATGGCTCACCGGAAAAAGTTTACGCGCGCGCTGTCGAATCTGTGGATTCGATTATGCAACAATTGACAGAGCCGATCGATCTGGCGCTTGTTCCGATCACGGAGAAGGAACAGCAGCCTCCGCCGCGCAGCAATCTGCGTCGCGCCGAGTTTGAGCGCGCGGTGGAGCGCGCGAAGGAATACATTCGCGCTGGCGATATTTTTCAGGTCGTGTTGTCGCAGCGATTCGAATCCGCGTTCGAAGGAGAGCCGCTCGATTTTTATCGCTGCCTTCGTTTTATCAATCCCTCGCCGTACATGTTTTGTCTTAAGGTCGGCGACGATTTTTCGCTCGTTGGCAGTTCGCCTGAGATGCACGTCCGCCTCGTTGGCAACGTCATCGAGATCCGACCGATTGCCGGGACGCGAGCGCGCGGCGCAACGCCCGCCGAAGATGAAGCCAATGCCGCTGAGCTCCTCGCTGACTCGAAGGAACGCGCCGAACACATCATGCTTGTGGATCTTGCACGAAATGATGTCGGGCGAGTCGCAGAGTTCGGCACCGTTCGGGTAACGGAGTTCATGGAAATAGAGCGTTACAGCCACGTAATGCACATCGTTTCGAACGTAGTCGGACGTTCGCGCGATGATTGCACCGCGTTCGATGTCGTCAGAGCGACATTTCCCGCCGGCACTGTCTCCGGCGCGCCAAAAATTCGCGCCATGCAAATTATCAGCGAACTGGAGCATACGCGCCGCGGCTGCTATGCGGGCGCGATCGGCTATTTCGGATTGGACGGCAATTTCGATTCGTGCATCGCGTTGCGATGTGCAGTGTTGAAAAACGGGCAGGGGTACTTCCAGGCCGGTGCCGGCATCGTCGCCGATTCGGATCCGCAGCGGGAATACGAAGAAACAGTTAACAAGGCGCGCGCAATGATGAAAGCGCTGTCAATGGCAAACCAGATGAAAACGCCGTGACCGTGTAAGCATGAAACCCGAAACCAGCGTTCTGGATCTTCGAACACTGACGATGCGTCTGATGCGCGGCGAGAATCTTGTGCGTACCGAAGCGGCGAGTTTTCTCAACGCGCTGCTCAGTCCCACTGCCAAAGATCCGCAGATAGCTGCAGCGCTGGCTCTATTAGCTGCGAAAGGCGAAACGGTCGAGGAACTCGCCGGAATGGCTGACGCCATGCGTGATCGCGCGATTCCAGTGCGTTCGCGTCACACGCGTCTCATCGACACGGCTGGAACGGGGTCGAGCCGTGCGAAAACGTTCAATGTCTCTACCGCTGCGGCTTTCGTCATCGCAGGCGCCGGTGTGCCTGTAGCAAAACACGGCTCGCGGGCTGCGACATCGCCCTGTGGAAGTGCCGATGTGCTCGAAGCGCTCGGCGTCAACACGACATGTGCACCCGAGACGGTTGAACGCTGCCTCGATGAGCACGGGATCTGTTTCGTTTACGCGCCGCTTTTTCACCAGGCAACCGCTCGGGTTGCACAAATTCGGCGCGAGCTCGGCATCCGCACCACGTTTAATTTGCTGGGTCCTCTCACGAATCCCGCGCGTGCGCCATTTCAGATTGTAGGGGTCTGGCAGCATTCGCTCATTGAAAGGGTCGCGTCAGCTCTCTCTCTGTTGGGCGTCCAGAATGCATGGGTAGTGCATGGCGCAGACGGTCTCGATGAAATAACGATCGCCAACAAAACTTTCGTCGCCGCCTGTTCCGCGAACCGCAGCCTGGAGACGTTCACGATTTCTCCTCAAGATTTCGGCTTGGAAACACAAAGTCTCAATGGGTTTGTCGCGAGCGGCCCGAAGAAGAACGCGCAATTGATCCGCTCAATTTTTCAAGGTGAAAAGAAAAGTGCGACAGCAGCCGCGCGCGATCTGGTCATCATCAATGCCGCTGCCGCGCTTCACGTCGCCGGATTTACGGACGATCTTTACGAAGCCGCAATATTTGCACGCGAGAGCATCGACAGCGGACGCGCGGCGTCGAAACTGGATGCGCTCATTCGCGAGACAAATCGAGAATAATGAGCAGAAATTTTCTATTCGAAATTCTCGCGGAAAAACGCCAAGTGGTGGCGCAGCTTCAAAGCGAGCCTTGCAATAGTCAGCTTCGTGAAGACGCACTGGAGATTCGAAGAACGGCTGTGCCGCATCGCCTGCTGCAAGCGCTGAAATCGGAATCGCCACGCCTGAAAATTATCGCCGAATTCAAGCGCAGATCGCCGTCTGCTGGAATGATTCGTAGGGGCGTTTCCTCCATCGATATTGCCCATCAATATCAACGAGGCGGCGCGTGCGCGATTTCTGTGCTTACCGACGAAGCATACTTCGGCGGTTCCATCGCCGATCTCTGCGCCGTCCGATCGAGCACGAATCTGCCGATTTTGCGCAAAGATTTTATTCTTGATCCAATCCAAGTTTACGAAGCAGCAATTGCCGGCGCTGATGCGGTGTTGTTGATCGCTGCCGCACTGGATGACCGTTCATTGCGTGACTTGCGCGAGGCCGCTGAAGACCAATTTGGACTCGATGCGCTCGTTGAAGTCCACACATCCGGCGAGCTGCGTCGCGCGCTGAATGCCGGGGCCAGCCTCATCGGCGTGAACAACCGAAATCTGCAGACATTTCAAGTTTCATTGGAAACAAGCGAAGCTCTTATCGCAGAAGTTCCCGATGACAAAATCGCGATCAGCGAGAGCGGATTGCACAGTGCGGAATCATTGCATCATCTACACGCGCTTGGTTTTGACGGCTTTCTCATCGGCGAAACGCTGATGCGCGCTACCGATCCCGGAAAGGCGCTTGGAGATCTCATGACCGAAACGGGAGATCGGCAACCGCTGAATCGCAGAATCGCACCAAGGAAATGATGAAAGAGCGCAAAAGTCGAACTAACGAAATTGTAGGGCGTCTGTGTCAGACGCCACGGCGTTTCACAGGATGACTCCGATGCAAATAAAGATTTGCGGCGTTACGAATGTGAGAGACGCGAAAGCGTGCGTCGATCTCGGTGCGCAGCTCATCGGGCTGAATTTTTGGCCGCAAAGTCCCCGCTACATTCAACCTGACACGGCGCGGCAAATCGTCGACGCACTACCATCTGAAATCACGGCAGTCGGTGTTTTCGTTGACGGAAATGCCGAGGAAATTCGGAAAACTGCAAACACCGCCGGAGTGCGCTGCGTTCAATTGCACGGGAATTTCACGCTCGAGGTCGCGCGCGAGCTGGCTCGCGAATTTCGTGTGATCCGAGCGTTTTCCACTCATGCACAGTTCCGCCCGGAAGACGTCTCGCTCTTTCGGGATTGCGCCGTGCTCATCGACGCGTATCATCCGCATCTCCGCGGCGGCACCGGGTGCACCTGTGATTGGCCGGCCGCGCGAGCAACCCTGGCGTTCGCGCGATTTGTTATCTTGTCGGGTGGCTTAAACCCGCAAAATGTTGCCAGGGCGATCCAAGCGGTCATGCCACAGGCTGTCGATGTTTGCAGTGGTGTTGAAAGGGCACTGGGTGTGAAAGACCATCGCGCTATCAAAGATTTTGTTGCGGCTGTTCGAGCAACTGTAGACGCGCCGTCGCTCAAGTAGTTCCGATGCACAAATCACGAATCACAAGAAGCGAGCCCGACGAACACGGACACTGGGACAAGTTTGGCGGACGCTACGTTCCAGAAATCCTGGTCGCGCCGCTGGAGGAGCTTACCGAAGAGTTCATGCGCGCGCGGGCCGACAACGAGTTCTGGCGCGAACTCAACCAACTGCTCCGCGATTACGCTGGGCGACCGACACCATTGTTTCACGCTCAGCGGTTATCGGCACATGCTGGCGGAGCGCAGATTTACCTGAAACGCGAAGATCTTCTCCACACCGGCGCGCACAAAATCAACAATGCCCTGGGCCAGGCGTTGCTCGCGCGGCGGATGCGAAAGGAGCGCGTCATTGCCGAGACAGGTGCAGGTCAACACGGCGTCGCGACTGCAACGGTGTGCGCACTGTTTGGGCTGAAGTGCGTCATTTACATGGGCGCGGAGGACGTGCGTCGCCAGGGTCTGAATGTCTTTCGAATGCAGTTGCTTGGCGCGGAGGTAAGAACCGTCAACGTCGGGACGCGCACCCTGAAGGACGCGATCAACGAGGCGATGCGCGACTGGGTGACAAATGTGCATGATACCTATTACTTGCTGGGCAGTGCGCTCGGACCGCATCCGTATCCGCTGATGGTGCGCGAGTTTCAGAGCGTAATCGGGCGCGAAGCGCGCAAACAAATTTTGTCTGTATCAGGAAAAATGCCACGCGCACTCATCGCCTGTGTCGGTGGCGGGTCGAATGCGATCGGGTTGTTTCATCCTTTCATTGCGGACGCACAGGTCAGATTGATCGGCGTTGAAGCTGGAGGACGCGGCGATTCGTCGGGTGAACACGCCGCCAGATTTCACACCGGCGCGACAAGCGGCGGCGGCCGCATCGGTGTTTTGCAAGGTACAATGTCCTACGTGCTCCAGGATCCTGGCGGTCAAATTGCAAGGACGCATTCGATTTCAGCCGGCCTTGATTATTCCGCGATCGGCCCCGAGCACGCATTTTTGCACGACACCGGGCGAGCTGAATACATCAGGTCGACTGATGTCGAGGCGCTCGAAGGGTTCGAGCTGTGCGCCAACCTGGAAGGAATCATTCCGGCGCTCGAAACTTCGCATGCAATTTTGCCTGCGGTTCGTGTCGCTCGTGAATTGCCAGCAGATGACGCGATTATCGTGAATCTGTCCGGCCGCGGTGACAAGGACGTCCAACTCGTCGCAGACTTGCAAAGGCGATGAGCCGAATCAGGAAGACGTTCGCTTCGCTTAAACGCGCTGGACGCGGCGGCTTTATTCCCTTCATCACTGCGGGTGATCCCGATCTTACGACGACCGAGCTTTTACTCATCGAACTCGCCGCGGCCGGGGCAGACGTCATCGAGCTCGGTGTTCCTTTCAGTGATCCAGTCGCTGATGGCGAAACGATTCAGCGGGCATCGGAACGCGCGTTACGCAAAGGCATCACGCTCCGCGATGCGCTGACATGCGTTGCGCGCGCAAGACAGCGCATCGATGTGCCCATCGTTCTCTTCAGCTACTTCAATCCATTGCTGAAATTCGGTGAAGAACGTTTGGCGATCGAGGCCAGGCAGGCAGGAATCGACGGTGTGCTTGTCACAGATTTAATCCCCGAGGAAGCACACTCCTGGACTAAGACTCTGCTTCAACATGAGCTCGATCCGATCTTTCTTGTCGCTCCAACTACTTCGAATCAACGGCTTGCCGAAATTGCCCGGCAGGCACGCGGTTTCATTTACGCAGTTTCGCGCGCAGGCGTCACCGGCGCACGAGATGAGATTCCGCGTGACGCCGAAGTTCTCGTCAAACGTGTGCGCGCAGTAAGCGATTTGCCTGTGGCAGTCGGGTTTGGCGTTTCAACTGCAAAACAGGTCCGTGACGTGTGGCGTTTCGCAGATGCTGCCGTTGTCGGCAGTGCAATCGTTCGCGAAATCGAAAGTTTGTCCGGCGAAGCAAATCTGGTTAGCCGCGTAGGCGACTTCGCGCGATCACTGATAACGACCAGACAGACGGAGCAGAAATCTCTATGCTAGTCCAAGATTAGCTGTCTCGGTTACTGGGTCACGGTGACCAAGCGCGGCAAAGCCTGATTACTTCCCGCTTAGCTCAAAACAACAGCGCGGCGTCTCGCCGTATTCGCAGCATTTCTTGGCTCGCACTCCGATAATTTTCGAAAGCAGCGATTCGATGATTATTCCGCTGCCAATTGGGTTGTGGATTTTTTCGCTCATCAGCGATCTGATCTTCAAGCTTGGCTGGGGTGGTCCAGTCTGGAACGATGTCGCCTTTTACACTCTGGCCGGCGGCATCGTCGGTGCATTGATCGCGGCACTGCCAGGATTCATCGATCTCACAGGATTAACCAACCCGAAAACAAAATCGATCGCGATCTGGCACATGGTCATCAACCTGCTCGCGGTTGGGCTTTACTGCGTCAACCTCTGGATGCGGATGCACCGCGCGCCGGGCGACAATCTTCCGATTATACTTTCCGCCATAGGCATCGGACTGATCATTATCTCAGGCTGGCTCGGTGGTGAGATGGTTTACGTGCGCGGAGTCGCCGTAAAACAGCCGCCCGATCAAAGCATTTGACTGAACTTGTTGACGATTGTCGGCTTTCGCGCGACGCGTCGCGTCGTTGAGCGGCAGGGCCGTTCAGTCGAGTCTTCCGCTTGAGTATGGCCGCGGGAGTGTCGAAAATCCAGGATTACGCAATCATCGGCGACGGCAGATCGGCGGCGCTGATTTCAAATCGCGGCTCTATCGATTGGCTGTGCTGGCCGCGATTTGATAGCGCGTCAATCTTCGGCGCGATTCTTGATCCAGAAGTTGGGGGAAGCTGGAGTATTCGGCCCGAGTATGAACTCAAAGTCTCGCGGCGTTATCTGGACAACACGAACGTGCTCGAAACTACGTTCGCGTGCGACTCCTTGAAAATTGTTCTGACGGATTTCATGTCGGTTACTTCTGAACAGAACAAACAAAACCGCCTCTGGCCGGAGCACGAACTCGTCAGGCAAGTCAGGTGCGAAGGCGGCGATGCGGAAGTGATCGTCGAATTTAATCCCCGGCTCGATTACGGCCGGATCGCACCGAAGATTGACCGCGTCGGCAAGCTCGGGTGGCGCTTCGGTCTCGGCACTCATGTTTACACACTTCGCGCGGATGGCGATCTTGACTGTTTTAAGCAATCGAGCTCCATGGGCACACTGGCGAAGTTGCGGTTGAAAGCAGGTGAATCGATTGCGTTCTCGCTCAATTTTTCCGAGGAAGGCCCAGCGGTTTTGCCACCGCTCGGCGATTCGGCCGCGGAAAGATTACAACTCACCATCGATTGGTGGCGTGTGTGGATTGCGCAATCGAACTATCGTGGCCCATACGAGCGGCACGTGGTGCGCAGCGCGCTCGTTCTTAAGCTGCTTTCCTACGCGCCGTCCGGGGCGATTGTTGCTGCGCCGACGACATCTTTGCCTGAACGCGTTGGTGGCGATCTGAACTGGGATTATCGCTTCGCCTGGCTTCGCGACGCCGCCTTCACCGTGCACACACTTTTCGGTCTCGGTTACAAGGATGACGCTAAAGCGTTCGTGAACTGGCTTTTGCATGCCACCAATCTCACCCGGCCGCAATTACGCGTGACTTACGATGTTTTTGGTGAACGCCCGCTAAGAGAATGTGAGTTGCAGCATTTCAGCGGACACCGCGGTTCGCGGCCGGTGAGGATTGGCAATGCCGCCAGCGAACAGTCGCAGCTCGACATTTACGGCGAAGTTGTCGAGGCCGTTTGCCATTTTTTGGAAAAGAAGAACCGGACCACGAGATGCAGAAGATGTTGCGCCAATACGGCGAGTACGTGTGTGATCATTGGACCGAGCCGGACAACGGGATGTGGGAAGAGCGCGACAAGCTTCGGCACTACACGCACTCACGTTTGATGTGCTGGGTTACGCTCGATCGTTTGATCGAAATGCACCAATGCGGGCGGATTCGCGGTCTCTCAATTGATAAATTTAGAAAGCAGCGCGCCGCGATTCGGCGTGAAATAGAAGAGCATGCTTGGAGCAAAAAGCTGGGGGCCTACAGGCAAGCGTGTGGCGACGATGTTCTCGATGCCAGCATTCTCCTTCTCGCGTACCACCGCTTTGAAGACGCTTCCTCGGATCGGATGCAACAAAGTCACGCGCGCATTCGTCAGCGACTCGTTCCGCGACTGGGGCTACTGCATCGCAACGAGCAAAGTAAAAATCGACGGGAAGGCGCCTTCGCCCTTTGCAGTTTTTGGGAAACAGATTTTCTGGCCCATTGCGGAAGAGTGGACGAAGCGCATGAAGTTTACGAAGCGGTCCTCACTTTTGCCAACGACGTCGGTCTCTTCGCCGAAGAAATCGATCCGGAAACTGGCGATGCGCTGGGAAATTTTCCGCAAGCGTTCACGCATTTGGGCGTGATCAACGCTGCGCTCACATTGCGTGACATCGAAGAAGGCGGGCATAGCATGAGACGAACATCATGAACTGGCTGCAGTGGTTGGTCTGGGGCTTTTCGGGAACCGTGATACTGACTTCCATTCTCGCGGCAAGTCAGGGATTCGGGATGACGCGAATGAATATTCCCTATCTGCTCGGGACGATTTTTACTCCGAGCCGCGACAAAGCAAAATTGATCGGCTTCCTTTTGCATTTCGCAAATGGCTGGATTTTCGCACTCGTCTATGTGGCCATGTTTCATGCGTTCGGCTTAGCGACGTGGTGGTTCGGTGCGCTGATCGGGATTGTCCAGGCGATCTTCGTGTTGACGATGTTGCTGCCAATTATGCCGGCACTGCACCCGCGCATGGCTAACGAGCAATATGGGCCGACGGTGGTGCGCCAGCTTGAACCACCGGGGTTCCTCGGGCTGCATTACGGCATTCGAACGCCGATCTCAGTCCTGATCGCGCATGCCATTTTCGGCGTGATCCTCGGCGCATTTTACGTCGTAAAGTGATGGGTGGCGGTGGGTTGGACTTATGAAACCTTCACAGAAGTCATCTATTCTTGAGAAGGGCGACTAAGCCCGCAACACCGAGCGCCATCAGAGTCAGCGCAATCAAGGTGCGGTGCTCGCTGGTCCATAATTGGGGACTCCAACTCAGGGCGCGCGTGTCGAATGCACCGTGCGCGCCATGATCACCGGGCAGTGGGTGCCATAAATTGTCCGCGCGATTTGGGTCCTCGGCGCCGTCATGTTGCTGCGAATCGTAACCTGTGCGAGCCAGAAGGTGGTCGAGCAAACCTGGGGCAACCTTATTTGCAATGATCGCTTTGACCGAGGGTAGGCCCACATAAAATTCGCGCCGGGGATTGTGCGCAGCGAAGTAAATCGCTTCGGCCGCGACCTCGGGCTGAAAGATCGGCGGCACCGGTTGCGCTTTTCTCGGTAAACGGCTTTTCACCCACCCAAATTGCGGTGTGTTGAGCGCCGGCAGTTGCACCATCGTCAGCTGCACGTGGCTCTTATCATGCAGAAGTTCGCAACGGAGTGAATCGCAAAAGCCCTGGACTGCGTGTTTTGCCGCGCAATAGGCAGACTGCAAGGGAATTCCGCGATACGCCAATGCGCTGCCAACTTGTACAATCACGCCACGATCGCGCCGCAACATCCGTTTCAGCGCGGCGAGTGTGCCGTAAACATACCCGAGGTAAGTCACTTCGGTCACACGTCGAAATTCCTCGGGCGTCATTTCCTGGATCGGAGAGAAGACCGAAGTCATCGCGTTGTTGATCCAGATGTCTGTGGGGCCGAATTCGGCTTCGATCTGATTCGCATCCGCAACGTCGACTGGAACGACCACCGCTTTGCCACCGAGTTTTTCAACATCTCTTCGTGCGCCTTCCAACCCATCCAGACCTCGCGCGAGCAGACCGACCCGTGCGCCTTCTCTTGCAAATCGCTGCGCCGTCGCGCGCCCAACTCCTGCTGACGCGCCGGTGATTACGACAACTTCATGTGCGTCATTCATAAAAGCGAGCTGGAGGCCAAGCGGTCAGGCCTTCGCCAGATCGGAACACAACGCGAAGCACCAGGAGATGGTTCGTCTGTCACCCTTCGTCTTGTTTCATCTTGAGATACGCGCGATGCAGGAAATCCGACGCCACCACGCTGACCAAAATTCCAGCGAAAAAGCGCATCACGCGCGGTGCAAATACCAGGCCGAATGCGAGCGCGGTTGCGCACCACGGGGCCATGCAATACGGGCAAGAAACCAAATGGCCAATGCCGCGCTGGATTCCACGGCCGCGCGGTTCTTCCTCCACCTCACCCGCGCCAGCACTGCGAATGTAACTCACAAAAGGCGCGCGCAGAATGCTCGTGATTCTATCTTTCGCGACAATGCGGCTCATCTTATGGGTGGCTACTCCTAACAGCGCCAGATCAAGCAGGCTGAATCTTCTCAGCAGGCGATCCTTTTCCGCAGCGATGCCTGTCAGCAAAGCAACGCTGGCGATAAAGAATCCCAATACGGACGCATACTCCGCCAGCAATTGTTCCTCGCACTCTTCTTTTTCTTTTGTTTTGGCGCCGTATTCTTCGATCGAGAAATCGGCTTCGCCTAGATCGGATCCTGAACGGTTCACATAGTTAGATCGCAAGCTTCTCCGCAGCTGCGCGCTTCAGAGTGAGGCAACAGCCTGGCTCAGGCGGTAAGAGCCAGATACGACCGGTCTGCATCTGAGAATCGTCTATAAGTTGATGGGAGATCCGCGCAACGTCGCACACGCGAAAAAAGTCACTCAAGAAAAGCACCACAAAGGCAAGAATGCTCAAAAGGCGCGTGCGCCCCAGCCCGTTAAGAAAGGGCAAACCGAGCAAACGAAATCCGCAGGCACCGCACAAGGCGCCGCACCGACGCCGGAAGGTGAAAAACCGCCTCAACCACAAGATTCAACCCAATTGGAAAAATCACTTGCCGTTCTCTCCAAGCTTAAGGAGCTGGAGTTCCATTCGCGCGGTAACATCGAAAAACTCGCGGAGTTGAGCCTGACAATTGAGGAGGAGCTAAAGCAAAAGGCGTTCGCCGAAGCCATCGGGACGGTCTATGCGGCACAGAATTCATTTCAATCCAAGATCTTGGAATTGATCGCCGCCTACGAAAAGGCGTGCACTCGCTTGTCGGGTTCTGCCTGACATGCTGTGCTAATTCGGCTACAGCTCAATTTTTTTGCAGCCCTTTCCACGCCAATGAGGACTCAGTTTCGAACAATAATGAAAAGCAACAGTCAAAATTTAACAGACATGAAAACGAAAAACCTATTCACAGTAGCAGCGATCAGCGCCGGCTTGGCATTCGGCGTGAATGCACAAGCGAAGGAAGAAAAGCACGAAGAACAAACCATCAACAGTTCTGACGTCCCTGCAGCAGTACAGCAAGCTGCCCAGGCCGAAGCTAAAGGCGGAACGATTGTCCGCTGGGAAAAAGAGGGCGCAAACTTCGAAGCTGTCATCGAGAAGAATGGCAAGCAGATTGGCGTTGAAATGGATGCCAATGGCAAAGTGCTGAGCAAACACAACGAAGCCAAAGAGCACAAAGAAGGCGCGAAATACTAATCGAAGGTGGATCGCGTTGTCTCCAACGCGATATTAACAAAAGACGGCGAAGGCGGCATTGGTTTTGAAGATCGTCTTCGCCGCTTTCGCGCCTTTATTATAGCCGGGGTCGTTGACCCCGGCCCGCACGGGAAAATGATAGCAGCGTGCCGGGATCAGCGATCCCGGCTACAGGGTTTACGCGAGTGAGCGAATGGTCGCGTAAACTACTCCGCCCAGCATTGCGCCGCCAGCTACCAAAGCAACATCGCACTTCAGAAAAGCGATCAAGACAAAAGCAGCGATGGCGATACCGACAGCAGGCCAGTTGACCAGCGCTTCGGGAATCAAGTCCAGAGACACGACTGCGATCACGCCAACGACCGCGGCACTAACTCCAGCAAGGAACGCCTGAAGGGCACGATTTTCGCGCACTTTTTCGACATAGTGCACTCCGCCGAGAACGAAAACAAATGACGGGAAAAAGACAAAGAAGGTGGCAAGCACTGCTCCAGCGACCCCGCTGACGAGATAGCCCACGAATGTGGTGAACAACATAAAGGGACCAGGAGTTGCCACACTAAGCGCCACGCCGTCCAATAACTGGCCGTCTGAAAGCCAATGATATTGTGCAACTGCGCCACGCTGCACAAAAACCAGCGACGCATAGGCGCCTCCAAAACTCAGCAGACCTGTTTTGAGAAACAGCCAGGCAATTTGAAATAATCGCGAATCGCTAAGGGGAAGCAGGAGACCGATTCCGCCGATCATTGCCGGCATTGTAGGCGTAGCTTTTTTGAGCAGCGGCGATCCTTGATCGACAATGAGATTCAGCAAGCCCGCTACGAGGAGAATCAGCAAAAAGTTGATTCCGGCAAAACGCATTCCCACGAAAGCGCCGATGAACAGGAGTGCCAGGAAAAAATTTCGAATCGCGGCGCCCCCGAGTTTGATGATCCCGGCAGCGATGATGCCCAGGACCGCGGGCTTAAGCACATACAACGCGTTCGTGACTTGCGGGAGCTGACCATATTTCACATAAAGCCAGCTCAAAATGATCATCACCGCCGCGCCGGGCAGAATGAAAGTGAGACCTGCAAGAATGCCGCCCCAAACTTTCCTCTTCAGATAGCCGACGTAGATCGCTAACTGAAGTGCCTCCGGCCCAGGGAGCATATGGCAGAAAGCCATGATCTTGACGAAGCGGTCTTTGGACAACCATCGTCGCTTTTCCACCATGTGATTGAACATCATCGTGATCTGCGCGACCGGTCCGCCAATGTTGACGAAGCCGAGGAACAAAAAATAGAGAAACACTTCGCGCCAGGACGGCATTTGATGGTCTGCGTTGGGCTCGTTCTGCTGACCTGCCGCTACTATTTTCGATTCACGATTCATCGGCGTTGTAAAAAAGCGTAGAGCGCGTCGAAGCATTCGAAGCCCCGCCGCAAGATTTCTTCGTCGGGCAATTCTTCCTTCGCCCAACCTTTGAGAACACGATCGATCCCAACTGCTTCAACCCGCTGGAATCTGGCGTCGTCCAGATCTGCGTCGTGAATCATCTCTCCAATCTTCGTGATCGATTTGTCGGAAATCGTAAAACGCCTGATGAGCGTCTCGAACGTGCAACAATTGCCATGGTGCGAGAACTCAGCATCGAGCATGTCGAACGGAATCGCGCCGGGAACAGCGTCTGCACTTGGCGCGAATACAAACCTCGGTTTCCGATCAATAAACTTGGAGATTAGCCACGCAGATCCAACTCGGTCGATCTCCGGGCGTGGGCGAGTCAGCCATGTTTTACCCTGGTATTGCTTCGCATCAAGCACTTCGAGTTTTCGCGCGCGACTGCGGCCCTCCGCGCGCCGTAGTAGCATCGCGACGTCGTGCCCCCGTGGACTGTCGAAAAAATCGACTTGGCGAATTTCACGGAATTGTCGGGTGAGGCGCTCCAGTTCTGCAGCTGCTGTTTCCGCATCCATTTTCTTGCGCCGCCCGATAAAACCCTGAAGAGATTTTCGTAGTTCCGCGTAATCGTTAGCGCGGGCGTCATTAAACATCGCGATGACCTTCTCTTTGGTTAGGCCCTCGATTTCCTGCGCGCGGACGAGCGTTGAATCACCTCCGTAATCACGGATCTGCTGCGCCAGCCATTGAAACTGCTCGTATTGCGCGGGCTCATCCGGCAGGAGATATGTCGATGTCTTGATCTGTACGGCGCCCATCTTTTTCAAACGCCGCCACACGGCCACCCGCTCGGTGTTGCGATTTGTCGGCAGACTAAATAGCAGTAGAAGCCACGCGGTTGCCCCGATCACAGGTCATGCTGATCAAATGAAAGAGGTATTGCAAATATTATTTGAACTTACATCTGGCCGGTTGTGTCTGTAAAAATTACAGCACAATAACTAATAGGGTGGGCAACAAACAAACATGAAGATAGGCATGAAAAATTTTCTTCTTCGCACAACAATTCTGCTCGGAATCATCTCAAGCGCGTTCGCTGCTGACCTCAATACGGCGCGCATCGACCAGATCACGGGGCTTAAAGGAAAGATGAATGAGAAGGAAGGTGTGTATAAGATCACCTTCCCGCGCAGCGACGTAAAAGTTATTGTGGACGGATGGACGATGCCGCCGTTCATGGGGCTTGGTACTTGGGCGGCATTCACCAAAGGCGCGCACACTGAAGCCATGGTGATGGGCGATACCGTCCTTTTTGAAGATGAAGTGAAGGCTGCGATGTCAGCCGCGCTGGACAACGGGCTCAACGTGACCGCGCTCCACAACCATTTCTTCTTCGATCATCCCAAGGTCTATTTCATGCATATCGAAGGCGAAGGCACGGTCGAGAAGTTAGCAAGCGCGGTTAAAAAAGTTTATGACACGACCCAAGCAATCCGCGGGGCGAACGCGAAACCGGCGGAATCGTTCTCCGCTGCAGGCCAACCATCGTTGCCGGAAAGGAATTCGATTACGGCCGCACCTCTTAACGACATCTTCGATATGCAGGGGGAAGCGAAGGACGGAATGGTCAAATTCACCATCGGTCGTCCGGCGAAGATGCACGGCGTCAACATCGACAAAGACATGGGCGTGAACACATGGGCGGCTTTCGCTGGCAGCGATGACAATGCGGTCGTTGATGGAGACTTCGCGGTCACCGAAGATGAACTGCAACCTGTTCTGAAGTCGTTACTCAAGGACAAGATCAACATCGTCGCCATCCATCAGCACATGACGCACGAGGAACCGCGTATGATGTTTTTCCATTATTGGGGACGCGGCGCTGCCAAAGACTTGGCCCAGGCTGTCAAAGGCGGCTTTGTGGTTGGTGGACTGCTCAAGGTCAGTTCACCGTTGCCGTAATTCTTAGATCAGAAGGCAAACTATGAAAACATTGAGCTTAACGATAATCGCGATGGGCATGGCAACAGCACTGGCCACCGCCGAGACAGTCAATTTCGACGATATCAAAACCGGCGCTGCGCCAGCCGGCTGGACCGCGACGCAAACTGGCAGCGGGACGGCGAAATGGGCAATCGAAAAAGATGATTCAGCGCCAAGTAAACCGAACGTGTTGAAACAATCGGGTCAGGCGACGTTCTCCGTTTGCTTCAAAAACAACACGAACATCAAAGACGGCTTTCTTGAAGTGAAGTTCAAACCCGTGGCTGGGCAGGAAGATCAGGCGGGCGGCGTGATCTGGCGGGTGCAGGACGCAAACAACTATTACATCGCACGCGCCAACGCGCTCGAAGACAACGTCACGATCTATCACACGATTAACGGCAAGCGTGTGGCGTTTAAGAACATCAATACGAAGGTGACCTCCGGCGCCTGGCATACGCTCCGGGTGGACTTCGAGGGAAACAAATTCACCGTCACGTTTGACAGCACCAAAGTAATCGAGGCAACTGATGCGAGCTTTGCGAATGCTGGAAAAGTAGGTGTGTGGACAAAGGCCGATAGCGTGACGTTATTCGACGATTTTACCTTCGCTGGTAAATAACTTGAAGGTGTGGGGAGACGGGAGAATTCCCTTGCTCTTGCACGAGAACCCAGGGTCGGACGTGAATGATGAATATGCCTAAGCAGATTCATGTGGTTTTGATTCTATTGCTCGCGGTAGCCTTGAACTCCTGCCGAAGTGCGAGTTCAAAAGCTGTTGTCGTGTACGTGAGCGAGGACCAGGTTTTTTCGGAGCCGATCCTGAAGGACTTCGAGCGCGAGACTGGGATCACGGTGAAATCTGTCTTCGACACCGAAGAGTCCAAGAGCACCGGCGTGATGAACCGCCTCATCGCCGAGAAGGACAATCCACAGGCAGATGTTTACTGGGCGAACGAGCCGGTGCGAGCGGACGCACTAAAGCAACGCGCTGTGTCCACCCCGTACGTTTCCCCTTCCGCGGAAGGAATTCTTGACCAGTTCAAAGACCCGGATCATTACTGGACCGGCTTCTCTGCGCGCGCTCGATTGCTGTTGGTGAATTCAAGATCGACAATCAAGCCTGCGAGCGTGACGGCCTACACGGCACCTTCAGCGAAAGGGCGCGCGGCTATCGCCAATCCGTTGTTTGGAACGACCACCGATCATGTTGCTGCTTTGTTCGCGATATGGGGCGACGAACGGGCTCGGACTTTCATGAACGATATGAAAAACAATGGCGTGAAGACGACCACGAGCAACGGCGAAAGCGCGGACTTCGTCGCGACCGGACAAGTGGACTTCTCTCTCGTCGATAGCGACGACGCGGTGAACAGGAAGAAACAAGGCAAGCCGGTCGAGATAGTCTACCCGGATCAAGAGCCCAATGGGATCGGCGTCCTGATTTTGCCGAACGCGGCCGCACTGATCAAAGGAGGGCCTCATCCGGAGAACGGCAAACAACTCATCGATTACCTGCTCAGTAAATCGACCGAACGCAAGCTCGCGTTTGCCGACTGCGCCCAGATCCCGCTGCATGCTGGTGTCGACACACCTCCAGAGGTCCGGCGTATCGAAGACATCAAACCAATGCGCGTCGGCTACGCTGACTTGACGCGCAAGATGGAGGAAATCCAGCCATTCCTCAAAGAATGGGCCGGCCAGTAAAAGCCGAAACGGTTGTTCTCTGGCTGTGTGTCGCACTTGTTGCGATTGCTGGCTTGGCGCCCATTGCGGCGATTGCTGTTGAAAGTTTTCGGCACAACGGGCACTTCAGTCTCAATTACTATCGCGAGTTGACCTCCACCGCTCGCTTCTGGCCGTTGCTTGGCAATAGCATTCGGTTATCGCTGGCAACAACGGCAGTTTGTGGAT
>WNGB01000846.1_pt1 | contig 49279 bp, 38 predicted proteins | sample 5400681 | NCBI WGS metagenome assembly WNGB01 (sample SAMN13153367, study PRJNA577476) | soil metagenome | isolation source: 115 cm soil or saprolite under grassland replicate 2 | place: USA:California | collected 2016-06-15
CGATGGAGACGTTGACTCTCGGCGTGGACCTGAAGGCGGGGGACGAGGTCGTGATCACCAATCAGAACTACGGCCGCATGATCACGACCTGGGAACAGCGCGCGCGGCGGGACGGGATCGTCGTCAAGCAGATCTCCTTCCCGGTTCCGCCTCCCTCACGCGAGGACGTCGTCGATCGGTTCCGCAAGGCGTTGACGCCGAAGACGAGGGTGATCGAGATCACGCACATCACGAACCTGACGGGTCAGATCCTGCCGGTGCGCGAGATCGTCCGCATGGGGCGCGACCGCGGGATCGAGGTCTTCGTGGACGGAGCCCATGCCTTCGCGCACTTCCCTTTCAAGCGTGCCGACCTCGAGTGCGACTACTACGGCACGAGCCTCCACAAGTGGCTTCTCGCTCCCATCGGCACCGGGTTCTTGTACGTACGCAAGGAAAAGCAGAAGAAGATCTGGCCGCTCATGGCCGCCCCGGCGGCGATGGACAACGACATCCGCAAGTACGAGGAGATCGGCACGCATCCCGCCGCCAACCACAACGCGATCGCCGGCGCGCTCGCCTTCCACCGCGGCATCGGCGGGGAGCGCAAGGCCGCTCGCCTGCGCCTCCTGCGCGACCGCTGGGCGAAACGGCTGATGGCGGCCGGTCCGCGCGTCAAGGTCCTGACTCCCTTGAACAACACCGACTCGTGCGGCATCGGCCTCGTCCACGTCGAGGGGGTGGACACCGGCAAGCTCCAGGCCCACCTCTGGGAGAAGCACCGGATCATGACGACTCCGATCGTGCACGCCGAGTTCAACGGCCTGCGCGTCACTCCCAACGTCTACACGACCCTCCCAGAGATCGACGTCTTCGCGGAGAAGATGGAAGAGGTCCTCCGGAAGGGGCTCCCCATCTAGACGCGCTTCAAATTCCGGCTTGACTTCGTGTCGAGAGAGCGAACAAGCTACGCTCAAATTTAACTCTCCGTTCGCGGCGGAGATATCCAGAAGGAGGGATGTAATGGCGAAGCGCGTCCTCGCTCTGGTGGGGTTCCTTCTTGTCGCTCTCTTCGTTTCCACCGTTCAGGCACAATCCGAGGCGACGACCGGCGTCATCGAAGGCTCGGTTCTCGATCCGAGCGGGGGAGCCCTGCCGGGCGCGACCGTGTCCGTGAGGAACACAGCCACGAACTTCGAGCAGACGGTGACGACGGACCGGCAGGGGCGTTTCCGCGCGCTGCTGCTGCCGCTCGGGCCGTACCGTGTGACGGTGACCCTGAGCGGGTTTGCCACCCTCGTGCGCGACGGCGTGACACTTGCCGTCGGGCAGACGGTCACTCTCCCGCTCCGACTCGAGCTTTCCACGGTGAAGCAGGAAGTCAAAGTGACCGCCGAGGCGCCGGTCGTCGAGACAAGCCGGACGGAGGGAGTGACCCGGATCGACGAGAAGGCGGTCCAGCAGCTCCCCAATGCCGCCCACAATTTCCTGGATTTCACCAAGTTGACGCCGGGGGTGACCATCGTCCAGGGCCCCGACGGCGACGAGCTCTCGATCAACGGCCAGAAGGGGATCAACAACAACATTTCGGTGGACGGGGCGGACTTCAACAATCCGTTCTTCGGCGAGCAGCGCGGCGGTCAGCGTCCCCCCTTCACGTTCAATCTCGACGCCGTGCAGGAAGTCGTCGTCATCGCCGACGGCGCCAACGCCGAATTCGGCCGCTCCTCCTCGGGCTTCGTCAACGTGGTCACCAAGTCGGGCACGAACGACATTCACGGGAGCGCGCACGTCTACTACAAGGACGACTCCCTGGCCTCGGAGGCGGCCAGGCCGAAGGGCGGGAACGCTCCCAAGTTCGATTTCAACCGCTACCAGGCGGGGATGACGCTCGGCGGGCCCTTTCAGCCGGACAAGCTGTTCTACTTCCTGGCCGCCGACGCGCAGCGCGGCCGGTCGACCAAGCAGTCCGATCCCGCGCGCATCGAGCAGCGCGTGGTCGACGCCCTCGCGGGCCTGGGGATCACCGATGACAACGGCCCCATCGAGCGGACCGACGACGCCCTCGTGGTCCTGGCCAAGGCGGACTGGCACGTCAGCCCGGCGCACCTCGCGACGCTGCGGTTCGCGTACACCTGGTCGGAGCAGAAGAACGGGACCTTCGACGTGGATTCCTGGGGACGGAGCGCGAACGCCATCGAGAAGGACTTCTCCAAGGCCCTGACGGGCACACTTCTCTCGACGCTCTCCGGCAGCCTCTTGAACGAGTTTCGCTTCCAGGTCGCGCGGGAAGACCGGCCCCGTCCCTACGAGGGACCGGACATCACGGGGCAGAACCGGCCGCTCCCCGACACGGCCTTCGATTTCGTGAGGGCATACCGGTTCGGCGAGCCCTTCTTCATCCCGGTTCAGTATTACGACACCCGCCTCCAGTTCAATGACAACATCTCCTTTCTCCTCGGGTCTCACACGATCAAGGGCGGCGTTGAATACAACCGCGTCAACTCGTCGCAGACCTTCCTCGGGTTCGCCAACGGGCGCTGGATCTTCAGCTCGACGGACGGGTTCCTGAACTACCTGAAGAACTCCAATTTCGTGGAGTGCTCCAACGGCACGTCTTCCCAGACCGGCGCCTGCCCGCCCGGCACCTCCATCACCGGCCCGGTCCTCTTCTTCCAGCAGCAGGCCGGGGTCGGCGGCCTGACCGTCGAGCAGGCGGGCACGCAGTCGATCGTTCAGAAGGAGCCCGCGGTTTTTATGCAGGACACCTGGCAACCGATTCCGAACCTGACGATCAACGCGGGCCTGCGGTGGGAGACGCAGATCCAGCCCGATCCCATCACCCCGCCGGACAAGGTCTTCTTCGCGCCGTTCATCGGACAGACGCGCAATGGGGTGGAGTTTCCGTCGAACGGGGAGATCCCGACCGACTACAAGATGTGGCAGCCACGCCTCGGAATTTCCTACGACCCGCAGCGGGACGGCCGCACGGTGCTGCGCGCGACCTATGGCATCTTCTACGCGCGGGTGCCCGGACTCAACCTGGCCTCCACACGCTCGACCAATGGGAGCGTCGGCCAGGCCCTGTTCCGCAATAGCGCGCTGACGGGAATCCTGGGTCCCGTGCCCGCGTATCCGAACCTGATCCCGGCGTCCCAGGTCGGATCGCCCTTTCAGCCCGACGTCTATGTCTTCGATAAGAACTTCAGAAACCCCCGAACCACGGCCGTCAGCTTCGGAATTGAGCGGGAGCTCATGGCCGACATGGCCGTGTCCGCCAAGTACAACTATGCCAAGGGGGAGCACATCTCACGCTTCGTCAACCGCAACGATCCTCTGCTCGGAAAGTTCGGCGGCGGCAATTGCCTCTGGGACACGGGTCTCGGCGCCGGCGGCGCGAATGGCATCGGCTGCGGCACCGCCGGGCTACCGACGGGCCTGATGACGGTCGAGTCGAGCGGAAGGAGCAAATACTGGGGCCTGACGTTCGGCATCAACAAGAGATTCTCGAACAACTTCGGATTCCAGGCCTACTACACGTACTCCAAGGACCGTTCCGACGACGACAACGAGAGGGATCCCTTCAACATCAATTACGCCAAGATCACCGACCTCGAGGCGGAGTACGGTTTCTCCAACCGCGACCAGCGTCACCGCTTCAATAGCTGGCTCGTCTGGAGGGCTCCGGGCGACGTAGAGGTCAACGTCCGTTATTCCTACCGTTCCCATCAACCCAAGTCCATTACGGCAACGGGAGCCGACGCCAATACTCCGCTCGATCGCATCAATGCCGATGGCACTGTGACTCAGCGCAATCTCGGGCGCAAGGACAACCAGTTTTCCTCTCTGGACCTGCGCCTGTCGCGGGAGTTCCGGGTTTCCGGGCTCGCGGTCGAGCCGACCGTTGAAGTTTTCAATCTCTTCAACAACAAGAACTTTCTTTCCCCGGAGGTGACAAACCTCATTTTCAACTTCGACGGGACCATTCGCAGCGGCAACGGCGATCCGCGGCAGGTTCAGCTCGGCCTCCGCGTGCTCTTTTAGGGACCGTTGTCTTCGTGGCGGCCGGCGCGCCCGGCCGCCTTCTTGCGTTTGCGCTCCCGCGCTTACTCCATCCGGCGGCGTCCGGGCATCGTTTGCCGCGGGAAGCTTCCGCGCAAGACCGGGAATCTGTGCGAGAACGGCATCCGCCGCTGTGAGAAGCCATGGACTCTGCGGCGCGCGGGATAGGGCGAGGCGTATCCGCCGGCGACAGGGTAGCCGTAGGGCATGCCGTAAAACGGCGTCTCGGCTTCGGTCTCCGGGAGAGGCGCGTTCGAAACGGCCGCCTCCCGCCCCTCGCCGGTTTCGCCGATGTCCACGGCCGCGACGGTCGTCAGATACGCCACGACGGACTTGCCCGCGCCGGCCTTCCGGAGCTGCTTCACCTCCGCGGCTTCAATGACCGGCGGCAGCTGCGTCTCGTGCGCGCGCAGGTAGGCGATCACGCGGACATCATCCGCTCCCTCGGTCTTGAGCCGAACCGCCTCGCCGATGGCGGCGGAGGGAAAAGAACTCTTCTCGAAAGAGCGCCTTCGGCCCGGAGCCTGCGTCTGCTGGATCGTAATGTTGCTGCCGGTGCCCCGGATCGTGACGTGAGTGCGCGTCCGGGTATCCTGCGCCGCTGCGCTCGAGTCCATGGCGAGAGCCGCGGCAAAGACCACCCCGGCGGTTCCGAAAGCCTTCGACATTTCGAGAAGTCCGAGGCCCATTGATACCACAGCCAGGCCCTGTTTGAACTCTCTCGACCGCCGTTCGCGCAGCGAACGCCTGCGGTCGAAAGCCACGGCTTTTGAGAAAATGAAGAAATGGTGAAGGAGGGGGCGTTCCGCAACATTTCGGACACCGCGATCTGGGCCGCGATCTACCGGGCGCGGGAGACGGAACGGCCAAACGCTCTGTTCCGGGACCCGTTCGCGAAACGGCTGACAGGGGAGCGCGGCGTTCAGATCGCAGCCGTGATGAAAGTGCACGACCAGCACGAGTGGGCCTGGGTCATGCGCACGGTTCTCTTCGACGGGTTCATCGCGCAACAGGTCGGCCAGGGAGTGGACCTGGTCGTCAACCTCGCGGCGGGCCTGGATGCTCGACCGTATCGGATGGCGCTTCCGTCCTCCCTGCGGTGGGTCGAGGTGGACCTTCCCGCGATCCTCGACTACAAAGAGGAGATTCTGCGCGGCGAGGAGCCGGTCTGTGTGCTTGAGCGGGTCCGGCTCGACCTCTCGGACGTGTCCGCGCGCCGCGATCTTTTCCGGCGATTGGGAGAAGCGGCAAAGAAGGCCCTGATCATCACCGAGGGGCTACTGATCTACCTGACCGCCGAGGAGGTCGGGTCGCTCGCCGAGGACCTCGCGGCGCCGGAGAGCTTCCGACACTGGGTCGTCGACATCGCTTCGCCGGGTCTCCTGCGCCTGCTCCAACGCGAGGTCGGCGCCGCTCTCGAAGAGGCCCGCGCGCCGCTGAAGTTCGCACCTCCGGAGGGCCCGGCCTTCTTCACTCGCCATGGATGGCGTCCCGCCGCCGTGCGGTCCCCGTTGAAGGAAGCGGCCCGCCATAAGCGCCTGCCGCTGCTGCTGCGCTTGTTCGCGATCCTGCCCGAATCCTCCGGCCGCCAGGGAAACCGCCCGTGGTCGGGCATCTGCCTCCTGGAGAAGCAATCCTGACAACGATGGTCGATCGCTTATTGTCGTTCTACGTGCGACGTGCGACGTTCTACGTTGGGACCGAAAACGTAGAACGCAGAACGTAGAACGTCGTACGCGTGGAAGCTCCCTCGTTTCGCCCGGCATGGTGGCTGCCGGGCCCGCATCTGCAGACGGCCTGGGGCCGTGTCGCGCGATCGCGCCGGCAAGTGGCATTCGTGCGCGAGGTTCTCGAGACCCCCGACGGAGACGAGCTCGTCGTCGATCACGTCGAGGGGACCGATGAGGAAAGCCGGCGTCTTCTCGTTCTGCACGGCCTCGAAGGAAGCTCGTACTCGGTTTACGTGCAGGGATTTCTCGCCGCGGCTCTCCGGCTGGGCTGGCGCGGGACGGCGATCAATTTCCGCTCTTTCGCCCGCGACCCCGCCCGCCTCTCTCGCATGCTCCCCAACCGCCGGCCGCGGCTCTATCACTCGGGTGAGACCACGGATCTGGACTTCGTCATTCGGACGATCGCCGCCCGCGAGCGACAAACGCCGCTCCTCGCCGTCGGAGCCTCTCTGGGCGGCAACGTCCTCCTGAAGTGGCTCGGCGAGAACCCCGGGCAGCGCATGGTGGCGGCTGCGGCCGCCGTCTCCACGCCCTACGATCTGGCGGCCGGCTCGCGTCAACTGGAGACGGGTCTCGGCCGTCTCTACGTCGGCGGCTTCTTGAAGACGCTCCGGGTGAAGGCCGCCGGAGTCGCGCGGCGTTTTCCCGAGGCGGCCGCGCGAATCGACCTCGAGCGCGCCGCCCGCTCCCGGACCTTCCGGGATTTCGACGATGCCGCTACCGGTCCCCTGCACGGCTTCACCGGGGCGGACGACTACTACGCCCGCTCGAGCTCCCTGAAGTTCCTCGACCGCATCCGCACGCCCACGCTTTGCCTCTCCGCGGAAGATGATCCTTTCCTTCCGGCCGACGTTCTCGGACTCGCCCGCACGCAAGCCGCCGCCTCCGGCGCTATAACCTTTCAGACGACACGTCGAGGCGGCCATATCGGCTTCGTCGCCGGCGGCGGAACCCGGTATTGGGCCGAGGAAATCTCTCTCGGCTGGCTCAAGCGGTTCGGAACAGGTTGACGCGAACCCCGAGGAGTGAATCCCGCCGGGACTTTCCGTTCGATCCGCGACGGCATCAGAGGGTCGCCGGCATCATCCGCCTTGCGTGAGCAGTCCGTCTTTGGCCATCTGCTTGGTGACCGCCGTTGCCAGGTCGAGCAAGCACAGCCGGTGCCAGTGACCTAGTTTGAGCTTCGAGAGTCCTGTTGGCGAAAAGGTCGGGCCGACGGGTCCTGTCGCCGTCCACCTCGCGCGCGGACTGCGGGTGGATCGTCCAGTTGGACTAAGGAAGGGCTCCTCCGCCCGCGCGCGAGGTCTCCGTCCGGCGCCACCCGTCGGCCCTGGGACCTGGGCTTAAGCCGGACTGCGAGCCCCGGGGGCGGGACGCCTTCCGGAGGAGGCGATGAGCGAAGGAGCGCGCCACAGAGAATCTTTCGCCTCGCTCTGCCTGCGACTGAGCGACCAGCGACGGCCAGGAACAGTCCGTCGCGGCCAGGCCGTCGCGTGCCGACGAGGGAGGCGGCCCGACGCCGGGGCGGCTAATTCGCCTCAGTCTCAAACCAGGTCACTACCCAGCCGGTGCCATGGGCTTGTCGCGTTCCCATCCGGCATGGTTCTTGCCACGGTTCTCGCGAGGGCCGGATTTTGCGAAGAGCAGCCGTTCCGTTCGCCGTCGCCCTGATTGTCTCGACCTCCATCGCGGCCGCCAATCTGAAGGTGGTCATTCGGGAGTGGGACGTCCCGACGCCCGACTCCCGGCCGCACGATCCGGAGGTGGCTCCGGACGGCGCGCTCTGGTACACGGGTCAGCTGGCCAACAAGCTGGGGCGTCTGGACCCGAAGACGGGCACGATCAAGGAATTTCCGGTGAAGACGCCGGAGTCGGGACCGCATGGTCTCGCCGCGGACAACGCGGGTAACATCTGGTTCACTGCCAATTTCAAGGCCTACATCGGGAAGCTCGACCCGCGCACGGGCGAGATCACGGAATACCCGATGCCCGACGCCCGCGTGCGCGATCCGCACAGCCTGGCCTTCGACCGCGACGGGATGATCCTCTTCACCGCGCAGCAGAGCAACTTCGTCGGAAGGTTGGATCCCGGGAGCGGCAAGGTGACTGTCAAGGAAGTTCCGACGCGCCATGCTCTTCCGTACGGAATTGTCGTCGGGCCCGACGGGGCGGCCTATTTCTGTGAATTTGGCAGCAACAAGATCGGCCGGATCAATCCGGCGACGCTCGAAGTCACGGAATACAGTCTGCCCGAGGGCGCGCGGCCTCGCCGGATCGCGAACAATCCCGACCACTCGCTCTACTACAGCGATTTCGCCCGAGGTTATATCGGCAGGCTGGACACGAAGAGCGGCAAGGTCGAGGAGTGGGCCTCCCCGGGCGGAACGCGCTCGCAACCTTACGGCATCGCTTCCACGAGCGACGGCATCGTCTGGTACAGCGAGTCGGGCACCAAGCCCAATACTCTCGTCGCCTTCGATCCGAAGACGAGATCCTTTCAGCAGTGGCCCATCCCTTCCGGCGGCGGCGTCGTTCGGAACATGGTGGCCACGCCGGACGGCAAGATCTACCTCGCCTGCAGCGGCGTCAACAAGGTGGCCGTGGCGCAGATGCCCCGCTGACACTGCTGCGCCGTCACGAGCGACAAGCTACCCGGACACTCCGCTAGCAGGCTGCTGAAAAAGGGTGTGAGGCGGCGTTGCGAGCGCCGCGGGGCTGGATGCAAGGAGCCGCGACGAAGGCGATGCCGGGGCGCATCGGGGAGGAGCGGCGACGCTGCAGACGGTCCCGCGCCGCCGCAACCGCTTGCGGTGGCTGGCCTTTTGCTCTGCTACGCCTTTCAGCCGAGAAGTTCTCCTTGCGAACAGGACTCGGTTGCATCGCCAGTGCAAAAGGCCAGCCACGACGCTCGCATCCATTTTTCAGCAGCCTGCTAGGGCTTGGACGAAGACAGATATTGCGGCGGGATCGGCTTGTCCGGCTTCTCCACATCCCACGCGACCGAGGCGATCCACCAGCGCTTGCCGTCATTGACGAGCTGGATGGAGTTGACCCCGCGCTCGAAGGGCTTGGCGTCCGACGCGGTATGGCGTGATTCGTAGGTCGAGAAGACCTGGCACACGTTGCCGAAGCAGTCGGCCTTCCGCGCGATCTCGCGTTCGAAGAAACCCTGCGCCGCCTCCCCCTTTTCCTTGCGCGCCGCCGCGGCCCTTTCGAAGCGGCTGACGAAGCCGTCCACGTCGCTCCCGGTGATCTCCTGCCCGGGGCGGACGGGAGGCACGAACATCCCGACGTACAGGAAGATCGCGCGCATCCGGTCGAAGTCGGGCGAGGCGTCGGGCGCGTGGCTGACGGAGCCGTAGAGGGCGGCGACGATCGTGTCCACCGTGGCGGCGTCGGCGGGCGGAGGAGCCTCGCGGCGCCTGGGGGTCTGGGCCGAGACGAAACCGGCCACCAGCATGAGACCGGCAAGAATCAGGGATCGAGATCTCATCATCGTTGTCTCCTTTTTCGGGACCAGTATCCTCTCACCGCCGCCGGCAGCGGCGATCCAGCCCTGTCATTGCTTAGAAAGTCTGGCCGGGCCGCAGACCCCCTTCTTGTCATTCTGAGGAGCGGAGCGACGAAGAATCTGCTCCGGTCGAATCGGCTGATCCTGACCAGAGCAGATCCTTCGCTTCGCTCAGGATGACAGGGCCTATACCTCCACTTCCGTTGTATCGGAGACGGGAGCAGATCCCTCGCTGCGCTCGGGATGACACGAAGGAAGAGCGGTCGGGATGACAAGAGGGAAATGCGGTCGGGATGACAAGAGGGAAATGCAGTCGGGATGACAAGAGGGAGGCGACGGTGGCGATCAACCGCTACGCTAGAATCCGGCGGAGGACCCGCCGCTGAAAGCCGAGACGCTCCTCCTCTGGCTGACGTACGCCGCCGCGGCGTCGCTTGTCCTCTTTCTCTCGAGCCGCTTCGTGGTGTCGGTGGCTCGCGGCGCCGGCCTGGTCCTGGCGGTTCTCCCGCTGGTTTTCACCGGCAGCGCCTTCCTGACCGGGGGTGTCTACGGCCCGGCGGATCTCTACTACGGGCACGACCCGTGGAAGCGAACGCCGGAGGCCCAGACGATCGGCCCGGCGCGCAATCCGGTTCTCTCGGACATCGCCTTCGCCAACCTGCCCTGGAGAAGCGCCGTCCGCGAGTCGCTCGCAAACGGAAGGATCCCTTTCTGGAACCGCTTCGTCCTCGGCGGGAGTCCTCTGTTTCCCGGCGCAGGAGACGCATTCCTCCATCCGGGGACCTGGCTCGGGATCTTTCTGCCCGTCGCGCTTTCGTTCCTCTTCTCTTGCACGTTCACGCTCTTTCTCGCGCTCGTCTGCGCCTTCCTCTTCTTCCGGGACCACGAGCTGCCGCCCGTTCCGGCTCTCCTGGGCGCGGTCGCCTGGGGATTCTCGACCTGTCTTCTCTTCTGGGACGGCTTTGCCATCGGACCTACGATCTCGACCTTCCCTCTGCTTCTCCTGAGTCTGCGCCGCGTCGCCCGGCGGCCGGGCACGGGTTCGGTCGCCCTCCTGGTCACCGCGCTGCTTCTCGGGCTTGCGGGAGGACATCCGGAGAGCTTCTTCCACTGCCTGGCTGCGGGAGCGATCTACTTCGTCTGGGAGATCGCGAGCCGGCCGCGCGGGCTGATCCGCACCCTCGGCGCCGCACTCGTCGCGGGACTTCTCGCGCTGCTTCTCGGGGCGCCGCTCTCTCTTCCGCTGCTCGATGCGCTCCCTCAAACCGCGACCTACCGTGCGCGGCGCGCGGCGTCCGCTGGGGCAACGCGGCTGCAGTCGGTCTCCGCGCCGGAGTCCGCGCGGCGCCTCCTGCCGGCGTTCCTCCCGTTCGCGCACGGCATCTACGGCAGGAGTCCGGTTCAGGGATGGCGCAAGGACGGCTCGGGCATGCCGCTCGCCTATTCGGGCGCCCTGCTTTTCCCTCTGGCTCTTCTCGCCTTCCGCTCACCACGGGAAGGCCGACGGGGGCGCGTCATCTTCCTCGCGTTCTATCTCGCCGGCCTCGGCTACGGGGCGAGCGCTCCGATCCTCTCCGATGTCACCTCCGCCCTGCCGGGGTTTGACGTCTCGCTCAACTACCGGATGGTCTTCCTCGCTCCGCTCGGTCTCGCGGGGCTTGCGGCTTTCGGAACCGAAGAGATTCGACAGAGTGCCGGACGCGCGACCGCGCTGGCGGCCGCGGTGGTCCTGGTTCTCCTGGCCCTCTTCTTCGTTTTCTCCCGGGGAGTATTTCGGGATCGGAGCCTCCCGGAATCCTTCGTCCGAGCCTCGCTGGCCGCGCAGCTCTTGCCGCTCGCCGCGCTGGCGGGAGCGGCGCTCCTGAGACCTCTCTCCGGCACGCGGCTGGCGGGGGCCGCCCTTCTTCTGCTGGTCGTCGAGCGCCATGCCGAGATGCACGGGATCTACCCCACGCTCCCGGCCGGCGCAGTCGCGCCGCCTCTGCGCGCGCTCGAGACCCTTCCGCGGGGCGGCTCGCCGTACCGCATCGTTGCTGCGGCAGACGTCCTGCGTCCAAATGCGGCCACGCTCTACGGACTCGAGGACGCGCGCGGCTACGAGCCCTTCGCTCTGGCCGACTTCGCCGAGACTTTTCCGCTGTGGTGCCGGCCCCAGCCCGCGTCCTATAACAGGATTGAAAACTTGACCCGCCCCTTCCTCTCGCTGCTCAACGCGCGCTTCGCCATCGCCTCGCCCGGTGATCCGGTCCCGGCGGGGTGGTCCGAGCGTGGCCGGGACGAGGAAATGGCGGTCTTCGAGAACCCGCGCGCTCTCGAGCGTGTGTTCGTTCCGAGGCGGGTCCGCTTCGAGCCCGATCCGGATGCCCGAATCGCGCAGATGGCCCTGGAGACGGATTTCGGAGAGCGCGCCTGGCTGTCGGGTCCGGAGGGGAAGAGAGGAGAGACCTCGAACGGTCAGGCCGAGCTCTCCCTGCGTTCCAGCGGACCCGACCTGCTGATCACGGCGACGGCGGCCTCTCCTGTGCTGCTGGCGACTTCGATTCCGGCGTGGCCCGGCTGGAATGTGGAGACAGAGAGCGGGCAGCTCCCGATCGTCCGCGTCAATCACGCCTTCGTCGGATTCCGGCTGGAGCCCGGGCGGCACGAGGTCCGGCTCTCCTACCGCCCGCCGCTGTTCCTCCCCGCGCTTGGCGCCTGCCTGGCGGGAATCCTCCTGGCTGCCGTCCTCGCTGTTCTCGCCATAAGGGCACAACGGAGAAATGGTGGTCCCTGGTCCTTAGTCCGTAGTCCTTAGTCGTCCGACCAGGGACCAAGGACCAGGGACTAAGGACTCTTACTGCCTACCGGGATTCGAGCCACGGCGAGCCAGGACGTGCCGAGTCCCCGCTCCGATTCCCCGCTCAAGCGCCGCTCTGCGGCGAGCGCGGCGCCAAGCAAGCGGTTCCAGATTCCCGTCACCCGATACTCTCGCTCGGGATCCGCCACCTCCTGCCGCCGGCCGATGAGAGCCTGGATCCGGGCCAGGGGCCAGAGGACCCGGAAGAGGGGAAGAATGCGCACCGGCTCGAGTCCCGCGTCGCGAAGCAGGCCCTCGAGCGCTCGCCGCGTGTACCTCCGATAGTGCCCGGCGTACCGGTCGAACTTGCTCCAGAGCCTCGGGTCCGCGGGCACCGTCAGGAGAACGAAGCCTCCGGGAACGGCCAGCTCGGCGGCACGACCGAGCAAGCCGGAGTCGTCGGCCACGTGCTCGAGGACATCGAAGAGACCGACCAGATCGAAGCACCGCGAGAAAGGAGGATGGTCCCCCTGCGCGGCCACCAGGCGCGCGGCGCCGCGCCGCCGCGCCAGAGAGAGGTCGTTGACTCTCGGGTCGAGGCCGACGGCATCAAAATGTCGGGACAGCTCCGCGAGGACCTCGCCGTCCCCGCAGCCGAGGTCGAGGATCCGCGCGCGAGGCGCTCCCGGGAGACAGCTTCGGGCTGCCTCGCGAATGGCGAGCCGCCGGTGCGTAAACCAGAAGTGGCCGTCCTTGACCGCGAACAGGAGACCCGGCGCTTCATCGGGGAAACCGGGCGCCGGCCGGGAGTCGGTTCGCACGCCGGGGTCAGGTCCTTCGTTGACCGCCCGCGGAGAGGCCCGGGAATTCGCGGATGGCATCCATGACGCGGGCCTGCTCCTCCTCGGTCAGGTCGTTGAAAAAGGGGAGCCGCAGGAGGCGGTCGCTGACGTCCTCGGTGACCGGGCAGTCGCCCGGCAATGCCCCGAAGCTCCGGCCCATCTCCGAGAGGTGGAGCGGGAGGTAGTGGAAGACGGCGAGGATGCCTCTCTCCTTCAGATGCGCGATCAGGCCCTGCCGCGATTCCCGAGACGGAAGGATCAGGTAGAAGAGGTGGAAGGGCTGCTCCCGGTCGCCGGGCACGAAGGGCAGCCGGACTCCCCGGTCGTCGGCCCAGTCAAGGAGCCCTTCGGCATAGCGCTCCCAGAGCCGTTTGCGCCGGGCCTGGATCTGGTCCCGCGCTTCGAGCTGCGCCAGGAGGAACGCGGCGAGCAGATCCGAAGGCAGATAGCTCGATCCCACGTCCACCCAGGTGTACTTGTTCACTTCGCCGCGGAAGAAACGGGTGCGGTATGTCCCCTTCTCCCGGATGACCTCCGCTCGCTCGGTGTAGCGAGGATCGTTGATGAGCAGAGCGCCTCCCTCTCCGCAGCTGAAGTTCTTGGTCTCGTGGAAGCTCTGCGTGGCCAGGCAGCCGAATGTGCCTAGGTACTTCCCCTTGTATCGGCCGAACAGGCCGTGCGCGTTGTCCTCGACGACAACCACGCCGCGGTTTCCCGCGATCTTGAGGATCGAGTCCATTTCGCAGCCCACTCCGGCGTAGTGCATGGCGAGGATGGCCCGTGTGCGCGGTGTCACGAGACTCTCGAGGCGGCTCTCGTCCAGATTGAGCGTATCGGGGCGGATGTCGGCGAATACGGGACGGGCCCCGCGCAGGACGAAAGCGTTGGCCGTCGAGACGAACGTGAAGGAGGAGACGATGACCTCGTCGCCGGGAGCGATGTTAAGCAGGATCGCCGCCATCTCGAGGGCATGCGTGCAAGAGGTCGTCAGGAGCGCGGCAGGAATACCCAGCGAACGCTCGAGATAGGCATGGCAGGCCCGGGTGAAGTCACCGTCGCCGGAGAGATGGCCGCTCGCGATCGCCCGGCGCATGTACTCCTCTTCCCGGCCCGCCAGGCAGGGCCTGTTGAAGGGAATCGCGTAGGACGGGTCGGGCCTCTTCAAGGCCTCGACCAGCGGTGGAAGCCGTGACGGGCGCCGGCGACACGCCAGCCGAGCGTGGAGTAGGCGCGCTGCACCGGGAGGTTGCCGGCATGCGTCGGGCCCTCGATGCGCTGCGCATGTCCCGCGAGAAGCCGCATGCCTTCGCCGGTCAGAGCGCGGAACAGTCCACGGGCGGCCTGATCCGGCGCGACCGCTCCAACGCTGTAGTGCCCCAGCGCGATCCCGAAACGGCGTTCGATCTCCGAAGGCTTCTTCCAGGCCGAGTAGCCGGCGATGACCCCGCGGCACTCGGCCGCCAGGACCCAGTCCGCCCATCCTTCCATGCAGGAACGAATCCACTCCTCGTAGACCCGGACCGCGCAGGCGTGAGGAATCCGCTCGTCGGAATGAAACCGTCCCGAGTGAGCGGCAAAGGCCCGCCGGGCAACTTCCGTCAGGCCGTCCAGGTCTTCCCATGTGGCCGGGCGCACTCGCGTGTCCGCTGGCAGGGACGAGGCGGCCGGCGCCTCCTTCCCCTGGAAGTCGAAGACGTAATCGAGGAGCGTATCCATGAGGAGAAATCCGCGCCGCTCGAGCGCGTGAATGGCGGGGGCGTCGTCCGCGTGGGTCCTGTGGACCAGACACTCCACACCTTGCTCTTCGGCGTGCTGAACCACATCGTCCAGAAGCCTCTCGAGGATCGCCAGCCGTTCGGAAGACTCACCGGCGGCCGCGAGAGAGCGGATCCCCGCCATGCGCCGGCCGAGGACCCGCGTCTCCCAGGCCAGGTCGGCGACGGCGGCCAGCCCCGCAATCCGTCCGGCCGAGCGCGCGACAAACGCGGCGCCCCCCGGGCTCGCGAGGACCGAGAGGATCTCCTCGAGCCAGAATTGCGCCCGCCGGTCCGCGGGCATTTCTCCCGGCCATGCCCTCAGGGGACCGTGGAGGAGAACCGGAAGAGACTCTCGCAGGTTTTCCGCTTCGGCCGGAGCGAGGGGGCTCGTTCGGATCTCCGTCAAGGCCGGTCCTCGGGCGATCCTTCCGACGTCGTCCCGCGGACCACGTAGACCGGCCGCTCCATCGACCGGAAGTGCATGCGCGCCAGGTACTCTCCGATGATTCCCAGGGCGAAGAGCTGCGCGCCCGAGAAGATCGCGATGATGGACGCGAGGAACGGAAAGCCCGGCACGCTTCCGCCCGCCGCGAGAAAGCGGCCGATCACGTAAGCCAGGACGCCGAGACCGAACAGAGTGAACCCGAAGCCGACCACGCTCGCCACCCGCAAGGGCCACGCCGAAAAGCCCGTCATCATGTCCGCGGCGTGAGAAGCCAGTTTCCAGAAGCTGTAGCCGGAAGTCCCCGACTTGCGCGCCTCGTGCCGGACTTCGACCTGCGTGACCCGGTCGGTGCCCCAGGAGAGCAACACGTCGAGCGAGACGAAGGGTCCGCGGAAGTCCTCGAACGCGCGGCGGCTCTCGGTGCGGATCGCGCGGAACGCGCTGACCCCTTTCGCCCTTTTCGCCCCGATCGCTCCAGCGAGGGCGATGCGGATCAGCATCGAAGCGAGCTTGCGCCAGAAGGGCTGGCGTTGCTTTTCAGGCATGCCGTACACGACGTCCCAGCCCTCCTCCATCCGGGAGAGGAGCTTGCCGATCTCCTCGGGCGGGTGCTGGAGGTCGTCATCCATCGTGACGGTGGTGTCGTAGAGAGCCGCCCGAAGGCCGCACAACAGAGCATTGTGTTGTCCGTAGTTGCGCATCAGGTCGATACCCCGGACGTTGGCATGCCGCCGGGCCAGGTCCTCGATGCAGCGCCAGCAGCTTTCGGGGCTTCCATCATTGATCAGAATGACTTCCCATTGGCGCCCGGACGCGCCGCCGAGGACCGAAGCCGCCCGCTCGACGAGCTCGCCAAGAACCTCGCCCGTCCCGTGGACGGGAACGACCACGGAGACGCCCCGGGGCAGGTACACCGCCGCTTGAGGTCCGGGTCCCGATCTGCCCGGCGGAACGGGTCCCACGCGTTTCTCTTCGCTCAGGCCCCTAAATCTAGCAGGTATAAGGCGGTCACCGTTGCTTGACGGCGTAGATCGCGGCGGCGCCGTTGCGGAAGACCTCGGTCAGCCAGGGTGCCCGGGCCGGGTCCCAGGTTCCCAGCGCCCGTTCGGCGGCTCCGTGGAAGACATAGCGGATCTCGAACCGGCGGATGAGTCCGAGCCTGGACTCGTCACTCGTGGTTCCGGAGTAAAAGTCCTGGACGCTGCGCGCTTTGGCCGGCGCATCCACGGTGCAGAAGATATGACCGAGGAAGCTCGTTGCCGGGGAGTAACGAGGAATGCGATTCCCGCTCTCCAGAGCGGCCATGACGACGTCATGCTCTCCCGCGCGGCCGTCAAACCAGCGGTAGGCTGTCACGAGGTCGCGAGGAGTGCGGGCTTCTCCGTGCTCGATCAGGCGCAGTGCCTTTGCCCACAGGACCGCAGAACTTGCGGCGTTCACGAGCAGGAGACCGGCGAGCAGCGCGACGCCCGCGCGTCGGCGTCCGAAAGAGAGCATGGCGTTCTCGAGGCGCTGCGTCGCGACCAGAGCGGCGGGAATGGCGAGGGCGGTTGCGGCCTGTAGGGAGAACTTGAACAGCGGGTAGCTGTAGACGACGCCGGCGGCGGCGAGGAACGCGCACACCGCCAGAACGTGAGCGCGGGGCGTACCTTTGAAGCCGCCGGGGTTCCCAAGAGAGAAAACCAGAAACAGGCTCAGAAGACCCAGGCTCAGGGCGAGGCTCAGAAGCCCGGGCGGTATGGACGTCCCTTGGATGTACCACCACCGGTAAACGGGATGGGCGTGGGATAACCAGTACTGGTAGCCGAGGAGCGGAATCGGAACGAGAAGGGACACCGCGCGGCGCAGGATGAAATCGCGGTTTCGTTCGCGTTTTACGAGAGTGGCCGCCAGCAGATAGAGAGCGAAGGCCGCGAGAAGCACAAGCATGTCGTAAGGGCGCACCACGCCCGTGAGCGTTACAAGGAGTCCCGCTGACACGTACGCCTTGACCGATCCCTGCGCTTCGGCCCGCAGGAACTGGACGAGGGCGAATGTCGCGCAGACCTGACCGAGCAGAAAATGCGGCGCCAGAAGCGACCAGTAGAACGGATGCAGCCCGGCGTAAGTATCGAGGAACGTCATCCCATGCAGGCGAGCCGCGAGGCCGGGAACGAGGAGGAGCCAGCCGAAGCCGCCGCCCGTCGTCAGAGCGATCAGAACGATGCGGCGCGCCGTCTCCGTCGTGAAAAACTCGGCAGAGAGCCGGTAGATAGCGAGAAACAGCCCGAAGATCCCGAGGATCCGCAGCACGTGGAACGCGATCTCCAGTGAGCTTCCCGGCAAGGCGGCGATCCAGCCCCCGACCAGCCACTCCAGGTTGAAGAACACGTAACCGTGCGGTTCGGGCGTGAATGGGTTGCGAAAGAGCAAGTGCCCGCGGCTGGCCTGACGCATGTTGGCCAGGTAAAAGTTCTGGTCCTGCTCGAATGCGAGCACGCCGTTGAATCGTGCTGCAGGATCGCGCAGCGCCAGACCCACGAGGTACGGGATCGACGTCAGCGCGACGAGCACACCGGCGCTCATCAGAACGAAGCCGATTTCTCGGCGGCCGACCCGCGGTCGAGAGATCCCGGCCGAGTCCGTCGGCGTCCCGTTGCTCATCTTGTCAGTGAAGGTAGCCGAGCGCCCGCAGCTTCTTGATCGTCTCGTCGGTCTGAGCCGGCGCGGCCCGCGCTGCGCGCGGGGCGCGCCAGAGGAAAACGCCGGCACAGGCGCCTTGGCGCTCGAAGCGGGGCAACGCGGCCCGCACGGCGGCCCGCGGGATCTCCTCCACGCGGCCTGAGATCAGGGGTTTCGTTTCCGCGAGCGTCAATTCCGCGCAGCCGTCGGATTCCACCGTGATTTTCAGACCTGACTCGGGGCCGGTGACGAGGAAGCCGTCCACGTCCGCGGCAACATCGAGTGTGGCGGTCAGGACAGGGCCCGCCGGCGACGGGCGCCAGGCGAATCTGTCCGATTCTTCCAGGGCAAACGGCTCCATGCCGGCGCCGGACGGCAAGCCCTCGACCTTGATGCGCAGGGGCGGTGAGCCGACGGCTCCCAGGAATCGAAGCTCGAGGCCCTCGCGCGTGTGGGCGATGGCCTGCTCCACCGCGCGCCAGTCGTCGGCGAAGGAGCGCTCGTCGATCGCGAGGAGCCTCCTCTCGCCCGGGTCCACCGCGAGGTCAAACCGGCCCAGGGCTGGCAGCAGGCCCGGCAGCCGCCGCGAGAGAAGCCAGCCGTCCGGATCCTTCGTCTTGTCGGGGACTCCTCGCGTCCCGAGCCGGTCGAAGAAGATGAGCTTGTAATCGCGGTGGACGACGGCCGCGCGCGCGCCGCCGCCCGTGAGCATCGTGATGGTGGGAAGCGAAGTGCGCTCGGGCTCGCCGCGTTCGAGCAGGTTGCGTCCGTCCAGAGGACGGGCGGGAGCCGGAAGGCCGGCGAGGGCCTCGATTGTCGGAAGCAGATCGAGAAGCGAGACGAGCGAGTCCTGCGGCGCCGCCGGCAGCGGCCGCCCGGCCCGAGGACGGATCAAGAGCGGCACGCGAAGCACTTCGTCGAAGAGAGCCGGACCGTGCTTCCAACCTCTGTGTTCGGCGAACTCTTCGCCGTGATCGGAAGTGAACGCGACGGTAGCGCGCTCTCTCTCGTCTGCGTCGAGCGCGTTCCAGAGCTCTCCGAACTTCGAGTCCGCGTAACGAACCTCGTCGTGGTAGAGCGCCCGCAGATGCCGAATGTCCCGATCGGAAGGGCGAGGAAGCTGACCGATCTGCAGATGGTGGATCTCGTCGCCGGTGAACGAACCCTTGTAGTCCGGATCGAACGGGGTCGAGCCGCGCGCCCGATCTGGCGGCGTGTACGGGTCATGAGGGTCCATGAGGAGGAGGAAGAGGAAGAAGGGCTCGCCCCGATGAGACGCGAGCCACTTCGGCACGCGCCGCGCCGTCTCGCCGCCCGGTAACGTGATCGAGGAGAGCTCGTAGGGTGTCGTGAAGAACGTCGTGAAGCCCTCGGCGAAGCCATTGCCGGAATGGAGCGTCGGGTTGGCGATGAAAGCGCCGGTGGACCAGCCCGCCCGGCGCAGGTCCGTCGCGATCGTGGCCATGCCGGCAACGATTCCGAGCGGGGCGCCGTCCGCGCCTTCCTGGACGGCGGGGAGGCGTCCGGTCAGAAGCGAGGCGACAGAAGGGATCGTCCAGGAGGCCGGCGCGTAGGCGCGGCCGGCCTTCCAGGCGCCTCGGAAGATCGCGTCGAGGTTGGGGCTCGACGGATCAGAACAGCCGTAGATCCCGAGCGCGTCGCGCCGCGTCGTGTCGAAGAGCAGGAGGAAGACCGCGTCCGCCCGGGAGTCGGGCTGGACGACGCGCAGGTCCGAAAAGAAAAAAGTACCGGCAGGGTCGAGTCGCAGCCGCAACCGTGACCCGGCGCCTGGAGAGGGAAGCTTCCAATCCTCGTCGAAGAAAACGGACACGCCGGTCCCCTCCGGGAACCGCCGCGCCACGCGCTCGATCGTTCGCGCGGAGTCACCGCGGGAAGGCAGCAGCTCCGCGACGAGCGAGACGTCTCCTCGCCGCTCCGTCGACGTCCAGCACAGGCGCAGGCGGCCGCGGGCGCTCTCCGGCAGCGTCCACTCGAAGGTGTTCGAGACGCCGACTCCTTCGTGCCGGACTCTCTCGGCGTCCACCAGGACCTGCGAGGAGCTCGCGGCGGGAGAGGGCCGGAGGGGCGGTCGAGGCGCGTGCCGGCATCCGGAAAGCGCCACGAAGAAGACGAAGAAGACAAAACTCCGCGGGCGCGGGCCGGACATCGATCGCGAGTCTAATCCAGCGTCTATAATTTTCTGCCGGGACGAAGGAGGCGGGCACTGACCTTGTTTCGGGCTATTCTCCGACCGCTTCTTGGCGCTCGATGCGAAAAGGTCGGGCCGATGGGTCCTGTCGCCGTCGGCTTTCGACCGCGTCGTTCGCTGCGCGAACGGCGGTCGAGAGAGTTCAAACCAGGGCTTCGCAGCTCGGCTCACCGCGCACGCGCGCGAGGCCTCCGTCCGGCGCCACCCATCGGTCCTCTCTTTTCGGCAAGCCGAGCTGCGCTTCCCGGCGGCGGGGCCGTCTCCCGGAGGAGGCGATGAGCGAAGGAGCACACCTCTCTCCCGACCTCGCCTCTCTGACTCTGCGACTGAGCGATCCAGCGACGGCCAGGGTCTCTCTGTTACGGCCGGGCCGGCGCGTGCCGACGAGGGAGACGGCTCCGACGCTGGGCGACTGAGCAAAGTGGGTCACTACCAGGAGGGGGGCATGACTGCGCTGGTCTTGGTTGTCAACGGCACGCAGCGTCGCGTGGAGGCGCCGTCGCAAGAGAGCCTGCTCTCGGTCCTGCGAAATCGCTTACACCTGACCGGCACCAAGTATGGCTGCGGCGAAGGTCAGTGCGGCGCCTGCACGGTTCTCTTAGACGGTCGTCCCGCGCGCTCCTGCCGGACGGCGGTCTCCGAGGCGGCGTGGAAGAAGATCACGACCATCGAAGGTCTGGAGAAGAACGGCCGGCTCCATCCCGTGCAAGCGGCCTTCCTCGAGGCCGAGGCGTTTCAGTGCGGATTCTGTACGCCGGGCATGATCGTCTCGGCCGTGGGCCTGCTCGAGACCAACGGCAATCCGAGTGAGAAGGACATCGCCGGGCACCTGACCGGCAATCTCTGCCGTTGCGGGACCTATCCGCGGATCCTCGCGGCGGTCAAGCAGGCGGCGCAGGCGATGCGGAAGGCATGATGGAGAAGGACGCGCGACCCGATCTCGATTTCGATCTCGAGCTCGACCAGCACGCGGTGGGAGGCCGGCTGCACTGGTTCGACGTGGATCGCCGCGCCTTCCTGAAGGTTCTGGGCGGCGGCGTGCTCGTCTGCCTCGCGGCGCCCGCGGCGGCGCAGGAGTCCGGCCGCGCGCGCGGCGGGCGGGAGCTTCCGAAGGACATCGGGGCATGGCTCCACATCGCGGAAGACGGAGGCGTCACCGTCTTCACCGGCAAGGTCGAGATGGGTCAGAACATCCGCACGTCGCTCGCGCAACAGGTGGCGGAAGAGCTGCGCGTGCCGGTCGAATCGGTCCGGTTGGTCATGGGAGACACGGACCTCGTTCCGTGGGACGCGGGGACCTTCGGAAGCCGGACGACGCCGACCATGGGGCCGCAGCTGCGCCGCGCGGCGGCGGCGGCGCGCGAAGAGCTCGTGGATCTCGCGGCAGGGCGCTGGCACTCGGACCGCGCCGCGCTCAACGCGTCGGCCGGGAAAGTCTCGAATCGCGCGACAGGCCAGGCGGCGGGTTACGGCGAGCTGACGCGCGGACAGAATCTCGTCAAGGTCATCGGCGAGGATTTCCCGGTGACTCCGGCGCGTGAGTGGAAGGTCGCCGGAGCCGCTGCGCCGAAGGTGGACGGCCGCGACTTCGTTACCGGAAGGCATCAGTACGCCTCGGACCTAACACGCCCCGGAATGCTGTACGGCAAGATTCTGCGGCCGGCGGGGTTCAAGGCCAAGCTGATTTCGGTGGAGACGCGCCGGGCGGAGAGACCGGGTGTCAAAGTCGTTCGAGACGCGAATTTCGTCGGCGTCGTCGCGTCCGACCCGTGGACCGCGGAACGCGCTCTCTCCGACATCAAGCCGGAATGGAACGTTCCTCCGCAGCCGTCCAACAAGGAGCTCTTCGAGTATCTCAAGAAGAACGAAGAGACCGGTGGGCGCGAGTCCCGGCAGGTGAAAGGCTCGGTCGAGGAGGCAATGGCCTCGGCCGATGTCAAGCTCGCGCAGACATACACGGTCGAATACATCGCGCACGCTCCCCTCGAGCCGCGAGCGGCGGTGGCGGAGTGGAACGGCGACAGGCTGACCGTGTGGACCGGGACGCAGCGCCCCTTTGCCGTGCGCGACGAGCTGGCCGAGGCCCTTCGCATCCCCGCGGCGCGGGTGCGGGTCCAGGTTCCCGACACGGGCTCGGCTTACGGCGGCAAGCACACCGGCGACGCGGCGGTCGAGGCGGCGCGGCTGGCGAAGGCGGTCGGCAAACCGATCAGGGTCGTCTGGACCCGCGAGGAGGAGTTCACCTGGGCGTATTTCCGCCCCGCGGGCGTGATCGAGGCTCGGAGCGGCGCGCGGCGTGACGGCGCGGTCGTGGCCTGGGAGTTTCACAACTACAACTCCGGTCCCGCGGCGATCGCGACGCCCTATGCGATCGCCAACCAGACGGTCCAGTTTCATCCGGTTGCCTCGCCGCTGCGGCAGGGCTCGTACCGGGGGCTGGCCGCCACGGCGAACCACTTCGCGCGCGAAACGCATATGGACGAGCTGGCGCATGCCCTGTCCATGGACCCTCTGCAACTGCGCGTCAAGAACATCTCCGAGCCTCGCTTGAAGGCCGTCTTCGAAGCGGCCGCGGAGAAGTTCGGCTGGACGGGCCGGAAGGGCTCGCCCGGCCGCGGGTTCGGGATCGCGGGGGGCGTCGAGAAGGGCGGCTACGTGGCGACCTGCGCCGAGATCGAGATCGAGGGCTCGTCCCGTCAGGTGCGCATCCGCCGCGTCGTCGAGGCCTTCGAGTGCGGCGCCGTGGTCAATCCCTTCGGGTTGCGCAACCAGATCGAAGGGGCGATGGTGCAGGCCATCGGAGGAGCGCTCTTCGAGGGGGTCCGGTTCGAGAACGGCCGGATCCTCAATCCCCGTTTCTCGCAGTACCGCGTCCCGCGTTTCCCCGACGTTCCGCAGATCGAAATAGTCATCCTCGATCGCAAGGATCTTTCGTCCGCCGGAGCCGGGGAGACACCGATCGTCGGTCTCGCGCCGGCCGTCGGCAACGCGATCTTTTCCGCGACGGGCATCCGTCTGCGGAGCCTGCCCCTGGTGCCCGATGGTTTGCCGGAAAACAAGAAATAACGATCGGTCGGCCCTTCAATCGGCAATCAGTTCGCGCCCCGGAACGTCCCGAGCCTGACGTCGCGCACCTTTCCCTGACCTGCTCGACGCCTCCGACTTCGATCGCCGCGGCGCGCCGCACCTCTTCCGCGGTAATGTCTCTCCAATGTCATCCTGAGGTCGCCGACGCGCCAAAGCCGCTAATGGCGACGGCGCGAGCGGAGCGACGAAGGATCTGCCCCTGGGTGGAAGAGCAGATCCTTCGCTGCGCTCAGGATGACAGAGAGGAGCGAGGGGATGACAAGGATCCCGGACTCGCTCGCAGGGGAGTGCCAGAGGCTCGCAGGTCCGCCAGGCAGGCCGAGGTCCGGCTCAGACCTTCGGCGAAGGTCTGCGGCTCCTGGCCGATGCCGATTCGCAGGTGGTTCTCGATGCCGAAGGCGGAGCCGGGCGCGAGCATGACGCCATACTTTTCCGCGAGGTGATTGGCGAGGTCTAAGGAAGGCATGTCGAGCTCATAGCGCAGGAGGGCGAGCAGACCTCCGCGCGGTGGCGTCCACGATACGACGTCGGCGTGGTCCGCAAACCAGGCACGGGCCGTCTCGAGGTTTCGACGGACGATCGCCTGCGTGCGCTCGACGATCCGGTCCAGGTGCTTGAACGCGAGGACGGCGAGCGCGTCGTTCAACTTGCCGGGCGACAGCGAGACGTAGTCGCGGGTCGCCCAGCACTTCGCCACGAGTTCGGCCGGCCCCGCAATCCAGCCGATCCGCAGTCCCGGCAGCCCAAAGGGTTTCGAGAGCGTTCCGACACTGATTCCGACACCGCCGAGGTTTCGCATCGGCGGCGCCAGCGGTTCGCCGCCCGGGATCTCGAGCCAGCGATAGGCCTCGTCGCTTAGAATCCGCGCCCCGACGGAACAGGCGAGCCGGTCGATCCGGCGCAGGTCCTCGGCGGAGAGCATCGAACCTGTCGGGTTGTGCGGCGTGTTGATCACGATCAATCGGGTGCGCGGCGTCACCAGCCGTTCGAGCTCATCCAGGTCGAAGCGGAATCCTGTCTCGGGCCGCAGCTTCCAGAGCGCCACGTCGCAGCCGATGGCGCGGGGGACGCTGTAGAGCTGCTGATACGCCGGATAGACCGCGACGACATGGTCGCCGGGCTCGAGAAGCGCGTTGAAGAGGAGAAAGTTCGCCTCGATGGCGCCCGTCGTGACGAGGATCTCCTCGGGCCTCGTGTCGCGGTAGGTCGCCGCGATCGCCGAGCGCAGCTCGAATGTTCCGGGTGCTTCGCTGTAGCCCAGCCGCAGGTCGAGCAGGCGCTCGAGGATCCGACCACTCTCTTCCGAGGGCTCGAAGGCGAGCAGCTCCCGCGCACTCATCGGAAAGATCCCGCTCTCGGCGATGTCGAAGGGAGTCTTCGTCTCCCACGCCGTCATCCACCGCTCCAGCGCGAATGTCTCGATCTTCACGGAACATAAGATACATCCGGTCCGAGCGGGCGGCGGAGACTCAACTCCTTGCGTGGGGCCTCGCTTCGCGGAGATGATCTTGCATGGGGTTTCTTAGATGACCTGGTTCAAGGCGTTTCTGGCGGGGTTCTTCTCCACGCTGGTTTTTCACCAGGGGTTGCTGGCGATCCTGCACGCGGCGGGCGCCTCACCGCGCGCGCCGTATTCGATGGACGCCACCGCTCCCTTCAACGTTCCCGCGGTTCTCTCGCTCGCATTCTGGGGTGGAGTCTGGGGAATCATCCTGTGGCTCATCATCCAGCCACACCAGGGATCGGGACTCTACTGGCTTCTCGCTTTGATCGTCGGCGCCGTCGCACCGAGTCTCGTCGCGCTCTTCTTCGTTCTTCCTCTGAAGGGTCAGCCCGTGGCCGGCGCAGGCAACCCCGCGCTCATCGTGGGGGCTCTGTTATTGAACGGCGCCTGGGGGATCGGGGTCGCCGCCTTCATGCGGGTTTTTCACCGGCCCGCTTGAAGCGTCGCCGCTCCGACCCGTGTCATCCTGAGCGAAGCGAAGGATCTGCTTTGGTGCTTTCCAACATCTGTGGAGCGGATCCCCCCTGGCTTGACCGCTCCTCGGGATGAGAAACCGGGGCGGGCCGCGGCTTGACGACGTAGGTCCAGGCGTTGGCAAGCTCGGCCTTCCACCAGCGCAGGAGGCCGTGGGCGATCATGACGAACATGGCGCTGCGCACGGAGTATCCGACGAAGCCCGGGCGCCGGCCCGCGTTGTGGTTGCCGTAGATGCCGAGCGCTTTCTTGCGCTTGGCGATCGCCGCGAGGCGCCGGTTATAGAAGCGAATGGGGTAGTAGCCGATCTCGGCGCCGTCCTGGTAGTAGGGAGGAAATCCCAGGCGGTCGTGTGACCAGCGGTATACCGGCATGATCGCGGCGGCGTAGTAGAGCCCGGTGTCGAGCAGGAACGCCGTCGTCATCGTGTCGTAATCGCCCATCGCGTAGTACTTGTCGCGATAGATCGACTCGTAGAAGTAATGAAAGAAGCGCGAGTAGCAGCGGTTATGCTCCTCATAGGCTTCTTCCATCTCCTCCGACGGGGCTCCTGACAACGCCTTCGCCATGAGGTCCACGCGTGTGTGGACGGAGAAGGCCATCTGATCGAGTCCCGGCGAATAGAACGGGTCGAGAAATCCTCCTGCGTCTCCGACGCAGGTCCACCCCGGCCCGATGAACTTGTCCACGAAGTAGGGGAGATGGCCATAGGAGCGACAGTCCTGGTCAATCGGCACGGCATGCTCCAACAGCTCGCGACAAAGAGGATTGCCGTCCAGGAATCGCTGCAGTTTCTCCAGAGGCGTCGCGCCCTGGGGCGTCACCAGCCGCTTGTCCCAGACGAGACCGACCGAGGTCTCGCCGTCTTTCAACGGAATGAACCAGATCCAGTAGCCCCATCCTGTGAAGTGGTTCGTCGCCAGGCGCCGCGACGCGAGCACCGCGCGCGCGAACGAATCGGACGGGTCTGTCCCGGCGACCTCCGGGCCGTCCATGTCCTTGACGCCCGAGTACCGCACCCAGATCGCGGAGATCGGATGCGACTCGATTGGAGTGACGCCTCCGCGCTTGCGGGCCAGCATCGCGTGCCGTCCGCTTGCGTCCACCACCCACTTCGCCGCGACCTCGACGCGCTCGCCGTTCTCCCGCTCGACGGTGATCCGATTTCCGGCGTGGCCGTTCAACTCGAACGCCGAGGCGCGCGCCGGCCTCCAGACCTCGCTTCCTTCCTGGGCGGCGACCTTCAGCAGATGTTCGTCCAGCTTCGACCTGTCCAGCTGGAACGAAGGGGTGCGCGCGAGCTGCGTCGGCCCCACTTCCGACGCCTCCCGCAGACACGTGACCTTCTCATTGACGAACCAGTAGCGAAAAGCCTGCTTGGGGAGCTGCTCGCGCGAGAGGTGGTCGTACTGCTTGAGGACTCTCGTCAGAAAATACGCCGAGATCTCGACCGTGGACTCTCCCACCTTCCAGTCGAACCGATCGGCTTTCTCGACCACGAGGACTCTGAGCCGCGGCATCCTCCGCTTCAAGAGAATCGCGGTCGAAGCGCCCGAGACCGCGCCCCCGATGATGACGACGTCGTAGGAGCGCGTGTCGTCCGAACCGGAAGAGGACACCGGATCCATGACCGATGGAGTCTAACTCTTCCCTGGCTGTACGTGGAGGGCGTGAGCGGGTTACGCCGCCGCGACCCCTTGGGGCGAACTGGACCGCGGCGCCCGAGATAGAATGCACATCCCGATCGCAAGAGGAAGAGGTGACGGATATGGATACGCTCGACTTCGAGAAGCTCGACCTGAGGGACGCCCTGGATCTCGCCATTCTCATCGAGGAGGAGGCGGGCGAGCGTTACCTCGAGTTCGCCCAGCAGATGGAGAATCAACACACCGACGAGGCGGCCCGATTCTTCCGGACCATGATCGTCAACGAGAAGAGGCATGGCGAGGAGCTGGCAGACCGGCGCCGGGCCCTCTTCGGAGACGAGCCGCGCCGGGTTGACCGCTCGCTTCTGTGGGACGTGGAGGCTCCGGAATACGAGAAGGCCCGCGCCTTCATGTCGGATCGCGAGGCGTTGAAAGTGGCTCTGGAGTCCGAGAGGAAGGCCCAGGCCTTCTTCGCCGAAGCGTTGAAACACGTGTCCGATCTCGACGTCAAGAAACTCTTCACGCAGCTCGGCGAGGAGGAAGTTCTCCACGAGAAACTGGTGGCCAGGCAGCTGGCCCGGCTTGCGCCCCCGTCGGACATCGACCCTTCGGACTACGCTGACGAGCCCGTAGCGCAGTAGGCGCGGCAGAACGCAGGCCGCATTCTCAAGAGATCGCCCGAAATCAGCGGGCTCGGTCCTGCCGCACGGAAAGATCGTCCTCAAGGTGGCGTGATTCCGCGCAAGGCAGCTAAATCCGGAGGCAAGCGCTGGTCCCAGCGCGTGACCGAGACGAGCAGCGCCCTCAGTCTCGAGCCTCGCGTCTTCGCTCAAAGCGATCCGCGCAAGATCGCGCTGTCCCTCAAGCGATCCGCCGAGCGAAGCCGCCGCCGGAAGGGCACTTCCTTTCAGTCGGCGATGGCGATGCTGAACTTCTACATCAACCGCGCAGGCCGGAACCTTTCCCCGGCCAGGCGGGCGCGACTCGAAAAGGCGAAAACGGAGCTGCGAGAGCTGTACGGTCGAGCATAGACGGCGCGAAACATCATTCTGCAATTCATGGCTGCGCGCGGTGCTCTTCTTCGCCGACCGCCGCCGCATGTTCGTGGCTCCTGCTGGGCCGCGTCTTCACTCGGGCATTCGGCAATAACAGTAGACAAACTCCTGCTCAGCGCCCCGGGGCGTCGTGTGTATCTCCGTCGCGCTCGCGAGCCGCGCAAACTCGGATCCGAACTCGGCATGGAGTGCCTCTGGCGTAAAGCGCATGACCTCGAGACCGCTGCACTTCTCGGGGCCGTGAGGCCCGAACGTCGCCACGACAATATGACCACCCGGCTTGAGCGACCGACGCACCGCAGCGACGTAGCGCCCGCGAGCCAGGGGATCGCGGAGGAAGTGAAACACGGCACGATCGTGCCAGAAGTCGTAGACCCCGACCGGCAGCCCGGCATCCGTGACGTCAGCGCAGATCCACTGAACAAGCGAAGCGCGCTCGCCAAGGCGACCTCGGGCCGCATCCAGGGCGGCCCTCGAAACGTCCAGTACCGTAATATTCGTGTAGCCGCGATCGAGAAGATCATCGACGAAGGTGGATGCGCCGCCGCCAACGTCGATCACGCCACCGACCCGACTGACATTCGCGGCTTCCAGGAAAGCGAGCGAGCGGTCGAGGTGTGGCTTGAACCAGCTCACGTGGTCCGCGCCCATGGTTGTGTAAACCGTGTCCCAGTGTTCTCGGCTACTCATGCGAAAGCCCTCGGACGATACGAGATCATACGAGGCGGCAGCGGGTACAGACCGGGTAGTTGCTTCAAGAATGAGGGAGGTCCGAACCGAGCTCGATTGCTATGCCTCGGCCTTCATGTAGTTGATCCCTGAACGGAAGGCCTCCCGCCACACTCGAGCAACTTCTGTGTCAAAGCGCCCGGTGCATTGCTCGACGGCGGAAAGCAGACTCTCCAGCCAGAGGTCGTAATGATGGGGCTTGATGCGGAGCGCTCGGTGGCGCTCTGCGAGTTCCGAGAGTGTCGAGAGTTCGGCCTGGCGTCGAGCGGAGGCGGCCACCATGACATAGAGGGAGGCCCGCAGTGCCCGGCGTTGCAGGGCAAAATCGGTCTGTGCGAATAGGGCTCGGACCTCCTCGGACGAAGCCAGGAACTTGTCGTAGAAGACACGAACGAAGCGGTCGTCCTGGATGCATTTCTCGAAGCTGTCGAGAAACAGGGCCAAATCGGATTCGTTCATGGAGTGGAGCAGTCTACCGCGAATACCCTGAAGCCGTGGACCAGGATCCGTGGTGCCGGCGCCCCGGCTGATTCACGTGCATCTTCCAGGCGCGAGGCAGCGAACGTAGATTGACACCGGGAGGATCACAGGATGAAACGGAAATCTCTCGAGCGTCTTGGCGCCGTTCTGGGAAGTGGAGCTGCCGCGGCGGCCGCTTCTACCATCGTTTTCAAGGCGTGGCAGCGCCGCTGGAACGCCACCGGCGAGGAGGTCGTCCGGCCGCTGCCTCTCGACGATCAGGTTCGTCAACCGACCTATGTGACCAACCGGGCGATCACGGTTCGCGCTCCCGCCGAGCAGATCTGGCCATGGATCGCTCAAATGGGAGAGCTCCCGCGCGGGGGCTTCTACAGTTATATGACGATCGAGCGCCTATTGAAGATGAAGGTCGTCAACGCCGACCGTATTCTTCCGGAATTCCAGACTCCGGAGGTTGGTGCGGCGATTGACCGGGCGGGCAACATGATCGTGAAGGCGGCCGAGCCGAACAGGGTGCTCGTTCTCGGCCCACCGCCGATGCCGGACTTCGACTCGACCTGGGCGATCGCTCTCTTTCCCGCCGATGACGGATCCACCCGGCTCATCTCCCGATGCCGGGCGCGGCTTCCCCGCGGCATGAAGGGCCGCCTGATGTCTCTGATTCTCGACCCGGGCCAGTTCCTCATGGAGCGAAAGATGCTGCTCGAGATCAAGAAGCGCGCAGAGGAACACCGCCTCGCCGAGGCGACACCGGAGCCTCTGCTGGAGCCGCGCATTGCCGACGATTCCATCCCAATGGATCGGCAATTCGTCTCCTGAAGAGAGCTCCGGAGCTCTCAGTCCTGCTCAGGTCACGGGCGGGGCCGACGGGTGGCGCCGGACGGAGGCTCGCACGTCAAGAAAAGCAGCCTCTCTCCATCTATCTTGTAAGGTCACCCTATCCCTTCCACGAGCGAGCGCTGCGACCGGCCTGAAACGAAGCGAGGTCGGCGAATCCGCTGCATACGCATGTCAGGGGGCGATTTTCCGCTTTTCATCGGGCGGCCGCCGAGAGTCGAGAAAGACAGACCATTCGATGACGTCGCTCGGGACCAGAATCCCCGCCTTCTCCCACGGGTCCCCGCGAAACAAAGCCGACGCCTCCTCGGCATCACGAGCTTCCACGATGACGAGAACACGACTGTAGTCAGCGTAGGGCCCACCCAGGACGACTCGCCTCGCTTCGAACAGGCTGTCCATGAAAAGGGCGTGCGCGTCCCAGAGCGGCTGTTGGCGACTCGGCGCACCTGGCACCCACGACGGACCTGGATCACGAAATACGAGGAAAAGCGTGCTCATTGCCAACCTTATGCCGCCCAACGGCTTAGCGCAGTGAGGTGTTAGTCGTGCGCCGGCTGCCGACGGGATGAATAATGACGCCATCTCAGTAGGTGAGGCCTCCCGCATCCCGGCGCTGACGCCGCCTGGTTATGCTGTTCCTCCTGGGCGCCTGTCTTGCGGGTCTACTGCTAGGGCGCGTAGAAGTAGTAGGCAGCCCTGTAACGCACACGGACGACCTGCTGTGCATTGTCTCGGCTACACGGCGCTGAGGGCGCCTTGCCTCCGGCAGTCTGAAGGCGCTGGATGCTCTTGATCTGACTGAACACGCCACTGCCGGAATTCGATTTCGCGCTGAGCAGCAGCCAGGGAATTGCGCTCGGGTCCGGGCCAGCGTCGCGCGCTTTCACCTCGCCGACGACCGTACTTCCGTCCGTCGATTCCCAGGTCGGGCCTGCGTAGTGCCTGCCAACCTTTCGACCTTTCCCGTCGAACAGCTCGGCCTCGGGTGCCTTGAAGACCCAATCAAAACGTGGCGGCTGATCCTGACCAGCCGAGCACTCATAGATCTGAACTCCTGTGGCGAGCGCGTCAAGTGCCAACACTTGATCCGCCGGCGGGCGCAACGCCTCAGGCGCGTCGGGCAGCCTGGCAACCGCTGAGCCGCCACCACCAGAAAGCAGAACTACGACGGCAAACGACGCCATGACACTCGCGTTAAGAATCCTCATACCGGCCTCTCTTTCATATGACTTACGCAGCCATCGGGCACCTTTGTGGCATCGGTATCAGGCCTTTTGCTGCAAGACTGCGGTTCGGCGCGCGAGGTGTTGCCGGCCACAGCGTCACGGCTGCCACGATACTCCTTGGATGCCGGCTCCTCAACTGCCCGGGCTTGCGCCGAACGCCGCTAATGTCTGTCACCTCTGCGGTGAAGGCGCGCACGCCTCTCGCGATCGTGAGTACCTCGAAACTCGAGAGTGCGGCCGACGCGTGTCTTTCTTCAAGCATTCATAGTGCCGGAATCGCCGGGAAACGAGCCGGATTCATCATGACCTCCCGTATTGTCGAACCGATCCGGCGTTCCGACCTTGCCAGGGGAGCGCGTCGAGAGGCGCGCCAAGTCCGATGGCCGCCTCTTCGAGAGTCTTGCGGGCCTGTGGAACGGATGCGGCGGGGCGGCAACGGACCCGTGCCGCCCATGCCTGCCAGGACTCGAGCGCCATTTCATGTCGGCCGCCCTCCGTGTGGATCTCCCGACTCGTCGCGAGGAGGCGCTTCTCCAGTTCTCGGACGGGCGCGCCCACCGCGCGGACCGAGCCCTCCTCCCGGTCGAGACGTTCTAGAACTCGTTTGGCGCCGTCCGAGAGCCCCTGCGCCTGCCACGGTTCTCTGGCGCGTCCCACCGCGAGTACCGCGGGCCACAGAGACCGGTGGATCATCGTGTCCTTGCCACAGACCAGCTTGGCGAAAAGGACATCCGGATGATCGGCGAGCTTCGACAAGACGGCAAAGATGAAGTGTGCCTTGGGGTGACTCCACCACGAGGTTCGAAGGGACTCGCCCGTGAGGATACTGACCACGTTCGGGACCGACTTGTCCTGCTTGAGGAGAAGCTGGTTCTCGGCGAGCGCCTTCAGGACGCGATCCACCGGGCTCACTCGCGGCGAGGTGATCTCTTCACGAATCCTGCGCAACCGGCTTCGAACAGGCGGCCGCCGCACCGCGGTCTCGTTTCTGGCATCTAAAGGGAGTAGTCAAGTAGACCGGTGTGGAAGATGAGTCGCCATTGGCCAGCAGCCCACGTGTACCCCTTGCAGGCGCGGCCCTTCCAATGCGAATGTTGGCCAGTCGTGCGGTGCTTCCAGAGAGTGTCGACATCGACGACCGCGAAAGCGCCGTCGCCCTCCGGCGTGACGACGATTCTGACTGTTGTGCGCACGTTGTGGACGAGTTCGTGGTCCGTGAAGAGCTGGCTCCATGCCCGCTTCCAGCGATCGCGGTTGTACCTGCCCTGCGGAAAGATCCAGCCCACCGGGTCGTGGTCGTGTGGGTGTTGGGGCCAGGGCCAAACCATGTCGGGATGGAAGATCTCCACGAGGGCTTCGGCATTCTGAGCGTTCCAGGCGCGAGTCTCGCGATCGACCATCTCCTGGATCTGTTCTTCAACTGTCGCCACGCTGGCCTCAGACGGTTGTCGGGACGCTTGACATCTCTAAGGCGAGTTCGGCGTGACTTCCATTTCAGCCTTCCAGCAAGGAGGCGAGCTTGCCGACAACTTCCGCGCTCGTACTGGCGGGCAGGTCTCCGGCGAATTCCACTTCGCGCACGCGCCAGTCCAGGCTCTTCACCTGATCGGCCAGGATTACGCCGTTCACTGACAGACCCTCCGGAAGCGAGACCTCGAACGGATAGCCCTTGGCATGGCTAGTAATGGGACAGAAGAGACCAAGGCCGACCTTGGCGTTATACGAGCGGGGCGATACGACAACCGCGGGGCGGCGCCCGGCCTGCTCATGCCCAGCTTGCGGGTTCAGACTTATCCAGACGACGTCGCCACGTTCTGGGACGTAGGGCACGGCACTACCAGGCCTCTCGACCGCGGGCTGACCCGGTATCAACTTCCGAGTGAAGGTTCTTCTTCGTAACTCCCGCGAGCAGCCGGCGCAGTTTCCAGCGCTTGCGAACCGGTGTCAGGCGCACCTCGCCCTTTTCGAGAGACACCTCGACCTCCGAGGAGGCTCGCAAACCGGCACCCTCTGCAAAGGGTTTCGGAATCCGAACCGCCAAGCTGTTTCCCCACTTCTGAACTCTCGTTCTCACGGCCTCTCCGTATCTACAATGAATCTACTCCCGGGCGTGATCGAATGTCAAGGCTTAGAGCGCCGCTGGTTAGGCCTCGCGGAGTGCCGACATGGAGGCAATACGTTCTAATGTAACGCTTCCTTCTGGCCTCAGGCGGGCCGCAGATCGAGGGCGCCGATGAAGTCATTAAGTGGTGTACAAGACTGAGCAATCAATGGGCAAGACTTGGAGGAACGATTCCGCGTTCCTCGTCCACGATGATTGTGCGGTCCACGGTATCCAACGCGCCAAGGCTCTGGACTTTTCCGGATGGCCAGCGGATTGTGAGGAACTCGATGCGCCTCGCTTTTCCGAGGCCCAGGTGGGCTATGGGGCTGGCGGTGGAGAGGTAGCCGCTGGCGTTTCCGGTTTCCTGGACCAGGCGGCGGCCGCCCGGCAACAGAGCGGTGAGGCGGCTGCCGACGCCGTCTCGGTTGTCGCGGCCGAGGGTGCCGCGGAGTTTCACGCGGAGGTAGTGCTCGTCGGGGCGGCGACTGCCGAGGAAGAGAGACTCGGGGGCCTGGACTGAGCGGATGTAGAGGTCGAGAGCGCCGTCGCCGTTGGCGTCGAAGGCGACGATGGCGCGGCCGTTTGTTTCGAGGTCGAGGCCGTCGAGGAAGGAGCGCTCCTCGAAGATCGGGCCGCCTCTTGTTTGGTCCCTGTCGCCGGAGCGGTTTCGGAAGAAGTGGTCCCGCTCGATCCCGGCGATGCCGGCGCCCTTCCGGTCGAAGGTCTTCTTGCCGGCCACGTAGTCGTCCCAGTAGGCGAGTGTCTGCCACCAGAACTCCAGTTCCCGGTCGTGGTCACGGCCGTCTCCCCACATGCCGTTGGTCGCGTAGATGTCGGGCCAGGAGTCGTTGTCCAGGTCCGCCGCGACGCAGCTCCAGTTCCAGCCGGCGTGCGCCGCGCCCGAGTGCGAGGTGGCCTCGGCGAAGGTATGGTTCGGCTTCTGGAGGAGAAGCGTATTGCCCTTCGCCATCGTCTCGACCCATTGGATCGCGATCGGAAGAAACATCCTCCCGGTCACTCCGATCGGCAACGACGGGTATTCGTGGAGGAAATACCACTGTGTGTCGCACCCGGTTGTATAGAGGTCGAGGAGGCCGTCGCCGTTGAAGTCCGCCCACGCCCCGGACATCCCGTAGGCCCGGACCCCCGTGCCCGTTGCCTTGGTCACGTCCGCGAAGCGGCGCCCGCCGTCGTTGCGGTAGAGGCTCTTGAAGCCGAAGTCGTTGGTGACGAGCAGATCGGGCCAGCCGTCCCCGTCGTAGTCCGCGAAGAGGGAAGAGAGAGACCAGCGCGTCGTCTTGTCGAGGCCCCAGGCGGCGGTCGCGTCGGTGAAATGTCCGTGGCCGTCGTTGACGAACAGGCGGTTGGGCCGCCCGTCGTTGGCATCGTAGGGGGGATCGGGCATCTGGTTGTAGTAATCGCCCGTGACGCTGACGAAGAGATCGAGGTCTCCGTCGCCGTCCACGTCGGCGAACGCGGCCGAGCGCGCGTTGCCGCTAACCGAGATACCCGATGAGTCGGGGATCTCCTCGAATGTGCTGTCACCGCGATTGCGAAAAAGCCGCGCGGGGCCGAAGGCGTCGGTCACGAAGAGATCCGGAAAGCCGTCGCCGTCCACGTCGCCGGCGGCGACGCCGGTCGCCGCGATCCCTCTTCCGTCTTGAGTTGCGAGACCGGCCTTTACAGTCATGTCGGTGAAGTGGCCGCGCCCGTCGTTCCTGTAGAGGATCGAGCGCACGCCGTCCGCGACGAAGAGATCCTCGAAGCCGTCGCAGTCGAAATCGAGCACGGCGACACCCGAGCCGGGCCAGATGCCGGCGATCAGACGGTTGGTGAGCTTGAGCACCGGGTCGTGCCGCGGCGCGCCGAGACCCGCCTCCGCCGTGGCGTCGTGGAATCGCGGCAAGGCGTTTGATCTTTCGCCGGCGACATGGTCGAGCGACACTGTGAGCGTCATCGGGATCGGCACGGACTCGGGCACCGCGCCCGGGGGCGCGTCGCGAGGAGTCGGATCCCGGCGCGGGTCCCACTCGGCGGCGAGGAGAACGTCGGCGCTCCTCTCGACGCGCGTCCCGTCGGCCCGGAAGCCGCCGACCGTGAACCGAACGCGCCCGCGCGTGACCTCGCGCCCCGCCGAGACCTCGTGCTCGGGTTTCTCGACGCGGTAGGAGATCCAGTCGATGCGGTCGAGGCCGTACCACGCCCACTGGCGCAGGCGATCGATCCCGGCCGGGTCGGAGGGAGCGGGCTCTCGCCGTCTCAGGGCGCGGCGCGTCTCTTCGGCCGCGTCGCGCCACCGCTCGAGCCGGTGCATCCAGGGAACGAATTCGCGGCGGAGTCTGGTGAGTAAAGAATTTTGATAAGTCCAGATGCCCGCCGCGACGAGAAGTCCGGCTGCCAGGAGCCACAACGCTTTCGACCGGCGGGTCGTGATCAAAGCCTACGTGCAAGCCGAGGTTAAGGGAGCAGATCCTTCGCGGAGCCTGTCCCGAACGGACGCGCGTGTCGAAGCGACGTTAGCAGATCCCTCGCTGCGCTCGGGATGACAAAGAGGAGCGAGGGGCTCAGGATGACACTACGCGGTAGCCGAAAGCTGAAAGCGGATAGCTGAATGCCGACAGCCTGGTCCCTCACTCCGCTCTGCCGCTTCCCGGTTCGTACTTCCAGGCGGTCTGTGTCGTGGCGCCCTCCGCGAAGCGCGGGTCCACGTACTCCTCGAACGCGATCTTCTTGTCGAGGACGCCCGTTTCGATCATCAGGTCGCGCACCATGTCGAAGTCGGGCTTGCGCGGCGAGAGGCGCGTATAGATCACGCGGTCGAGAGGTTCCGTCAGGGCGTGACGGAGGACTTCAGGCTTCTGGCGATAGTAGTAGCGCGCCACGAAATCCGCCGCGTGCTCGCGGTGCGGGCGGCCTTCGTCGAGCCACAGGCCCGAGCGCGCGATGCCGTCCACGAGGATCTGGACTGCCTGCGGGCGGCGGTCGATGACGTCCTGCCGCGCGACGACGACGCAGGACATGTAGTCAGGCCAGTACTCGCGGGCGTGGAAAAGCACGCGGCCGAAGCCACCGAGCTCGGCCTGCGAGGGATACGGCTCTCCCATCGAGAACGCATCAACCGCGCCCGCGGCGAGCGCCCCGGCGACGTCGGGTGGGGCCATCTCGACCATGTGCACGTCCGCCGCCGACATGCCGTTCTGCTTCAAGGCCTTGAAGACGATCAACCGTTCGTCGGAAAAGCGGCTGGGGATCGCGATGGTCTTTCCGACGAGGTCCTTCACGGTGTGGACGGGGCCGTCCTTTCGGACAACGACCGCGCTGCCGTAGCGGTGCCCGAGATAGACGATCTTGATCGGCACTCCCTGGGAGGCGAGCGCGATCGCCATCGGCGCGACCATGAACCCGACCTGCATGCGGTCGGAGATGAGCGCCTCCTTGATCTCGGGAAAACCCTGGAACATCCGCGGAATGAAGAGAGCACCGTCCAGGGAATAGCGGGAGATGAAGTCCGTCACGGGGCAGGCCAGGTGGCAGGTCACGGGGATGTAGGCGACGTTCAACTTTCGCTTCGCGAGCGGGAGGCGGTCGTTCCAGGCGGCCGACCAGTCGAAATTGAGCGTCAGGTGCGCGGCCGTGACGACTCCCGTCCAGAGGAGCAGCCCCAGGAGGATCTTCTTGCCGGCGCTCACGGGGTCTCCTCACGGAAACCCCAGCGCACCGCCCGAAGGCGCGAGACGCGCTGGACGAGGATGTTCAGGAGGAGCCCAATCGCGCCGATCAAGAGCATCGCCGCGACGACGAGGTCGTAGCGCTTGCCGGCGTTGCGTGAATCGATGACGAGATATCCCAGCCCCGAGTCCACCGCGATCATCTCCGCCGCCACGACGACGATCCAGGCAATCCCCAGCGCGAGGCGCAGTCCCGTCAGGATCTCGGGAAGGGCGGCCGGAAAGACGACGCGGGAGAGGAGGGCCCGCTGAGACAGGCCGAAGTTGCGCCCCGCGTCGCGGTACATCGCCGGCACGCCGCGCACGCCGTTCATCGCGGAGACGAGAATGGGAAAGAGGGAGGCGAGGAAGATGAGAAAGATGGCCGCCACGTTGCTCACGCCGAAGAGCACGATCGCGACGGGAATCCAGGCCAGAGGAGAGATCGGACGCAGGAGCTGGATCACGGGATTGACCGCCCGCGCCGCAGCGGGGCGCCATCCGAGGAAGACGCCCGCGGGGATCCCGACCGCGAGCGCCGCGCCGTAGCCCGCGGCTACGCGCAGGAGGGAGTCGCGGCTGTAGCGGAGAAGGAGCCCCTTGCGCGCCAGCTCGGCGAACCCCCGCGCGACCGCTTCCGGCGAGGGGAAGACGCTCGTGCCCGTCCATCGGACGGCCGCGTCCCAGAGTGCGATCAGGAGCGCCGTCGCCGCCGCCGGCAGGAGAACCGCTTCGAGCCGCCGCCGCGCCGTCATATCTTGTGCGCCAGGCCGATCTCCTCGAAGATCCCGTCGCGCAGCTCCAGGTAGTGCCGCGAGGAAAGATCCCGCGGATGGGGCAGGTTGATCGGGACGATCCGGCGGATCTTGGCCGGCCGCGCCGTCATCACGACGACCCTGTCGGCCAGCTGCACGGATTCCTCGATGTCGTGCGTGACGAAAAGAATCGTCTTCTGCTCCGCCCGCCAGATGCGCAGCAGTTCTCCTCGCATGACGAGCCGCGTGATCGAGTCGAGCGCGCCGAAGGGCTCGTCGAGAAAGAGCACGTCGGGGTCCACGGCGAAGGCGCGGGCGACTTCAACGCGCTGCTTCATGCCGCCCGAAAGCTCGTGCGGATACGCCTTCTCGAAGCCTTCGAGGCCGACGAGCCGGACGTAGTGCGCGATGCGGCGCTCGCGCTCGTCCCGCGCGAGCTTGCCGAGGCCGAAGCCGATGTTGCCCTCGACGGTCAGCCAGGGGAAGACGCCGCGCTCCTGAAAGACGAAAATCCGGCGCGGGTCGGGGCCGCGGACCTCCTCCCCGTCGATCCGCACGGAGCCGGCGGTCGGCGCGAGAAAGCCGGCAACGATGTTCAGGAGCGTGGACTTGCCGCAGCCGGACGGGCCGAGGATGCAGACGAACTCTCCCTCGCGCACGTCCAGGGCGATGTCCTCGAGCACGCGGACGTCGTTCTCCTCCGTCCGGAAGGCCATGTGGAGGCCGCGGATCTCGATCTTCATGCGCCCGGGAAGAGGCTCGCGGACGGGGATCATGCCGCCTCCCGGGCGGAGTCGGTGTAACCCCACCGCAACGCGGAAAGCCTCTCCACGCGCCGGATCGCCCAGTCGAGCGCGAGCCCTATCGTTCCGATCAGGACCATTCCGGCGACGACGAGATCGTAGCGGTTGCCCGCGTTGCGCGCGTCGATGATCAGGAACCCGAGCCCCGAATTGACGGCGATCATCTCGGCCGCCACCACGACGAGCCACGCGATGCCGAGCGCGAGGCGCAGGCCGACCAGCAGTCGCGGCAGAATCGCGGGCAAGAGCACGCGGCGCGCGATCTGCCCGGCGGAGAGGCCGAAGTTGCGGCCGGCGTTCCAATGTGTCGAGGAGACGCCGCCGACGGCGCTCATCGCCGCGATCGTCAGCGGAAAGACCGAGGCGACGAAGATGATGAAGACCGCCGAAAGGTCGCCGACGCCGAACCAGAGGATGGCGAGCGGGATCCAGGCGAGCGCCGAGATCGGCCGCACGATCTCAACGAGCGGCGCGAGCGCCAGCCCTCCGCGCCGGTACCAGGCGAGCAGGATCCCGAGCGGGACCCCGACGAAGACCGCCAGCAGATACCCCCAGGTCACCCGGAAGAGGGACGCGACTACGTGCTTGACGAGGAACCCTTTTTCACCCAGCTCCACGATCGCGCGCGCCACGGCCAGAGGGCCCGGCAGAAGCGGCGCACGGCCGAGCCGGATGGCGAGGTCCCATAGCAGGAGAAGCGCCGCTATTCCGGCAAAAGGCAGGAACCGATGCGGAAACCGCGATCCGCGCCCTCGTGGCAACTGGATTTCCGGGTCTCTCAAGCGCCGGCGAGTCTAACCCGCGTCGGAGCGGGTGCCCTCAGAGCGGTTCGACCTCACTTGGCGTTCGTCCAGCTCTGATTGGCGACTTTCCATTGTCCGTCTTCCTGTTCCAGCGAGATCGTTCCCTTGTTCAGCTCGTTGTCCATCTTCCCCGTGGCGTCGAGCGTCGCCTTCCTGCCTTCGACTTTCAGGGATGTGAGCTTCAGATCCGCGGGCGTCATCGCCTTCATCATCTCCATCCCCTTCTTGGGATCCAGTCCCATCTCCTTGGTCTGCTGATCGATGCTCTTGGCAGCCTCCTTCGTCATGCACTTCTTGTAACCCTCGAAATCGCCCTCCTGGACCGTCTTCAGGAGAGCCCGGTAGGCTTTGGCTTGCGGCGAAGTCTCCACGTTCTTTGCGGGTCCGGTGCCGAGGGCCGAAGAAGAAAAACTGAAAGCGACCAGCAACAGGAACAGAGTCACACGATTGGCGATTCTCATCTCTCGATCTCCTTTCCGGTCCGTCGCCGATCATCATATGCGGTCCTCGGGATGACGGACACCGCCCGCCGCGGCGATCCTGATCTGGAATAAACCTCCCATTGCGCGCGCTGCGACCGGAGTCATGTCGCGACGCCGGAAGCTTCTCGTCTCTGCGGGCCTTTCGGGTGCGGCCGGTTTCGCCCTGTTCGCGGCCGGGTGCGCCCTCTCGGCGCCCCGGTGGCGCGGGCGGGCCGGCCCGCAATTCGATGGGAAGCGCTTCCGGTCGATCGAGCCGCTGGACCACGGCTTCTCGGATTTCTTCCGATGGATGACGCATCGCGAGCGCGGCCCATGGCGCTCTTTCACCGGCGCGCCGCCTGGTCCCCGGCCGCCGGAGCGCGTGGGCGAGGGGAGGCTTCGCCTGACATTTGTCAACCACTCGACGGTCCTCATACAGATGGAGGGACTCAACATACTGACCGACCCCGTCTGGTCCGAGAGAGTCTCGCCCGTGTCCTTCGTCGGGCCGCGGCGCCACCGGCCTCCCGGCATCCGGTTCTCCGACCTGCCGCCGATCGACGCCGTTCTGGTCAGCCATAACCATTACGACCACATGGACGTCGCGACGCTCTCCCGCCTGGCAGCGGCGCACCGTGCGCGCGTCTTCGTCGGCCTCGGCAACGCCGCGTTCCTCGAAAAGCGCAGCGTTGCGGGCTCGCGCGACCTCGACTGGTGGGACTCCGCGCCGCTCGCGCCCGGCGTGACGTTGACCGCGGTGCCCGCGCGCCACTTCTCCAGCCGCGGCCCCTTCGACCGCGACCACACGCTCTGGTGCGGATGGGTCGTGACGGGCCCGTCGGGCTCCGTCTATTTCGCCGGCGATACCGGCTGGGGATCGCATTTCCAGATGATCCGCGACCGCTTCCCGAACCTGCGCCTGGCGCTTCTGCCCATCGGCGCCTACCGGCCCCGCTGGTTCATGTCGCAGGCACACATAAACCCGGAGGAAGCCGTCCGCGCGCAGGAGACTCTGGGCGCCGAGACCGCTCTCGCCATCCACTTCGGCACCTTCGCCCAGGCCGACGACGGCGAATTCGAGCCGCTCGAGGAGTTGAAGGCCGCCCTCGCCCGTCACCCCGACCCGAAGCCGCGCTTCCTCGCCCTGGACAACGGCGAATCACTGGAGGTTCCCTAGTCTGACCTATCCCATAAAGGTGTTGACACCTCGTGGTATCTGTTTGCCGCAGATGAAACGAGGGTCAGAGGACCTATTCTTCCGAGAGTTTGTTCCTCGGCAAAGGAACTCAAGGAGGAAGGTCGATGACCCTCGAGGAGAGAATACAGGGACTGCGTCTTCGGGCGCTGTATCGGGCTGAGGAGCTTGGCAACGCCAGCCAGGTGTGTCGGGAACTGGGGATCTCGCGATCGCTGTTCTACCGTTGGAAGAAGAGGTTGGCTCAATACGGTCCGGAGGGGTTGCACCCGCGCCGGCGGGGGTGCCGGCGCGGGCGGCCGCCGAAGGTGGAGGCCCACGAGGAACGAGCCGTTTTGGGCATGGCTCTGTCCTGGCCGACATGGGGTCCTCGACGGCTCTCGGCGCAGCTTCTGCGAAGTTCGATACGGGTGGCACCGAGCACGATCCATCGACTCCTTCGACGCACCGGGCTGGGAAGTCGGCATGAACGGCTGGCCGTTCTCGAGCACCACAGCGCACGGTCGGCCGGCCTTCTCACCGACCGCACTCGCCGCCGTCTCTGGCAGGCCCGCTACGGCCGCACCCGCCATGTTCAGGCCCACCGTCCGGGCGACCTGGTCTGCCTGGATTGCTTCTACATCGGTAACCTCAAAGGCGTGGGCAAGCTCTGGCAGGTCACGGCCTGTGATGCCGCCTGCTCCTTCGCCTTCGCTCAGATCATCCCGTCGGTCCAGGCCGTCCATTGCGCCCGATTCCTCAAACGCATCCTCCTGCCTGCCTACCGAAAGGCCGGCTGGAAGCTCAAACGCGTCCTCACCGACCACGGCAGCGAGTTCAAGAGGGGCTCGCAGTCCGGCTCAGGCGGAAGTGAAGGGCCGGCGGGTGGCGCCGGACGGAGACCTCGTGCGCGGGCGGAGGAACCCTCCTTTGGTCCGACTCCTTCCGGCAGCCGCAGTCCGCGCGCGAGGTGGACGGCGACAGGCCCTGCCGGCCCGGATTCTCGCGATTGCATTTCAGTCGCTACTCTGGGACACGGCGGCTGCGGGGCTCAGACCCACTTCGTGATGAGCTTTCCCTCCTTGTCGGTGAAGCCGCCCAGGAGGATCACAAGCAAGTCGAAGAGCCACCAGATGACGAACCCTCCGGCGGTGAAGAGCTGCAGGAGACCCGTCGCGACCTTCCCGACGTAATAGCGGTGAAAGCCGAACATCCCGAAGAAGAGACAGAGCAGGAATGCGGGGAGCTTGCGTTTCTCGCTCAAGAGCTCTTCCTTTCCATAGCGGGAGTCGGACTCACGCCGGAGATTCTACGGCCGCCCTTCCGCGGCTCGGGAAGGGGGCAGGATCAGGAGGGGGCGTCTCGCTTCCTGACGAGCGGCGGCGGGAGCGGCGCGGCGCGGAGGAAGTATTCGGGAGTGGCGTCGGCGGCGACGACGGCGCCGCGCGGGATCCGGATGCCAGCGGGGATCTGCGCGTTCTTTCCGACGGTCGTTATCCCCGGCCCCTCCGGAGGACTCTTCGGGTTCCTGGGGGCTTGTCCGACGCGGGCGTTACGACCGACGCGCGCGATCTTGTCGATCACCGCGCGCTCGACGCGGGCGCTGGCTTCGATCACCGTGTCGGTCAGGATGACCGAGTACCGGACGACCGCTCCCGGGCCGACCGACACGCCGGGGGAGAGCACGCTCCTTTCGACGCGCGCTCCCGCGGCGATCACGCAGCCGTCGGTGATCATGCTGTCCTTGACGACCGCGCCTTCCTGGATTCGGACGGGAGGGCGTTCCTCCGACTTGGTGTGCACGATCCAGGAGCGGTCGTTCAGATCCAGCGCGGGGGGGTGCTTCAAGAGGTCCATCTGCGTCTGCCAGTAGGCCTCGATCGTTCCCACGTCCACCCAGTAACCCTGGAACGGATAGGCGAAGACCCGCAGGCCCCCCTGCACCATCCGGGGGATGACGTCCTTGCCGAAGTCATGCGAGGAGTCGCGGCGCTTGGCGTCTTCGGTCAACATCTGCGCGAGCATCTTGCGCGAGAAGACATAGACCCCCATGGAGGCGAGCGTGCCCGGCGGCTCGGCGGGCTTCTCGATGAACTGCATGACCCGATACTCCGGATCGGTCGCGAGGATTCCCATGCGCGTGGCTTCTTCGCGCGTCACGTTCAATGTCGCGATCGTCACGTCGGCCTGCTTGGAGACGTGGAAGTCGATGAGCGACGCGTAATTCATCTTGTAGATGTGGTCGCCGGAGAGCACGAGGATCAGGTCCGGCTCTCCGCGCTCCAGAAAGTTCAGGTTCTGCGTGATGGCGTCGGCCGTGCCCTTGTACCAGTCGGTGTCGGCGCGGCCGCGGTACGGCTGGTAGATGTGGACTCCGCCGGAAAAGCCGCGGTCGAGGTCCCAGGGGCGGCCGGCGCCGATGTGCTCGTTCAAGGAGTGGGGCCGGTACTGCGTCAGGATCATGACGTCCAAGACGCCGGAATTGACGCAGTTGGAGAGCGTGAAATCGATGATCCGGTACTTGCCCGCGAAGGGGACCGCGGGCTTGGCGCGCTTGTCCGTCAACACGCCCAGACGGGAGCCCTCTCCGCCGGCAAGGATGACCGCGCGAGTCCTCATCGTGGTGGCGTCAGGCGGCGTCCCCGTGCAGCGCGCGGGCGCGCTCGTAGAGCGCCACATACTCCGCGGCCGAGCGGCTCCAGGAGAAATCGGACCGCATGCCCCGCCTCTGAATTTCGGCCCATTGCCGCGGTTGAGCGTACACCGAGAGCGCGCGGTCGAGAGCATCCCCAAACGCCCAGGGGGAGAATTCGGCGAACAGAAAGCCATTCCCATCCGGGTCGCCGGCGTCACGGACTGTGTCGGCCAGGCCGCCGGTGCGCCGGGCCACAGGGACGGCGCCGTAGCGCATAGCGATCATCTGGGTCAGGCCGCAGGGCTCATAGCGCGAAGGAATCAGGACCATGTCCGCGCCGGCGTAGATCTTTCGCGCGAAGAGCGAATCGAACCGCAGGCGGGCGGCAGCGCGGCCTGGATGGTCCCGCTCGATTGCCGCGAACTCGTGTTCGAGCGAAGGCTGGCCCGTGCCCAGCAGCACGAACTGCCCGCCGGCCGCCAGCCAGCGCCGGACCGCTGGGACCGCTATATCGAAGCCCTTCTGCTGGTCCAGGCGTGAGACGACGGCGGCGAGCGGCGTGCGCGGCTCGGCCTCGAGGCGGGCCTCTTCCTGCAACGCCTTCTTGTTGGCCGCGCGCCGCTCGAGCGAGCCTTCGTCGAAAGGAGCCGCAAGCGTGTCATCGGCAGCCGGGTTCCACAGATCCATGTCGATGCCGTTCAAGATTCCCAGGAGCCGGTCCTGCCGCGCGCGCAGGAGGCCGTCCAGCCCCTCGCCGAAGGCGGGCGTCAGGATCTCGCGCGCATAAGTCGGGCTGACGGTCGAAAGCATGTCCGCGCTGAGAAGACCCAACGCGAGCGGAGAATCGCGCAACCAGTCCGGAAGGACGCGCGAGGCCTCGGTGACGGGCACGCCGTACTGGGCGAGGAACCGCCCCGACCCCTCGCCTCTATATCGCAGGTTGTGAATCGATATGACCGAGGCGACGGAACGGAAGAACTCGTTTAGCCGGCCCTCGGTCGCGAGCCACTCGACCGCGGTCCCGGTGTGCCAGTCGTTGGCGTGGAGGACGTCCGGTTTCCAACCGAGCGCCTGGCAGGAGAAGAGCGCGGCCAGAGAGAAGAAGATGAACTTCGGAGCGTCCTCTCCGATGCCGGCGCCGTAGATCCGCCCGTCCTTGGGAATCGGCGGTCCCGTGACGAGGAACACCGGCGTCTGGCCGGATCGCGTTTCATAGATCTCGGCGGACTGGACCCCGAAGGCATTCGGCAAATCGAAGCGCGTCCGCAGGGCCGGCTGAAAGCGAAGCCAGTCGATCGCGCCGTAGCCCGGAATGGCCAGGCGCACGTCGTGTCCCAGGGCTCGCAGGGCGTCCGGCAGCGACCCCGCCACGTCGGCCAGCCCTCCCACCTTGACAAACGGCTCCGCCTCCGCCGCCAGAAACAGGATCTTCACGCCCCGCCATTATTGATCATGGCCCCTGGAGGGGACACGACGGAGGATTTCTTACCTGGTTAGGGGAGGCCCCTTCTTCTTCGATGAATACATTTTTCTTGTCAAAAATCGCCTCGAAAGAGCCACTCCTATGGGGACGTGTTGGTCCAGGGAAGCAAGCCGTTTTGCGCAAATGCTGATGAAAAGAGATCTTGACGTTCGCTCGACACTCTCGATAGCGTGCGCGTAGAGGATCTGACCACGGCGATTCGCTCTCCCGCTCCGCGGGGGCTCACGTCCCTCCGGCCGGCGCGGCCGGCCTCAGCGAAGGACCGCCGGGGACCAGCGACGATCGGCGCTATCGTCGTGGTTACTCTTACGCTTTTGGCGGGCACGGCGCTTGGCCAGCCGAACTACATCCAGCCTGACGAGACGTTGCCGGGCTTCCGAGCTCAGAACGTTTTGGAGTCTCGCGGTCTCGACAACATCAGCCCATTCAACGGTGATCTTGGCATCGTCATGCCGCTGGGACCGCAGTACACGTTATCGGCATCGTCAACCTGGCAGCTCAATGCGTACTATTCGGCCAAGCTCTGGCGAATGGATGCAGGTCTCTGCGAAGGCGACCTGGGAGTTCGGCACGCCTACGTTAGGGGCGACCCGACGATCGGGGTCGGCTGGACGTTGAGTCTCGGCTATAGGGGGCCTTCGTCGTCTGGAGATGGTGTCCATGACGGCTACTTCGGCCCCGACGGCGGCTTTCATGAAACCGGTGACGACGGCAGCCATATCCGCTTATTACCGGGAACGAACCCCCCCACGGTTGAATTTCCTGACGGAAGCCGTCACACATTCGGGCAGCAGTACGACGCGCCGAGCCCGAGTCCGCCGCCCGGCGCGGGTAAGTCAAGAGACTTCACTGAGCTGAACTGGCAGGCGATGACATTCAACATTCCGACGACCCGCCACGGGTTGACTCAGATCGAGGACAGCGCTCGCAACGTTGTTCTGATAGCTCACTATGACACCTCACACCCCTGGGAGATCACATCGGTAGATCTCCCGACGCTCGGTCAGTCGATCACGTTTAGCTGGGGTAATTTCACCGCAAATGGCGTCACCTGGCAGGTGGTCCAGTACATCGACTTCCCGGTCTTCGGGCCCTCGCCGAGACGCCGCGTGGCGTTTCAGTATCAGTCTTCGACTTTCCCTCGCAATGGGTACGACAACTCCAGCGGCGTCAGCGAGCAGATCTGCCCCAACCGATCGCCCGGGATTGGTCTTCCGGTGCTCAGCTCCATTACGTTTTCGGACACCTCGAGCTCCTTCGCGTATTCCTACACGATGAGTTATTTCACCCAGGGCGATGGAGCTGTTGAGCGGCAGGGGGCATTGCAGCAAATCACTCTTCCGATGGGAGGGTTCATCACCTACACGTATGACTCCACGGCCATCGCCTGCCAGTGTCCTCCGGAGTCCTCGTCAACGGCGGATGTGCCAGTGGCGCCCTCGGCGCCGAAGACTACGGAGTGGCAGAACTTCTTGGACAAGAGTATCGCCGTGGCAACCAGGTGCGAATCTGCAGGCACCTCACCTTGCCCCGCTTCGGCCACGGTCGCCTATACGCGCAAGAACCTGGTCTTGTCGTGCTACCCAGTACCATGTGAAGGCTACGACTGGGATCCTTACAGGGTCCTCCGGCGTGTAGACGTCGTGGCGCCGGGCAACGACTCGGGAGGCACGAGCCAGTTTCTGACACGTTACTACTTCCATGTCGCGGCCTTCACCGACTCGTCCTATATGGATGCCGGGCTCGAGCTGGAGCGACGCCATTACGACGGCGCGACCACTTCGTCAAACTTGGTGAGGGACATCATCAGTTGCTGGTTCCCGGTGTCTCCCGGCGACGGAGGGGGATGCGGGTATCACCCGGGCAGCGATCCGAACCCGTACTTCAGGTCGTCTTTTTCGGATCTTCCGCCGAAGCAGAGAGAGGTAACCTGGTACACGCTGGCGCCTCCCGGGGACGGCGGGACATGCCCGAGTGGCTCGACCCCCTGCAAGGCTATCGCGCACGGGTCGATGCCAGCGGACTACGATGCCAACGCGAGACAGTTCAAAACGACCACGGCTTCGAGCGCGAACTTGCCCGCAGGCGGGCCAACGCACACATCCTACACGCGCTGGACGCCGTTCATCGATTCGAGTCACTGGTCTTTGAATCTTTACGATGCGAAGAACGATTCTGAAGGCAGCGCCCTTCTCTATCGAAGCTTCCAGTTCGATACCACCTACGCGGACCCGACTAACGGAGGCCGGGTCACCTCCGGTTTCCCGCGGCAGACGTTGATCAGCGATCAACCCTACAATGCGTCGAACCGGCGTGTTCTGTTGGAGTGCCGCTATCCCGACGCGGCCGGTGCTCCCCGATGGCAGTTTTCGGCGAGCTATGACCATACCGTCCTGCCGGAGCCGGCGGACCCACCCGGGGGGCTGACCAAGGTTCCCTACGGCGGCTTCTGCTCCAGCACCTACTCACATTATCCAGGAGCCGGCATCGGCGGTAACAACGACGCCTTTGGGCATGTCAGGTCCTGGAGCCATGGGCTCCTAAATTCCGACGCATGGGTCACAGGCGGCTCGACCGATAGCCCTTCCACATTCAGCTGGTCCAGTTTCAACGTGATCAGGGACAGCGCCGCCGGCCTGATCTCGACCTCGTATGACACGGCAGGTGTTCCGACGACCTACAGCTACGACGCCCTCGGGCGGATCACCAGGATATCTCCATCAGGCGAATCACCGACCTTCGTCTGCTATGACCTGGTGACGCGGACGACTGTCTATCGCGCCCCCTCTTCGGTCCCGTGTCCTTCGGGGGGAGCCACGGGCAGCGTCCAGACCTGGCAGCAGTATCTCTACGACGGATTAGGCCGGCTAAGCCGCGAGATCAAGATGATCCCGACCATGACGACGGCATACGCCGTTCGGACGCATGGCTACGACAGCATCGGCCACAGGATCTTCGACTCGGAGTGGCAAAGCTGCACGGACCCGGGGTCCTGCGCGAGCACAGAACCCCTCGGCACTTCCCGCTCGAACTTCGACCCCTTCGATCGCGAGCAGAGCATCGTCCGTTCGGACGGTTCCCGCACCGATCTCAACTACACGGACGGAACAATCCTCTTTTCGGATACCCGGAAGACGGTCACGGTGTACAACGTCAACGGAACCTGCGCCTCGACCTCCTGCTCGGGCGGGAGCCAAGCTGCCACCGTTTTCGTTTATGACGCGTACGGACGGTTGGTCAAAGTGACGGAGCCAAACGGCGCGTTGACCAACTACACGTACGACATCAACGGCAAGCCGACGGACGTCTCCCAGAACGGAGGACTGCAGACCCGCGCCTTCACTTACGACTCGTTCGGGTTCCTCCGCTCGGAGACGACGCCGGAGAAGGGCCCGATCAGCTACGACGACTACGGAAGCCTCGGCAATCTGAAGAAGTCGACTCTTCCGCAGTCTGTGCCATCTCTGACTCTAAGGACCTGCTACGACGCGGCGAGCCGCATCAAGGAGGTTCGGTCCAACGAGGACGGAGCTTCGCCCTTATGCTCCTACCAGACGGGCGGGCCTGCCGGGCGCCTCTATGTCCAGAACAGGTACGACGAAGCGGCCGGGTCCTCGGCCGGGAAGTTGACCAGCCGGACAGGCAATAGCTACTCCAGTCCGTCGGGGACCCTCGCAACGGTGACCGACAGCCTGACCTACTCCGGCCTGGGTGGAAGGCTGTCAAGTGAGCAGACCGCGATTTCCGGCGCGCAGAGCCTGAACGCGACCCAGAGATGGAGTTACAACAACCTGGGCCTGGTCGCGCACCACTACCACTTCCGCGCCGTCGGCCAGGCGCCGGCAGTCGTTTCAACGGACTACTCGGGCGGCTATCCCGTCGCCGAGTACCTGAACGGGCTCCCGGTGGTCACCGGAGTGAAATACCAGCCCTCTGGTGGCCTGGCAGGCTACAAGACCGGTATCAACGTGCTTGGAGTCCAGGTCGGCACAAACATCACGACGACGATTTCGCAGGACACGCAGAACCTCCTGCCGCGGCCGTCCGCGATTTCCACCACCGGTTCCGCTCCTTCCATCGGTTCATACACTTACGATGGTGCCGGCAACATCAAACAGATCGGCAACAACACCTTCAACTATGACAGTCTGTCACGGCTTTCGGACGCGACGCTCCCGGGCCTGGGCAGCCAGTACTACTGCTACGACGTCTACGGAAACCGCGTCAGCAGGACCACGACCTTCCCGTGCACGCCTGGAACGTGGAACGACAACCGGGTTCCGGGGCTCGGTTACGCCGACGGCCGCGGCAACGTCACGACGAACGGGGGCGACGATTTCG